>ENA-OUPQ01000373-OUPQ01000373.1-human-gut-metagenome-genome-assembly--contig:-NODE-373-length-19203-cov-7.3556_pt1 | contig 19203 bp, 9 predicted proteins | sample MGYA00237946_ERZ548807 | MGnify/ENA primary metagenome ERZ548807 (study PRJEB26490, sample SAMN05194714) | human gut metagenome | biome: terrestrial biome; feature: human-associated habitat; material...
CCTGTTTCCCACCTTGCCACAGCCTGCCGTGTTACCCCCAGCTGCTCTGCCAGCATTTCCTGGGTCATGCCTTTTTCTTTCCGGGCGGATGCAATTTTCTCTCCCAATGTCATGGTGCTATCCCCCTTTCTTTGAGGCCAGCATAGCACAGCTGTACTACTATTTTCAAGCAACTTTGTATCACTTTTCTGCCACTTTTCCGCAATAAGCAGTTTCATTCCCCGCAAAGCAGCATAAAAAATCCCCCACAGTACCCTTTCCGTTCGCAGTTGCCCGTGCGGAGAATGCTGTGGGGGATGTTATGTTTTATTGTCAGGCTAAGCTTATCAGATAAGAAAAGTCTTACTTTTCAGCGTGGTCGTAAGCGCTGCCTTCGGCATCGCGGATTTCCTCGGCGCGAGCCAGCTCTTCTTCAACCTCCGGCAAACCGGTTCCGGCGGGGATCAGCTTACCGATGATGACGTTCTCCTTCAGACCGGCCAGCGGGTCAACCTTGCCCTTGATGGCGGCTTCGGTCAGAACGCGGGTGGTTTCCTGGAAGGATGCAGCGGACAGGAAGCTGTCGGTTGCCAGGCTGGACTTGGTGATACCAAGCAGGATCTGACTGGCCTGGACCAGCTTCAGGTCGGTTTCGCCTGCATCAATGCGTTCCTGAATCTTCTCGTTCTCGATCATCACATCGCGGCGGTTGACAACGCTGCCCATGATGAACTCGCTGGAACCTGCATCGTCAATGCGAACCTTACGCATCATCTGGCGGACGATAACTTCGATATGCTTATCGTTGATTTCAACGCCCTGCAGACGGTAAACCTTCTGGACTTCGCTGATCAGGTAGTTCTGGGTAGCAATGCGGCCCTTGACAGCCAGGATATCCTGCGGATAAGCATGGCCTTCGGTCAACAGTGCGCCCTTGACGATCACATCGCCCTCCATCACCTTCAGGCGGTGGCCGAACGGGATCAGGTAGCTCTTGGTAACCGGTGCGCCGTTATCGTCAACACCGGTCACTTCAACGTGGCGGCTCTTCTTGGTATCGTCAATATGGACGGTACCGGCGATCTCGGACATGATAGCCATTGCCTTCGGGCGGCGGCTCTCGAACAGTTCTTCAACACGCGGAAGACCCTGAGTAATATCTTCAGCAGATGCGATACCGCCAGTATGGAAGGTACGCATGGTCAGCTGAGTACCGGGTTCGCCGATGGACTGTGCCGCAATGATACCGACGGATTCACCGACCTTAACGCACTGGCCGTTGGACATGTTGGAGCCGTAGCAGCGGGCACAGACGCCAACGTGAGCACGGCAGGTCATCACGCTGCGGATCTCCAGCTCGGTAATACCGGCAGCTTTGATCTTTTCAGCGTCGAACATATCCATCATCTTGTCCTTGGACACAATGAGTTCGCCGGTCTTGGGATCCATCACGTCATGCAGAGCATAACGGCCAATCAGACGCTCGGAGAAGCTTTCGATGGTAGCGTTGCCTTCGCTGATCTCGCTGACGAGGATACCCTCGGTAGCGTGGCAGTCTTCCTCGCGGATGATGACTTCCTGAGAAACGTCAACCAGACGGCGGGTCAGGTAGCCAGAGTCAGCAGTACGCAGTGCGGTATCGGTCAAACCTTTACGAGCGCCTCGAGAAGAGATGAAGTACTCCAAGATGTTCAGGCCTTCGCGGTAGTTTGCACGGATAGGCATTTCCAGGGTTTTACCTGCGGTGTTAGCCAGCAGGCCGCGCATGCCGGCCAGCTGCTTGATCTGGTCCATAGAACCACGAGCACCAGAGTCGGACATCATATAGATGGGGTTGCGCTGGTGGTTGGTCTTCAGGTTGGTAGACAGAGCGTTGGAAACTTCCTCGGTAGCTGCCTGCCAGATCTCAACGGTGTTCTTATAGCGCTCTTCATCAGAGATAAGACCACGGTTGAAGTTCTTCATGACCTTTTCAACCTTCTTGTCAGCCGCAGCCAGGATCGCCGGCTTCTCTTCGGGGATGATAGCGTCAGGCACGGCAACGGTGATGGCGGAAAGGGTGGAATACTTATAGCCCTGTGCCTTGATGTGGTCCAGCATGATAGCGCAGCGCTTGGTGCCATGCTTTGTCAGGCAGCGGCTGATGATGTCGGGCAGCTTCTTCTTGGTGACCTGGAAATCGACTTCGTAATCGAACTTATGTTCGGGGTCGGTGCGATCCACATAGCCCAGATCCTGCGGGATGGGGGTGTTGAAGATGATCTTGCCGACAGTGGTGGTGACAAGGGCGGTTTCGGGGCCGTTGCCAAAGTCCATGGTGCGGCGCACCTTAACGGGAGCCTGCAGGGTGACGATATGCTCGGCGTAAGCCATCAGGGCTTCGTCCTCATCGCGGAACACCTTGTCGTGGCCGGGGTCTTCGGGATTGACCATGGTCAGGTAGTAAGAGCCCAGGATCATATCCTGCGTGGGCACGGTGACGGGTTCGCCGTCAGACGGCTTCAGCAGGTTGCCGGAAGCCAGCATCAGCATCTTGGCTTCGCGCTGTGCTTCGGTGGACAGCGGCAGATGGACAGCCATCTGGTCGCCGTCGAAGTCAGCGTTGAAGGGGGTGCAGACCAGCGGGTGCAGCTTGATGGCGTGGCCTTCGACCAGAACGGGCTCAAATGCCTGAATGCCCAGGCGGTGCAGGGTAGGTGCACGGTTCAGCAGAACGGGATGGCCCTTGATGACGGTTTCGAGAGAGTCCCACACCTCGGTGGAAGCGCGCTCGACCTTTTTGCGGGCAGCCTTGATGTTGGAGGCAATGCCCTTCTGGACCAGGTCCTTCATAACGAAGGGCTTGAACAGCTCCAGAGCCATCTCCTTGGGCAGACCGCACTGGTACATCTTCAGCTCAGGGCCGACAACGATAACGGAACGGCCAGAGTAGTCAACACGTTTGCCCAGCAGGTTCTGGCGGAAGCGGCCCTGCTTGCCCTTCAGCATATCGGAAAGGCTCTTGAGGGCGCGGTTGTTGGGGCCAGTGACCGGGCGGCCGCGGCGGCCGTTATCGATCAGGGCGTCAACTGCTTCCTGCAGCATGCGCTTTTCGTTGCGCACGATGATGTCGGGAGCGCCCAGCTCCAGCAGGCGCTTCAGACGGTTGTTGCGGTTGATCACGCGACGGTACAGATCGTTCAGGTCGGAAGTCGCAAAGCGGCCGCCATCCAGCTGGACCATGGGGCGGATATCCGGCGGAATGACCGGAACAACGTTCAGGATCATCCACTCCGGGCGCTGGCCGGACAGGCGGAATGCATCAACGCACTCCAGGCGTTTCAACAGGCGGACGCGCTTCTGGCCGGTAGCCTTTTCCAGTTCCTCATGCAGCTCTGCGGACAGAGCCTCCAGGTCGATCTCAGCCAGCAGCTTCTGGACGGCTTCGGCGCCCATGCCGGCTTCAAAGGTATCCTCGTACTTTTCCCGCATCTCCTTGTACTCGCGTTCGGTCAGGAGCTGCTTTTTCTCCAGCGGAGTAAAGCCGGGATCGGTAACGATATAGTTTGCAAAGTAGAGCACCTTGTCCAGCTGGCGGGGGCCGATGTCCAGCATCAGGCCAATGCGGCTGGGAATGCCCTTGAAATACCAGATGTGCGAAACGGGTGCAGCCAGCTCAATGTGGCCCATGCGCTCGCGGCGGACCTTAGCGCGGGTAACTTCGACACCGCACTTATCGCAGATCTTGCCCTTATAGCGGATGCGCTTATACTTGCCGCAGTGGCATTCCCAGTCCTTGGTAGGTCCAAAAATGCGCTCGCAGAACAGGCCGTCGCGCTCCGGCTTCAGGGTGCGGTAGTTGATGGTTTCAGGTTTCTTGACCTCGCCATAGCTCCAGGCACGGATCTGGTCGGGAGAAGCAAGGCCGATCTTGATAGAATCGAACTCTTTATTTTCCATTCAGCGAACCCTCTCATTTAATCGTGACGTAAACAGCATTCCGATCATTCACCGTCGAACAGGTCGTCGCCATTGTCGGCTTCGATCTGTGCCAGAGAAGCTTCATCCGGCTCCTCATCGCCCAGGTCGTCGTCAAAGCCTTCATCGGCATCCTTGACACTGTAATCATCCTGCAGCTCGCTTTCCAGCAGAACGTTATCACCGATATCGCTGTTGTCAAAGTTGGCATCGTCATCGTCATATTCCTGACGCATATCAACAGCGTTGCCTTCCTTATCCTGAACAACAATATCCAGGCCAAGGCTCTGCAGTTCTTTCAGCATAACGCGGAAGCTTTCGGGGATGCCCGGATTCGGCACATCTTCGCCCTTGACGATTGCTTCGTAGGTCTTGACACGGCCCACAACGTCGTCAGACTTGACAGTCAGGATCTCCTGCAGGGTGTAAGCCGCGCCATAAGCTTCCAGAGCCCAAACTTCCATTTCGCCGAAACGCTGGCCGCCGAACTGGGCCTTGCCGCCCAAAGGCTGCTGGGTAACCAGAGAGTACGGGCCGGTGGAACGGGCATGGATCTTATCATCAACCAGGTGATGCAGCTTGAGGTAGTACATATAACCGACAGTAACCTTGGAGGGGAACTTTTCGCCGGTACGGCCATCGTAAACGGTGGTCTTGCCGTCATCGGTCAGGTCGATCTTGCTGAAATCGATGATGTGGCCCTTATCGCCCATCAGGCGGGGCAGCTTGGTGGGATATTCCGGTGCATGGTCGCCATGCCACTTATCGCGGGCTTCGGCCAGGCAGTCACGGATATCGGATTCGTGCGCGCCATCGAACACGGGGGTCTGCACATGCCAGCCAAGGGCCTTGGCAACATAGCCAAGGTTGACTTCCAGCACCTGACCGATGTTCATACGGGAAGGAACGCCCAGGGGGTTCAGCACGATATCCAGCGGGGTACCGTCAGGCAGGAACGGCATGTCCTCCTGCGGCAGAATGCGGGAAACAACGCCCTTGTTGCCGTGACGGCCTGCCATCTTATCGCCAACGCTGATCTTACGCTTCTGGGCGATATAGACGCGCACGCAGGTGCGCACGCCGGGCTGCAGCTCGTCAGAGTTTTCGGGGGTAAAGACCTTAACATCCACAACAATGCCGTAAGCACCGTGGGGAACGCGCAGGGAGGTATCACGTACTTCCCGTGCCTTTTCGCCAAAGATGGCGCGCAGCAGGCGCTCTTCGGCGGTCAGTTCGGTTTCACCCTTCGGGGTAACCTTACCAACCAGAATATCGCCGGTCTTGACTTCGGCGCCGATGCGGATAATGCCGCGGTCGTCCAGATCCTTCAGGGAATCATCGCCGACGTTGGGGATATCACGGGTCACCTCTTCAGGTCCCAGCTTGGTATCGCGGGCTTCGCTCTCGTACTCCTCAATGTGGATAGAGGTGTAGATATCCTCGCGGACCAGCTTTTCGTTCAGCAGAACAGCGTCCTCATAGTTGTAGCCTTCCCAGGTCATGAAGCCGATCAGAGCGTTCTTGCCCAGAGAGATCTCGCCGTCCTTGGTGGCGGGGCCGTCAGCCAGAACGTCGCCCTTCTTGACAACATCGCCCACATAGACGGCGGGGCGCTGGTTGACGCAGGTTCCCTGGTTGGAGCGCATAAACTTAATCAGTTCATAGGTATCGGCGGAGCCATCTTCCAGACGGACAACGACCTTATCTGCGTCAACGCTTTCAACGGTGCCGTCATGGGCAGCCAGCACGCAGACACCGGAGTCAGTAGCAGCCTTGTATTCCATGCCGGTAGCAACCAGAGAGCGCTGGGTAACCATCAGAGGCACAGCCTGACGCTGCATGTTGGAGCCCATCAGAGCACGGTTACAGTCATCGTTTTCCAGGAAGGGAATGCAGGCGGTAGCCACAGAAACCATCATTCGCGGAGAGACATCCATGAAATCGACCTGTTCACGGGCAAATTCCTGAATGTCGTTGCGATGACGGCCGGAAACGCGGGGACGGACAAAGCAGTTGTTCTCGTCCAGCGGTTCGTTGGCCTGTGCCACGATGTATTCATCTTCAACGTCGGCGGGCATATAAACAACTTCATCGGTAACAACGCCGGTTTCTTTATCCACGCGGCGGTAAGGTGCCTCAATGAAGCCGTACTTGTTGATCTTGGCGAAAGATGCCAGATAGGAGATCAGACCGATGTTGGAACCTTCGGGCGTCTCAATCGGGCACAGACGGCCATAGTGGGTATAATGAACGTCGCGGACTTCGAAGCCTGCGCGGTCACGGGACAGACCGCCGGGGCCCAAAGCGGACAGACGGCGCTTATGGGTCAGCTCAGACAGCGGGTTGTTCTGGTCCATGAACTGAGACAGTGGGCTGGAACCGATGAACTCACGGATGGCAGCCACGACCGGGCGGATGTTGACCAGGCTCTGCGGGGTGATCTCGCCGGATTCCTGGTTCTGCAGGGTCATGCGCTCGCGCACAACGCGCTCCATACGGGCAAAGCCGATGCGGAACTGGTTCTGCAGCAATTCGCCAACGCTGCGCACGCGGCGGTTGCCCAAGTGGTCGATTTCATCGGTCACGCCGATGCCATGGTCAAGGCCCAGCAGGTAGTTGACGGAAGCAAAGATATCGTCAACGGTAACGGTGCGGCTGATGAGCTTATCATGATTCTTGGTCAGCAGTTCTTTCTGCTCTTCCGGATCGGAGGTAGCATCCAGAATCTTACGGATTTCGGCGAAGGAAGCGCGCTCGTTGATGCCGCATTCCTTCACGTCAAAGCTGAAGAAACTCTGGGCATCGACACAGCCGTTGGAGAACACGATCACATTGATCGGATCCTGGCCCTTGCGCTCCACGATAACAGTAACGCGGGAAACACCGGCGTTATCAATTTCAACAGCCTTTTCGTGGCTGATGCGCTCGCCCTTAGCGGCCAGCAGTTCGCCGGTCAGCGGGGCAATGATGTCCTCGGCAGTCTTATAGCCCGCAATACGGCGGGACAGGCACAGCTTGTTGTTCATCTTGAAGCGGCCAAAACGAGCCAGGTCGTAACGGCGCGGATCAAAGAACAGCAGGTTGATGTGGCTGCGGGAGCTTTCCACCGTCGGCGGCTCACCGGGGCGCAGCTTGCGGTAGCACTCCAGCAGGGCTTCCTCTGTGGAATGGGTGATATCCTTTTCCAGGGTGGCGTTGATTTTGGGTTCAGAATCGCCGAAGTACTGGCGGATCTGCTCATCGGTGCCAAGCCCCAGTGCGCGCAGGAAGGTAGTAACCGGCAGCTTGCGGTTTTTATCAATGCGCACATAATATACATCGGAAGAATCGGTTTCGTATTCCAGCCATGCGCCGCGGTTGGGGTTCATGGTTGCGGTGAAAAGGTCCTTGCCGGTACGGTCCTTGCTGGAAGCATAGAACACGCCGGGCGAACGAACCAGCTGGCTGACGATAACACGTTCTGCACCGTTGGAGATGAAAGTGCCGGAATCCGTCATGAGCGGGAAATCGCCCATGAAAATTTCCTGTTCCTTCACTTCGCCGGTGCTTTTGTTCAACAGGCGCGCAGTGACATAAAGCGGCGCAGCATACGTTGCGTCACGCTCTTTACATTCTTTAATGGTATATTTGGGGTGCTTGTCCAGACGGTAATCGACAAATTCCAGCGAGAGATTCCCGGTGTAATCCTCGATCGCGTCAATGTCGTGGAACACTTCGCGCAGGCCCTCGTCCAGGAACCAGTTATAAGAGTTTTTCTGGATCTCGATGAGGTTGGGCATGCCAATCACTTCGTTGATGCGGGAAAAGCTCATTCTGGAGGTTCGACCGTTTTGTACGGGCTTGACCTTTACCATAAAATGCGACCACTCCTATTCCGTTCAGATTTGTTTTTGGCAAAAGCGCTCCGCCGAAGCAATGATTTTCTTGGAACATTCGTCGTTTTTAACAAAGTTTGAAAAAACACGAAAAAATCAAAATTCCTTTAGGGCGCTCTATTCCATTTTGTGATACTATGCCAGTATACCAGCCAAAAAGCTGATTGTCAAGGGCTCTTTTGGCATTTTGCGTGTTTTTTTATCAGGCAATTGAACGCCCGGCTACGTGTCACATTTCTTTTGGCAAAGTGCTATTTTTGCATTTCTTCTGCCACTTGACAAATCCTTGAAATGCCGCTAATTGGCACAATGCCCAATTACCTTGTGCGTTTTTTGTATGGGTTGCAGCCTGCGTTTTTTCTGCATTTTCCCGGTTTTTACGCTTTGCAAACAAAAAGTGCCCTTCCTGCCGTTATCCGTGTGCAGGGTGGGCACTCGTCTGTTTTTGGTGTTATGCGTTTGATGCCGGGCCCGCCACACGGGTATTTACACCAGCTCCACCCGGTATTTTTGCAGCCAGTAATTCAGCTGCACAAACCAGGCAATGGTCTGCGGGGTGGTCATCAGCTGGCCATACCAGGGGGTCGCAGTCTCGGCAGCGGTCAACAGCTGTTCCAGCGCTGCCCTCTTGGCAATACGTAGCAGCGGGGCATCCGGGTCCTGCATCGCACTGCGCAGCATGGCGCTGACAGCGTTCAAATACGCCGGGTTCCATGTTTTAGGGTAGGGGCTCTTTTTTCGCCACAACACTTCCGTGGGCAGCACGCCCTGCATCGCCTGGCGCAGCAGGCCTTTTTCGTGGCCCTCGTAATCCTTATATTCCCACGGCACGCTGTACAGGTATTCCGCAATGCGGTAATCGCAGAACGGCACGCGCACTTCCAGCCCGCTGTACATACTCATTCGGTCCTTGCGGTCCAAAAGGGTCTGCATAAACCAGTTAAAGTTCAGGGCAAACATCTGGCGCATCCGTTGTTCCAGGGGATCCAGACCGGGGCGGATGGAAGTTTGCTCCAGCGTGGCGCGGTAGCCTTCATCAATATACGCCGCCGGGTCAATGCCGCCGAACACCTCCGGCTTAAAAAAGCTGACCCTGTATGCCGTGCTCTGCGCCCAAGGGAAGCCATACCGCTCCCGCACGGTCTTATCCCTGTACCAGGGGTAACCGCCAAATATCTCGTCCGCGCACTCGCCGGAAAGTGCCACGGTGGCTGTTTTACGGATCTCACGGCAGAACAGCAGCAGCGAGGAGTCCACATCCGCCATACCGGGCAGGTCGCGGGCGTCCACCGCTTCCAGCAGGGCGGCGGCCAGTGCTTCGCTGTCCAGCGTTACCCAGGTATGCTGCGCGTTCAAGAACTGGTTCATGGTGCGGATATACGGCGCATCCGGGCTGGGCTGGAAATGGGTGGCGTGGAAGTACTTTTTGTTATCCTGATAACCGACCGAGAAAGTCTGCAGCGTTTTGCCCCGCGCCGTAAAGCGGGAATCCGCGATTGCCGAAATCAGGCTGGAATCCAGCCCGCCGGAAAGGAAGGTTGCCACCGGCACATCCGATACCAGCTGCCGCGTGACGGCATCCATCACCAGGTCCCGCACTTTGGCTGCGGTGTGGGTAAAATCATCGGGGTGTTCGTGGTCGGTCAGCTGCCAGTAGCGGCGCACGGTGAGGCGCGGCGCACCAACCTGTGGCACAGTGTATTCTGCGCAGCAGCCGGGCTTCAATTCCTGCACATTGCGGAACACCCCGCACCCCGGCGTGCGGCCGGGGCCGAGCAGCAGCACATCGGCCAGCCCATGGGCATCCACCTGCGGCGGGATCTCCGGGTGGCAGAGCAGCGTTTTCAGCTCGGAAGCAAAGATCAGGCTGTCCCCGCGCAGGGCATAGAACAGCGGCTTGACCCCGATGCGGTCCCGCGCCAGAAAGAGCTTTTGCGCCCGCTGCTGCCACACAGCAAATGCAAAAATACCGTTCAGCTTTTCCAGACAGTCCGGCCCCCACTGGGCAAAAGCATGTAACAAAACCTCAGTATCGGAATGGCTTACAAAGCGATGGCCCAGAGCCGCAAGCTGGGCGTGCAGCTCCGGCGTGTTGTACAGCTCGCCGTTGTACACCAGAATGTATTTCTCCCCGCCCTGATCCAGCACCATGGGCTGGCAGCCGTTTTCCAGATCCACCACAGCCAGCCGCGCATGGATCAGCGCCGCATGGCCGTGCAGGTATATTCCCCGCTGGTCCGGCCCGCGGCGTGCAAGGCTTTTCTGCATTCGGCAGTAAGCTGGGTAGTTGGCTGCAATCTTATTTGGGTCCGCGCTGATCTGTCCGGCAATTCCACACATCGTTATCCCCTCCCCTATATCATCAGGGTAATCGTATGCTGTGGCTTTGTCATTTATGCCTGCTGCACACAAAAATACACCCGCACCGCCGGGCAAACAGCAGTACGGGTGCAGATGATTTTAATTTGCTATTTCTAGAATCACGGCATCAATCCAGGAAGTCGCGCAGCTTTTTGCTGCGGCTGGGATGGCGCAGCTTGCGCAGGGCTTTTGCTTCGATCTGGCGGATACGTTCACGGGTAACGTTGAACTCCTTGCCCACCTCTTCCAGCGTGCGGGGGCGGCCATCTTCCAGGCCAAAGCGCAGGCGCAGGACCTTTTCTTCACGCGGGGTCAGGGTTTTCAGCACATCGGCCAGCTGCTCTTTCAACAGGGTCTGGCTGGCGGCTTCGGCGGGAACGGGGGCTTCCTCATCGGGGATAAAGTCGCCCAAGTGGCTATCTTCCTCCTCACCGATGGGGGTTTCGAGGCTGACGGGTTCCTGTGCCACGCGCATAATCTCGCGCACTTTGTCCACCGGCATATCCAGGCGCTCGGCAATTTCTTCGGCGCTGGGCTCATGGCCGTTTTCGTGCAACAGTTGGCTGGAAACCTTTTTGACCTTGTTGATGGTTTCCACCATATGCACAGGGATACGGATGGTGCGGGCCTGATCCGCAATGGCGCGGGTGATGGCCTGGCGGATCCACCACGTTGCATAGGTGGAGAACTTGAAGCCCTTGGTATGGTCAAACTTTTCAACCGCTTTGATCAGACCCAGGTTACCTTCCTGGATCAGGTCCAGGAACTGCATGCCGCGGCCCACATAGCGCTTTGCAATGGAAACTACCAGACGCAGGTTGGCTTCGCTCAGGCGCTGCTTGGCGCGTTCGCCGTCCTTGCCGCCTTTCTGGATATCCAGGGCCAGCTGCACTTCCTCATCGGGGGTCAGCAGGGGCACGCGGCCGATCTCTTTCAGGTAAACCTTAACGGGGTCATCGATGGTAATGCCGTCCGAGGTAACGGTATCCTCAAAGTCATCCATCCCCTCCTCGCCCATATCGGCCACAGCGGACATATCCGTGGCGTCATCATCCACCACTTCAATGCCGTTGCTTTCCAGCTCTTCATACAGCTTTTCCATCTGCTCCGCGTCAATAACACGGCTGCTTTCTTCCATAGCGTCACTGATTTCGGTGCTGGTCAATTTGCCTGCACGGCGGCCCTGTTCAATCAGGTTGCGAATCGAATCTTTCTTTTCTGCCATAAGTAGTTTCTCCTTTGGTTTTTATTCTGCCCATCTTACTGGAACGGGATAAAACAACATGGTTTTGGCCGGGTGGAAATTATTCTTCCGGCGGGCGTTCGCCCACTTTTTTGCGGGCAAGGGCGGCAAATTTCTGCCGGAATTCATCGTCTGTGGTGCCTGCCACCTGGGCGCTTTCGGGGTTTGCGGTCTGCAAACGATCCAGCAGCATATCAATATCCCGGCGGGTCAGGCGGGTATCGGCGTTTTGGGCCTGGGCCAGCATCACCTGGCTGTAGGCTTTTTCCTCCAACAAGGGGGAAAGGGTCGTGGCGTTGGCGGGCTGGCCGCGGGCGGCGCAGTCGTAAATCGCCTTGATTGCCTGCTGCATTTCCGGCAGCACCACCATGCCAAGGTTCAGCCGCTCCCGGATATAGGGGATGGCGCCGGCATCCTGCAGCATAGCCGCCACAAGCTGGCGGGCGGCGCTTGCGGCCCCCAGGGCAGCTTCGCCCCCGCGGTCATAGGGCACGCGGATATCCGCCGCAATCCCCTGGCGGGAAAGTTCGTTCTGCTCTTTGCGGCGCGCCCTGCGCCCGGCCCCGCGCACGGCGCTTTCCAGCTGGACCAACACAGCCTTTTTATCAATGCCGGTCTGCTCCGCAATGCGCCCGGCATACACATCCCGCGCCGTGGGGCTGACCGCGCTGCCTGCCAGAATGCCGATGGCTTCATCCACATATTGCAGGCGCTGGGCATCGTTGCGCAGGTCATATTTTTTCACTGCCTTAGCCAGCTTGAACTCCAGCGGGGTTGCGGTGCCTTCCAGCACGGCTTCAAACCGGTCGCGGCCATAGGTGCGGATAAATTCATCCGGGTCCTTGGCACCGGGGATGTTCAGCACCCGCACCTGCAAATTGGTACCGGAAAACAGCGCCAAACTGCGCTCCGTTGCCTTCTGGCCTGCTTCGTCCGAGTCATAGCTCAGCACCACTTCGTCGGCGTATTCCGTCAGCAGCTTGACCTGCTCCGGCGTCAAAGCCGTGCCGCAGGCACAGACAGCGGTATCAAACCCGGCTTCGTGCATCGAGATGACGTCCATATACCCTTCGCAGAGGATATACCGCTTGGACGTTGATTTTTTTGCCACATTCAGCGCAAACAGCGTGCGGGATTTGTGGTAGACCATCGTTTCGGGCGAGTTGATGTATTTCGGCTTGGAATCATCCATCACGCGCCCGCCGAACGCAATGATATTGCCCCGCACATCAATGATGGGCACCATCACGCGGTGGCGGAAGATATCATACAGATTGCCCTTGGCGCTACGCTTGACAAGGCCGGAGGATTCCAATTCCGGCTCGGTAAAGCCGCGGTGGCGCAGGTAGTGCAGAAGGCCGACAAAATCTTCCGGTGCATAGCCCAGGCCAAACCGGCGGATGGCCGCATCCGAAAGGCCGCGTTTTTCGCGCCAGTAGCGGCGGGCCATGGCGGCTTCCGGCGTTGGGGCGTTGAGCTGGTCATAAAAATAGCGCGCGGCGTTGCGGTTGATCTCCAACAGGCGGGAGCGGGAACGGCTTTCCTGGTCGTCCTCCTCCGGCATGGGCATCCCGGCGCGGCCCGCCAGCTGTTTAACAGCTTCCACATAGCCCAGGTTGGAAATTTTGCGCACAAAGTTAATCACATCCCCCGCCGCACCGCAGCCAAAGCAGTAAAAACTTTGGGTATCCGGGTAGACGGTAAACGAAGGGGTTTTCTCGTTATGGAAAGGGCACAGCCCGGTATAGGTCCGCCCGCGATGACGCAGCTGCACATATTGGCCGATTACTTCGGTAATATCATTGCGTGCAACCACTTCCTGTATGTATTCCTGTGGGATCAATGGGGCTCCGGGCCTCCTTTCGCGTATATATCGTAATAATTTATAGGTTAGCGGGCGCACAATGTGCGCCCCTTCGGGGCGGGCGGCAGTGCTCTAACATACTGCCAATTTTATAGCACCTGCCACTTTTGCGGCACAAACAGCTCCTCAAACAGGCGGGTAGCAAATTCATCGCTCATGCCGGAAATATAATCCGCCACGGCACGGTCCATTCCCTGGTGATATGCCACCTGCATATAAAAATTAGGCATCAGCGTGGGGTCCGCGCAAAGGCGCTCATACAGCGCTTCGATCATCTTGTCCACTTTTTTCTCTTCGCGCTTGGCATCCTTGTCCACATACACCGTGCTGTACATAAAGTCTTTCAGCACACCGTATGCCTCCTCCACTTCGGGGGAAAACTGCATTTTCCCATTTTTGCAGTTTGCGCTGTTTGCCACAAGGTCGGTGATCATTGTGGTGATGCGCCGGGATTTGGTATCTCCCAGCACCTGCACGGCATCCCGCGGCAGGGCGGTGGGGTTCAGCACACCGGCGGCCACGGCATCCTCAATATCATGGTTCAAAAAGGCAATGTGGTCCGCATAGCGCACGGTACAGCCTTCCATCGTGCGGGCCCAGGCGCCTTTGGTGTGGGTAATAATCCCGTTGCGCACCTCCCAGCAAAGGTTCAGGCCCTTGCCGTCCTTTTCCAGGTAGTCCACCACCCGCAGGCTTTGGCGGTAGTGGGTAAACCCGCCGGGGCACAGCCGGTTCAGTGCGCGCTCCCCCGCGTGGCCGTATGGGGTGTGGCCAAGATCATGCCCCAGGGCAATGGCTTCGGTCAGGTCCTCATTCAGCCGCAGGGCGCGGGCAATGGTTCGGGCAATCTGGCTGACTTCCAGCGTGTGGGTCAGCCGGGTGCGGTAGTGGTCGCCCTCCGGCGAAAGAAACACCTGTGTTTTCTGCTTCAACCGCCGGAAACTTTTACAGTGCAAAATTCTGTCCCTGTCACGCTGGTAGCAGGTCCGCAGGTCATCTTCCGGTTCCGGGGTGCGGCGGCCAAAGCTCTGCTCACTTAAAGCGGCATAGGGGCTTAAGGTCAGGCGTTCAATTGTCTGGGTCTCTTCCCGCACAGTCACGGCGCAGCCTCCTTTCCCCTATCCGGTTCCCCGTTGGGCATATCATGCCCAAAAACGGCTCTCTATATTATAAATACGATAAAAAGCCGCCAAACACTTGTATGAAATGTAAAAATTTCATGGGAAATTCTGCTTTCTTGCCAGAAATGACTGCGCAGCATCAAAAAGCTGCGTAAAGTGGTTTGCTGATCGTCACTTCGGCACTGCCGCGGGTCAGCTCGCTCAGGTCATGGCACAGGGCTTCTTCGGTTCCGGCAGGCATGCGCCAGCGCAGGGTCACAGCGTCGGCATACTCCGGTTCCTGCAGTTTGGCCCCGGCGGCTGCGATCATCCGCTGGGCCTGTTCAAACTTGGGGTATGGCACGGTCACGGCGCAATCCGTCACCAGCCGCATGCTGACAATTTCCGCCTGCTGCAAGGCTCCGGATGCCGCCGCGGTGTAGGCCCGCACCAGCCCGCCGGTACCCAGCAGAACTCCGCCAAAGTACCGCGTAACCACCACGATCACATCCGAAAGCCCCGCATGGCCGATGGCTTCCAGCACGGGGGTACCGGCGGTTTTGGCAGGTTCGCCGTCATCACTGTAGCGGGTGCGGCCGCCCTCGCGCAGAACATAGGCATACACATTATGCCGCGCGGTGCGGTTGGCCGCTTTGATGCGGTTCAGGTGGGCAAGGGCAGCTTCCTCGGTATCGGCAAACGCAGCGGAAGCAATAAAGCGGGAGCGCTTTTCTTCATATTCAAAGGTGGAAATACCGCGGATCGTTTGATAGTCCGGCATAGGGGTTCTCCTTTGAGATGCAAGATGATGTATTTGAAAAAAATACCGCAGATGTTGCCATCTGCGGTATACAAAACCTTAATGCAATTACTTGCCAGCCTTGTTGGCGTAGCGGCGCTTAAAGCGCTCAACACGTCCGCCGGTGTCAACCAGCTTCTGCTTGCCGGTGTAGAAGGGATGGCACTTGCTGCAAACTTCAACGCGGATCTCCGGCTTGGTATCGCGGGTATGGATCACGTTGCCGCATGCGCAGGTAATGGTGCAATCCACATAGTTGGGATGAATACCCTGCTTCATTTTCATTTCACCTCTTTCTCGATCATGACTAAAGGGAGCCATACTTGATATATGTGCTCATCACAATCTTCGAATTTCGGCTACCAGCAGACGCCATCCTGTGCGTGTGGAGCAGCCCTCTGAACGATTGCTAGAGTATTTTACCAGAGTTTTTGTGCTTTGTCAAGTAGTGCGGGCAATCTTTTGCGGCGGCAAATTGCCAGCAAAGTGCAATCATTTATATGCCCATCCGGGACGTCGAGGACGCCGTCTCCTACTGTGGGGCAAAGTACATCACACGTTTTTTGTATCTGCTCCGGTAAGTTTCCGGCGGAGTCGGGTACCCCCGCCCTACTGGGTGTTTGTGGGTTGGCCGCACACAATAAAATGCTCTGTAGGGAACGGTCTTGACCGTTCCGGGGCCTTGTAGCAGATGCCGCAACAATTTTCCGCAAAGCCTTTGGCTCCCCTTCGAGGGGAGCTGTCGCCGAAGGTGACTGAGGGATGATTTCCCAAGCGGAGCCTGAAAATGCGCGTTATTTCCTCACTGCGGCGGCTAGGGGGCTGCATACAAAAAAGGCCGTCTGCGTATTACAGCAGGCGGCCCAAAAGCGCCAAACCTATGGAATCACATTATGCCAGCAGCGGCTTAACGGCAGCGGCCAGTTCTTCTTTCTTGGCTTCGGCTTCGGCCAGGTCTTTGCCCTTGGTGGTAAAGTAGGTCTTGATCTTCGGCTCGGTGCCGGAGGGGCGCACCACAACGGTGCAGCCGGATGCCAGGGTGTAGATCAGCACGTTGGCGGCGGGCAGACCGGTCTCTTCAGGCTTTTTATAGTCCACAACCTTTACAACGGCGTCACCGCCAAAGTCCTTGGGCGGGTTCTCGCGCAGGCCGGACATAATGCCCGCCATCTTGTCCATGCCGGACAGGCCCGGGAACTCAAAGCTGTCAACCTTGTTCAGGTAGCGGCCATACTCGGCGTAAATGCGCTCCAGCTCTTCCTTGATGGAACTGCCCTTTGCGCGGTAATAAGCAGCCATTTCGCAAATCAGCATAGAGCCGATGATGGCATCCTTATCGCGGACGTAAGGACCAGCCAGGTAGCCATAGCTTTCCTCAAAGCCAAAGATGAAGCGGTCAACCTGACCAGCAGCTTCCAGCTTGGCGATCTGATCGCCGATCCACTTAAAGCCGGTCAGCACATTGCGGCACTCAACACCGTAATGCTCGGCCACCTTGTCCGCCAGCGGGGTGGACACGATGGACTTGCACATGACGGGGTCTTTGGGCATAGTCCCCTGCTCAATGCGGCCCGCGCAGATGTAATCCAGCAGCAGAACGCCGACTTCGTTGCCGGAAAGCAGCTCATAGCTGCCATCCTTGCACTTAACGGCAATGCCAACGCGGTCAGCATCGGGGTCAGTGGCCAGCATCAGGTCTGCACCAGACTTTTCGGCCAGTTCCAGGCCAAGGCGCAGAGCCTCGAAAATTTCGGGGTTGGGGTACGGGCAGGTGGGGAAATTGCCGTCCGGCTTTTCCTGTTCCGGCACAACGGTGATATCGGTAATGCCGATGTCATGCAGAACATGGGTGACCGGAACCAGGCCGGAGCCGTTCAGCGGGCTGTAAACCAGCTTCAGGCCGGCGGTCTTGCAGATACCGGGACGGATGGAGCGGGCTTCGATTGCTTCGTACAGGGCGTTGATGCAGTCATCGCCAACGTATTCGATGATGCCCTTTTCCAGCCCCTCGGCAAACGGCATGGTTTTGGCGCCGGTCAGGATGTCGGTCTTCTGGATTTCGGCGTACACGATGTCAGCGGCCTCATCGGTCATCTGGCAGCCATCGGGGCCGTAGGCCTTATAGCCGTTGTACTTGGCCGGGTTGTGGGATGCCGTTACCATGATACCGGCGTTGCAGTTATAATACCGGGTAGCAAAGCTCAGTGCGGGAACCGGCATCAGGGCGCTGTAAATGCGCACCTTTACGCCGTTGGCGGCCAGAACTTCGGCAGCAGCCTTGGCAAACACATCGCTCTTGATGCGGCTGTCATAGCTGATAGCAACGGTCTGGGTGCCGCCCTGGGTCTTGACCCAGTTGGCAAGGCCCTGGGTAGCCTGGCGCACAACATACACGTTCATGCGGTTGGTACCGGCGCCGATCACACCGCGCAGACCGGCAGTGCCGAACTTAAGGGCAACGGCAAAACGATCCTGAATGGCAGCGTCATCGTTCTGAATCGATTCCAGCTCCGACTTCAGGTCGGGGTCATCCAGGTTGGCAGCAAGCCAACGGCTGTACATTTCTTTATACATTTTGGACACCATCACTTTCTTACCCTGTAAAAGTTTTGGGTAAATTTACTTGTTCAAATTTAATATATCAATTTTAGTTTGCGTTGTCAATCAAAAAAAGCTGGCATTCCGGCTTTTTGCCGGGGCTTTGCCTGTTTTTTACCCTACAGCGTCAAGGCAGATTTTGGGACAAAAAATATGCTTGCCGCCGCGGGCGGAACAGGATATACTGAAAATAATCAAAGTACGCAATTTGTTGAAAAAAGGAGTTGGCTGCGCCATGTATGCACACGTTGTCAGCCTGGGGGTAACGGGGCTGGATGGCTACCCCGTTACCGTGGAAACCCACATCAGCGGCGGTCTGCCCAAATTTGCCATGGTGGGCCTGCCGGATTCCGCCGTGAAGGAAAGCAGTGAGCGGGTGCGCAGCGCCATCAAAAACCTGAACTGCCCCTGGCCCGCCAGCCATGTTACCGTCAACCTGGCCCCCGCCGATGTGCGCAAGACCGGCAGTTTGTATGACCTGCCGGTGTTCATCGGCATTTTGGCGGCGCAGCAGTACATCCCACAGCCAGAGCCGCACCAGGCATTTTTGGGTGAGCTTGGGCTGGATGGCACACTGCGCCCCATTGCCGGTGCCCTGCCCATGGCCCTTGCCGCCCAAAAGGCGGGCGTGACCGAGCTGTTTGTTCCTGCCGAAAACGCCGCCGAAGCCGCCGTGGCCGAGCAGTTGACAGTTTACCCCGCCCGCAGCGCTGCGGATGTGATCCGCCACCTGGCGGGGCAGGCAAAGCTCAGCCCCGCCAGCCGCACAGGATACGATGCCGCCGGGCAGTGGCTTGGCCCCGATTTTGCGGATGTGCGCGGCCAGGCGGAGGCCCGCCGCGCGCTGGAAGTTGCCGCTGCGGGTGGGCACAACCTGTTGATGGTGGGCCCGCCGGGCACCGGCAAAAGCATGCTGGCCAAGCGCCTGCCGGGCATCCTGCCGCCGCTCAGTTATGAGGAAGCGCTGGAAACCACCGCGATTTATTCCGTTGCCGGGCTGGTGCAGGCCGGGACCGGATTATTGCAGCAGCGACCGTTCCGCAGCCCCCACCACAGTGTCAGCGCCGCAGCCATTGCGGGCGGCGGCACAGTGCCCCGCCCCGGCGAGGTCAGCCTGGCCCACAACGGCGTACTGTTTTTGGACGAGCTGCCAGAGTTCAGCCGCGAAGCGCTGGAGGTGCTGCGCCAGCCAATCGAGGACGGGTGCATCTCCGTGAGCCGGGTACACGGCACCGCCACCTACCCCTGCCGTTTTATGCTGGTTGCCGCCATGAACCCCTGCAAGTGCGGGTATTATGGTTCCGGCGTGCGGGAATGCAGCTGCACGCCCAGTGCGATCGAGCGCTACCGGCAGCGGATTTCCGGCCCGCTGCTGGACCGCATTGACCTGCATGTAGAGGCCCGCCCCGTGGAGTACGACGCCCTTG
>ENA-OUPQ01000384-OUPQ01000384.1-human-gut-metagenome-genome-assembly--contig:-NODE-384-length-18955-cov-4.65423_pt1 | contig 18955 bp, 17 predicted proteins | sample MGYA00237946_ERZ548807 | MGnify/ENA primary metagenome ERZ548807 (study PRJEB26490, sample SAMN05194714) | human gut metagenome | biome: terrestrial biome; feature: human-associated habitat; material...
CGGGGGATTACAGAAAAGATCAGGTCAGACTGATTTTGTCTATTCGTTCGAGCTCATCGCTCGTAAAAGATGTGTTTTCGATTGCTTTTATATTATCGATGATTTGCGACGGCTTTGACGCGCCTATCAAAACGGAATTGACAATGCCGTCTTTCAGAACCCATGCCAGAGCCATTTCTGCGAGGGTCTGATTTCTCTCCTTTGCAATTTCCGAAAGCGCGCGGACTTTTTTGAGCTTCTCTTCGGTTATCGCGTTGACGGAAAGGAATCTGCCGTCGGTCATAACCCTGCTGTCGCTCGGAATGCCGTTCAGGTATCTGTCGGTCAGCAGACCCTGTGCAAGCGGACTGAAGGCGATAATGCCCCTGTTCAGCCTTGCGGCGGTGCTCTTCAGACCATTATTCTCTATTGTTCTGTCAAATATCGAATACCTGTTTTGATTTATCACAAACGGGCATTTGAGGTCTTCAAGAATGCTGCATGCCTTTTCGAGATTTTCGCCGTCATAGTTGGACACTCCCGCATAGAGAGCCTTTCCGCTGCGAACCGCCTGCGCAAGCGCGCCCATCGTCTCTTCGAGCAGAGTCTCGGGATCGAGGCAGTGGTGATAGAAAATATCAACATATTCAAGCCCCATGCGTTTGAGGCTCTGATCAAGACTCGCGAGAAGATATTTGCGGCTTCCGTTCCGGCATCCGTAGGGTCCCGGCCACATCTCATAGCCCGCCTTCGTGCTGATTATCATTTCATCGCGGTATGCCCTCATCTCGTTGGCAAAAATTTTGCCGAAATTCTCTTCCGCGCTGCCTGGCGCCGGACCGTAATTATTTGCCAGGTCAAAATGCGTGATGCCGTTGTCGAATGCGGTAAAGCAGAGTTCTTTCATGTTTGAATACTGCGCGTTATCGCCGAAGTTATGCCAAAATCCGAGCGACACCGCCGGCAGCTTCAGACCGCTTTTTCCAAGGCGGTTATATTGCATCTTGTCGTATCTTTTTTCGTTTGCAACATACATATTGATTCTCCTATATATCCGTGTCACTCTGCCTTATCCCAGCCGGAATAGAGGGTTATGCTTTCGTTGACCGTATCCTTGCTGATGTCAAATGCTTTTGTGCAGTCTCTGTCGCTGTACCAACCGGTGAACACATAGCCCTCCTTGACGGGGTCGTTTTCAACATTGACAAGCTGACCGTGCATAACCTTCTGATTCTCTATCTGAGAGCCGCCGTTCGTGTCGAAAGTTACCGTAAAACCCGCATGGCTTATTGCAAAAACTACACAGGCAATAAGAACAACAATACCCACGAGTATAAGCCTGTCGGCGGTTCTTACAGATATTTTGACATTTCTGTAAAGCCCTCCCGGCTTTCTTTCTGTCGTAAGACCCATTGTGCTTTTTTCGTTATCCATGGTTTCACAGCCTTTCGGTTTCAGCATTCATTATCTGCGTGCGAGATATTTACGCATATCGATAGCGCAGGCAATAAGGATTATCATACCCTTGATGATATAAAGCATATTTGCGGACACGGAGAGGAAGTTGAGTCCTGCAAAAATTATCTGCAAAAGCAGAACGCCGACAACTATTCCGCTTATCTTTCCTGTGCCGCCGACGAACGACACGCCGCCTATGACGCAGGCCGCGATGGCGTCGCATTCATAGTTGAGTCCGGTATTTGCGGAGCAGGAAGCGATACGCGCACCCTCGATGAATCCCGTTATGCCGTACATAACGCCTGCAAGAATAAACACAATGAGAATAGTCACAAAGACATTTACGCCCGAGACTCTTGCCGCCTCTTCGTTTGAGCCGACTGCAAACATATTTTTGCCGAACTTCGTCTTATTCCAGACGACCCACATGACAGCGGTCAAAATGATTGAATAGAGAACATATTTCGGGATCGCAACGCCGTCAATCGAGAACAGCGTGCCGGTGATAAACTTAGTATAGGACGGATCGAGACCTGAGAGCGTCTGTCCGTTGTTTCCGCCTATCATAAGATACATAAGAACCGTACCGAAAACGATAAGCTGGGTCGAAAGAGTGACTATAAACGGATGAAGCTTGAACTTGGCAACGAAAAATCCGTTCACAAGACCGACTGCGGCGCCTATGGCTATAACCGCGAGGAGCACGACGATCAGCGGCATCGTGTCAAGACCCTTGAACATCTTGTTCGCATAATCGCTCATCTGGAGCAGAGAAGCGGCGACGCAGGCCGTGAGTCCGACGCAGCGGCCGGCGGAAATATCGGTACCGGTCAGCACTATGCATCCCGCAATGCCCAAAGCGATCGGCAGTTTTGCCGCCGTGAGCGAGATTATGTTCACTATTGATGAAATGCTCAGGAACGCCGGCACCTTGACCGCAATAAAAATCACGGAAATCGCAATTATTATATACATCGCGTTGTTGAACAGCAGATCCGTCACAAGTCTTTTTTTATCGCCGCGGTCTGCCGCTTTGAATTTTTGGAGCCAGAGCGAAACGCGCGAGCGCTTTACTTTTTTTGCACTTGTATCAGCCATGATGATTCCTCCTTAGACATATTTCGCCGCAAGGGTCATTATTTCTTCCTGGTTCGTCGTTCCTGCGTCCACTTCGCCCGCGAGCCTGCCGCCCGACATAACGAGTATCTTGTCGCAGACGCCCAAGAGCTCCGGCATTTCGGAGGAGACCATGATAACGGTTTTTCCCTTTTTGGCGAGGTCGAGAATAAGCTGATATATCTCATATTTCGCGCCGACATCAATACCTCTTGTGGGCTCGTCGAGCAGGAGCACCGTGGGGTCGGTCAGAAGCCACCTTGCAAAAATAACCTTCTGCTGATTGCCGCCCGAAAGAGAGCTTATCTTCGTCTCCTGGCTGGGAGTCTTTATTTTCAGGGAGTTTATGTACTTGTCGGTAGTTACCTTCATTTTCTTCTTGCTGACGAACGGACCCGTCATATACTTCTTCAGGCTTGCAACAGTCGCATTCTCTCTGATGTTGAGAATGCCGAAGATTCCCGTCGCGCGCCGTTCTTCGGTCAGAAGCGCAAATCCGTTTTTTATCGACTCGTGAGGAGTTTTGTTTTTTACCTCTTTGCCGTCAAGAAAAATCTTTCCGGAGCGGCGCGTCGTTATACCGAAGATCTGTTCAAGAAGCTCTGTTCTGCCCGACCCGTCGAGTCCGGCGACACCGAGTATCTCTCCCCTGTTTGCCTCGAAGGACACATCTCTGAGATTTGTATATTCGCTGCCGAGGTTTTCGACTTTCAGAAGCACATCGCCGATCTCGTTATCCTTTTTCGGATAACGGTTCGTCAGCTCGCGTCCGACCATGAGTCTGATTATCTCGTTCATGGTAAGCTCGCTCGCGGGCTTCGTCGCGACCCATCTGCCGTCGCACATTATTGTGACCTCATCGCTGATACGCAATATCTCTTCCATTTTGTGCGAGATATAGATAATTGCGCATCCGCGGTCGCGGAGCATATTGATTATGCGGAACAGATGCTCCGCCTCTTCCTCGGTAAGCGATGATGTTGGTTCGTCAAAGACGATTATTTTTGAATTATAAGAAACCGCTTTCGCGATCTCAACCATCTGTCTCTGCGAAACCGGCATAGTGCTCATTATTGTTTTGGGGTCAACATTTATTTCAAGCTCTTTGAATATTCTCGCCGTTTCGTCATACATTTTCTTTTCGCTTGTAAACGGAAGAAATTTTGAAACAGTCGGGAATCTTCCGAGCCACATATTGTCCATGACATTGCGTTTGAGAGCCTGGTTGAGCTCCTGGTGAACCATCGCGACTCCGTTTTCAAGGGCTTCCTTGGAGTTTTTGTAATTCACCTCTTGACCGTCGACATATATATGTCCGCCGTCCTTGCTGTAAACGCCGAAGAGGCATTTCATAAGAGTTGACTTGCCCGCGCCGTTTTCGCCCATAAGCGCGTGCACCGTTCCCCTTCTGACCGTCAGCTGCGCATGGTCGAGCGCCTTGACGCCGGGGAACGACTTTTCTATATCCACCATTTTGAGCAATACATCTTTATCGGAGTCCGGCTTATTTATATTGGTCTGCATATGTTTCACTCCTGTCTGCATCTGAGTTTTACGGTTGGGGCATAACGCCCCAACCGCAAATTGAAACCGTTTGATTATTCGCTCTCAGAAGTGTAAGCAGAATAGGGTATATTGACTCTCCAAGTGCCGACCGTGTTTGCGGAATCGATGCCTTCGAGCGCATTTGTGCCGTTGAGCAGATTCTTCATGACGGTGGTTATAGCGGTTGCCATACCCTCGGCATCCTGCTTGATAGTGCCTATCATTGAGCCGGACTTGATAGCCGACTTTGCAGCATCTGTTGCGTCAACGCCGAACACGGGGATAACAGTCTTGCCGTCCTTGTTGTAGCCCGCGGTCTGAAGAGCAGATATTGCGCCGAGCGCCATCTCGTCGTTATTCGCGATAACGAGCTCGATCATATTCTTGTTGGACTCGGTGTACTGTGCGAGAGCTGTGCTCATATAGTTTGTCGCGGCGGCAGACGACCACAGTCCATCCTGGTCAACGAGGTACTTGTTCTTGTTTGCAGAATCGTAGAACTTGAGCTCGGGCTTTCCGGCAGTCTTGAGAATCGCGTTTGCGTCCTCAACGCCGTACTTTGTACGCGCAATGGCTTCCATGTTGCCTTCCTGACCCTTGAACATAACGTAGCTGATGACGCCGTCGTTGTTGAGGTCGAGCTTGCCATAGTTCTTCAGAACATATTCGCCTATCATCTTGCCCTGCATATGGCCTGCCTGCTCATAGTCCGTGCCGACGAATACGCACTTGTCATAGCTCTCGATAACGGACTGCTCAACGGAGCGGTTGAAGAATATAACAGGAACGTTCTTCGCCTTGGCGAGATTGATGATGTTCTGCGCCGCGTCGTTTGAACCGGTGTCAACGACATTGACGATAAGCAGCGAAGATCCCTTTGCAAGAGCGGTCTGAACCTGCTCGGTCTGCGTGGTCTGGTTGCCGTTGGCGTCATAGTCATTGTAGGTATATCCGCTGTCGCTCAGGATCTTGTCCATCGACGAGCGAACGGTGGAAATATACGCGTCGCTGAAGGTATAATAAAATACGGAAATCTCACCTTTTGTTGAGCCCTTGTCTCCGGAGCCGCCGCCGGACGAGCAGGCGGCAAAGCTGGCTACCATGAGCACTGCCAATAATAATGCTAACAACTTTTTCATAAGATTACCTCCTTAAAAGAATTTCTTCGTTATCAGCATCTTCATTATAGCTTCCGGATTCAAAAAACAGAATGAGATTTTCTATCTAAAATGTATAAAATTTTACGATGTTGTCGAATCAATATATATACTTTGCCGCTTTAGCAAGAAGAAACCGCCCGGATGCTTATTTCTCACATCCGGGCGGTTTTGTTAATCATATTTATCGAAGCCGAAAAGGATCTTCTGAACATCAGCCGAGAACATATTGCTTCGGTCAACGACATAGACATCTGTTTTTATCACGCTATCGGTTTTCTTGCCCGAGAGTATGTTCGCCGCGTTCATAACGGCGAGATAACCCATGGAAAACGGGTTCTGTACAATGAGCGTATCGAGTTCCCCCGTTTCGAGCATACCGACACATTCCGTGTTGTTGTCGAAGCCTATCGCGCAGACGCGGTCTTTGAGCCCGAGCTCCTTTATCGCCATTCCAACGCCGAGGGTCGACCATTCGTTGAAGCCGACGAGAACATTGATCTGCGGATTCTCTTCAAGAAGCTTTCTTGCGCCCGCGGTCGCGCTCTGGGCGTTGGACGAAACGCTGACCATAGCGACTATCCTGGCGTTTTTAACGTTTTTAATTTCGTCCTGAAAGCCCTGCAATCTCTTGCTGCCGTTTTCGGTGTTCTCGCCGTAATTTACTATTCCGATATTGATGCTCTCCTGCTCTCCGCAGAGCTTCTGCGCGACCTGAGCGGTTTTCAGTCCTGCTGAGTAATTGTCGGTTGCGATAAACAGCTCTTTGTCCGCCGCATCAACATCGCTGTCCACGGTTATTATTTTTATACCCTTCTCTGCCGCCTTGCGAACAGCCGGGGCATTTTTTTCATAGTCTATCGCGGACAGGATAATGGCGCCGACATTTCGCGAAACGGCATTTTCTATCATTTTGTTCTGGGTTTCGTAGTCCTCCTCGTTATCCGGTCCCTCGAAAGTGATATCGAAATTGAACTCGGTCGCGGCGGAGAGCGCGCCCTTTTTCACATCGTTCCAAAAATCCGATTCGCTTCCCTTTATTATTATGGCGACGCTCAGGGTGTCGGAATCAAAACCCCGCCCGTCCTTGCATCCGGATAAGCCGCAGAGCAAAAGGACGGCAATCATAATTAGAGCTGCACTTCTCTTAATATTCATTTTCCCGTCCTCTCTCGATCTTCGGAATCCTTATAGTGACGGTTGTGCCGACATCGAGCTCGCTGTCAATAGAGATTCCGTATTCATCGCCGAAATAAATTTTGAGCCTGTCGTTGACATTTTTAACGCCGATGCCCTTTGAATCGCTCCTGTCTTTTTTCAGGATAGTCTCGCACTGCTCCTTAGTCATTCCGAGTCCGTTATCGGAAACGGTTATCACAATATCCTTTCCGTCGCCGTGAACGCAGATGCGTATCTCGCCCTCGTCCACCATTCTGTCGAGCCCGTGATAGATGGCGTTCTCAATAAAGGGCTGAATAGTTATCTTGTTGCACATATATTCGAGCAGACTCTCATCCACATCAAAAGAATAAGTGAACTGATTTTTGTATCTGTAGCTCTGGATTATCAAGTAGCTCTCGGCGTGGCGAAGCTCGTCGCGGATAGTGATAAACTCGTTTCCGTGGCTGATGCTTATTCTGAACAGCTTCGCGAGGGCGCCGACCATCTCAACCGCTTCTTTGCTGTTATCCTGCTCGCACATCCATTGAATGGAGTCGAGCGTGTTATAAAGGAAGTGGGGATTTATCTGCGCCTGAAGAGCCTTGAGCTCGGTCTTTCTGAGAACTATCTCCTCATTATGCACCTTTTCCATGAGCGACTGTATCATATGCACCATGTGCTCAAACGACGCGGAGAGGGTGCTGAACTCAACTACATTCGCCTTGTCCGCTTTATATTTATATGTTTCCGCCTGCTTTTCAAAACTCTGCATTGACGAGACAAGGCGTCTTACGGGTCTCGTGACCGTCCGCGAAAGCAGGAAATATACAGTGACGGAGATGATAAGACTGAACAGCAGCGCAACAGCCATCCCGACCGCGATCTGCCTTTTGACGGACTGAGCCACTTCATCGGTAAAACTGACTCCGACTATCTTCCAGTTGCATGAATTAAGGGACGAAACCGTGTAAATATTGTCTTCTCCCCTGTGGACGCCGTCCGTCATTTCTGAAACTTCGTCGGTATTCTCTTTTTTGATGCCGGAAAAAAGCATCTGCTGCTGCGGATGGTAGACTATCCCGCCCTTTGAATCAATAATATAGCAGTATCCCCTCTGGCCTATGCTTATCTTGTCAATATATTTCGCAATCGAAATAAACTCGAAATTGACGGCGACAAAGACCTGCTTTTGAAAAAGATCTGAATATTTTTTCTTTGCAATGGTCACGACCCACGGGTACTTATTCTCATAGAGCGTGTCAACATGGGGCTGGGTTATCGCATAGCCGTCCTTGAGGCTCGAAAAAATCGATTTGTCAAAGGACAGATCGGTCGCATTTTTCTTTGCAATATCGCCGCTGTCGTTTTCGGTCAGAAGAATATTGCCGTCGGTGTCATAAATCGTTACGCAATAGATATCGTCCTCAAGCCTCGCCGCAGTTGAAACAACTTTTTCAAGCGACTGCAGACTGTCGCAGCTGTCTGCCTCGTCGCAGAGGTTGTCCAGCTTGTTTTTGATTGACGAGATGTAATTTGAAACCGTGCCGTTCGCCTGCGACACCGACTGCTTTGACGAGACATACGCCGAATTGAACATCGTCCTTTCGTAGAATACACCGAAAAGGAGCGTGGCGCCTACAGTAGAAAACATCACCCCGAACACGACTATTGCGATTATGAGCGTTGACAGTTTTATTCCGGCGCGTTTAAATATCTTTCCCACCCAAACGCTCCTCTCTGTATTTGTTCGGCGAGACCCCGTAATATTTTTTGAAGCAATAGCTGAAATAGTGCTGATCGCTGTAACCGCACTTCTGCGATATTTCAAATATCTTCATCGAGGTGCACAAAAGCAGATCGCTCGCCGCTTTCATCCGCCTTTCGGTCACAAGGGCAACAAAATTCTTTGACTTTTTCTTTTTTATCAGCGCGCTCAGATAGTTCGGGCTGACTCCCAGCTTGTCGCTCGCATCCGTCAGGGATAGATCTTCGTTCATATATTCCTCGTTGATTATCTGCAGCGCATGGTCGCAGAGAGCCTCGCTCTCATGCCTCTGCGAACGGGAGATAATATCCCTCGCGTCAAGGCAGAGCGAAACAAGCTCGTTTTTATACTGCTCGTTAAAGTCGAAGGACAGGCGGGACATGAACGAATTGTTGGAGGTAAACAGCTCCGCAGCGGCGTTGCCGTCCGGCAGAACGCTGACGCATCTGTGCGCGGTGGCAAGAATCTGAATGATAATATAATCAATGCCCTCGCGCGTCTTTCCGGAAAGTATCTCGTCAAGGAACGACTTTATCTCATCCTTGCTCCCTATCTTCAGAAGCTGTTCGAGCTTATAGACGGATTTTTCGGCATTTTCAAACTCGTGTGTGCTCTTGCGCTCCTGGTCGTTGATATATCGGATGTTGCCCGTGCCGTCGGAGGTATAGCGCCGCGCCGTGATAGCCTGAGTGCAGGCGAGCGCCAAAAGAGACGGATCCTGAACGGTCTCGCTGATGCCGATAGTACAATTCTGATTCAACAGTTTTTTTGCGCTCTGCACAAGTTCAATAACGGGGAGTCTCAGTTTTGTTGACATCTCTTCCGGCTCGCTTGTTACAAGAGTAATTATTCTGCCGTTGACAAAGAAGCTTTCGCACAGAGCATATTTATTGAAAATACTGTTGACAAAATCAATATGCTGCTGAGAGGTGCAGGTCTTGCCCGTGTTTGCCTTGAATTTTGAAGCAATGACGCTGTAGCAGTCGCAGTCGCTTTTGATTATTCCGAGCTTTTTGGCATTCTCAGTTAAGTCGTCCGATGCATGGACATCCTCGCCCGTACCGAGTAGGAGCGGAAGCAGAAATTCCGCCTTTTCCAGCCGCAGAGAGATATCTTCGTTTGACCCGCCGCTTTTGAGCAGTTCAAACTCCCTGTCCATTTCGGCTCCGATTTTTTCAAACTCCTCGGTGAGCTCGGATGCGGAAACAGGCTTGAGAAGATATCTTATGACATTGTATTTGAATGCCTCCTGAGCGTATTCAAAGTCGTCGTACCCGCTCAGGATAACAAATTTCGTCGCCGGCCTTATTTCGCGGGTCCTTTTTGCAAGCTCGAGACCGGTCATAAGCGGCATTTTGATGTCGGTCAGAACAAGATCGGGTTCAAGCTTTTCGAGAAGATCGAGCGCCTCTATTCCGTTTTCGGCGCCGCCGACAACCTCAAAACCCGCTCTCTGCCAATCAACATTGCCGATAACCGCCTCTCTCTGGCGTATCTCATCGTCAACTACAAGCACACTGTACATAATCATGACCTCGCACAAAAATCATTTGTTTTATGTATACCGACTTTGGGCGCATCCGGCAGAATACAAATCATAACAGTATTTTTCGGATGCCGCTTCTGATTTTATTATATAAAAACTTCCGATTATTATCAAGATTTATCTTTTTAGCGGTGTCCGGCCGAAAAAAATCAAAAAGATATAACAAAAGCAAGCATTGTCATATATCTGACACGCTTGCTTTCCGTTAAATTCCAAAATCTTATTCTGACTTCTCCCAAAACCTGCCGCATATCTGCCAGACGGATTCGTTTTCGTAGTGTTCGCGGATGCTCTTTTTTGAGTAGACGGAGACATTATTTTTATCCGCGCCGGCGTCTATAAGCAGCTTTAATATGCGCCTTTTATCGCGCCCATCTTCTGATCGACTGTGACGCCCGGAAAGTTTCCGACGTGCTGATTAGAGCCTGTCAGTGCGTTAAAGAGAGTTGTCTTTCCGCAGTTTTGATTACCTACGAGAGCAAATATCATTTTGCGTCCTCCTCGGCTCTGACTTCTATCTTTTTCGCATCGTCAACGCGGAGCGTCAGCTCATAGCCGCGCACCATTATCTCTATCGGATCGCCCATCGGCGCGACCTTTTGAAGCGTCACACGGGTTCGCGGAATGAGCCCCCTATCGAGCAATCTGCATCTGAGCGCGCTCTCCCCTGCTTTCATCTCATTAAGCGTCATATTATCCTCCCGAAAAGTAAGCCTTGCTTAATTTTAATTTTATACTTCAAATAAACGCTTATCAAAAAATCGAGACAGAAAGACGGCAAAAAATCCTGCCCCGCCGACGGTTCGTACAGTCGGCGGGGCAGGTTCGTTTAATCGGAAGATTTTCTTTTTTGCTACCGTTTTAAAGCAGGGCGCAGTTTACGCACGCTCGAGTATCATCGTGCCGAGGTTATAGAGAAGGCAGTCATCCGGCAGAAGTGAAATCTCCGCAAAGGAATCAACCTTTTCGCCCAACACCTCGCCTTGAATCCCGGTGTCATAGTAGAACTTTCCGTCTTCTTCCTTCCATACGGTACTCTCCAAAACCGCATATCCGTTTTCGCGGATGTCCGCGCCCTGCTTTTTCGCCTCTTCGCGCACCTCTTCGGGCACGAATAAGAGCGTGTTGAGCGTTCCGTCCGGTGCAAATTCCATGATATATTTGCACATCTGGACGATTTCGGCATACATATCGTTATCGACCTGACTGTCTGCCGTAAAGACTTTCTCGCCGTCCGGGGTAACCAAATGCATTTCCCTGACTTTCCAAAGTCCGCAAATATCCATATTATTTCCCTCCTGTTATGCCCACGGGTCGGCTTCCTTCGGGGTGCGCACGCCTGTCAGCAGGTACTGCTCCCACAGGAACCACTTGCCGTCGGAGCCGCGCTGGCGCATCTTAATGGGACGGGGATCGTCCGCGCCGCCGCAGGGAATGAACAGCTTCATGTAGTCCTTCTCCTCGCCGGATACGTGATTGCTCTCAATGATGATTGTATAGGGCTGAGAGGGAGTGTAGTTATTGTCGGGCGTTGCGCCTACGAAGTAGGTGAACGGGAGATAGGTCTTGCCGTCGCGGAAGCGGTCGTTGAGGAAGGATATCTCCTGACCGTTGAGCGGACGGGGACCTCTGAGCCAGTTGAGCATCTCAAGGCCGATATTCTTATCCGCCGCATAGGCGCAGAGGGCAAGGACGGTCAGAGCCGCCGTCTTAAACGGTGTGTCAAGGCTCGCCTCGGGGAGCGCCTGCATTTCGGCAAGGCTCTCGGGCAGAGAAGCGAAGGTGAACTTCTCTCTCTTATTGCCTATCGACTGTATGGCGGAAGTCGCCGCCTGCTGCGCTGTGCTCTTAAGCTTATCAAATATACTCATATAATCTCTCCTTTTTCAAATGCTATTGCTTCTTTTTCCTGAGGGCAACCGCCGCTCCGGCTATTATGCCGCCTATTGCAAGGCAGGCTATCGCTATCAGGACAACCGCCTTCACGGAGAGTGTTTTCCCCGTGCTGTCCTGCTTCGCGGCCGTGGTGGACTCGACAGAGCCGGGCTCGCCTATATCGGTTTCCATACCGACTGCGCTTTCGTCCGGCGCCTTAACGCTGTCCGGCTCGGAGGTCTTTTGAACCCCGGAGGTTTTATCCGCGCCCGGAGTCACCGGGGCGGGCTTCTGCGTCGGAGCAGGCTTCTGTGTCGGCGCGGCCTTTTCGACTACCGTGATGGGAATAACGCTCGAATACGCCTTGCCGCCGAGCTTCGTCTCAACATAGCAGACATAGTAGCGCGTCCCGGCCTTTCCCGTGTCGCAGACGAGAATAGGATCTTCCTCCGAGTACCCCTCGTTCGCGCCTATGGCTACAATATCCTTGAGCTTGCCGGTAGTTGTTTCATACCATAAATATGACTTAACCTCGTCACCGTCCGATGCCTTGGCGTCGCAGTAGAGCTTGAGGACCTTGCCCTTTTCCACTCTGACCGACGCCGACACTTTAAGCTCCGGTGGGAACTTGCTTCCTCCTACGGAGATATAAGCCCTCGCCGAGGTCACGCTGCCGGTTTTGTTCGAGACGATACAGTAGATTTCCGCCCCGTCAAGGGCACTCCCGATACCGTTGATAAAGAAAGTATTCCCTTTATCGTTCGAGCCGTAGCCGCTTCCGAGAACACCGTCCTGCCACGGATGGCCCTCGGCAAAGGACTTGTTGGTGTCATATGTAACGCCCTTGTACACGATGAACCAATGGTAGGAAAGATTATCTCCCGCTGCCTCTACGCTCCAAGATGCCGCACTGTTTTCCGGGAAGGTTCCGTTCTGCGGCTGACGGGTAATCACTATATTCCCCGCAGCAAGCGACGGGGTTAACGCAAATGTCGCTAAGATGAGAATGAAGATTAAAACTGCTGTTGCTTTTTTCATAGACACCTCGCTTTCTTTGCGGCGGATCAGAACTTACCGCCTCCGCCGCCGTGTGTCTCTCCGGAGGAAGATGTATGCGTACTGCTTCCGCCGGAGCTGCCGCTGTCAGTATTCTTCGGTTTTGCCGTGCGCGTAACGGTATTGTACAGGAACGTATCCCTGCTCTCCGTTATATTAAGGCTGCCGCTCTTCATATAGTCGCCTGCCGCCGCCTGGAAGCGCACTGTCTTGAGCTGTGCCTTCATCCTGCCGACTATAAACATCGCAAGGCCGATGCCCACCAAAATCGAGATCACAATCCAAACTATCGAAAGAGGTCCCTTGGGCAGATTGCTCTTGTCGTAGGGCTCTCCCTCTCTTGACTTTGTGATGAAATCATCGGAGAGCTCGGCAAAGGTGTTGAATGCGGCGGCATAGTTGCCGTCACCCAAATCCTCTACCATCTGCTCGCCGATATACTGGATTCCGGCATCCGTAAACGCGGTTATGCCGTAGCCGCAGGTGGATATCCACCAGTCGCGGTCCTCCATGCTGACGAGGAACAGCAGACCGTCTCTTTTTTCTCCGTAGCCGTATTTGCAATAATCATAGATATCGTCGGCATATTCCATGGGCTTTTTGCCGTCCAACGTATTGGTCGTCACGACTATTACATCCATTTTCTGACGTTCGCTGAGCTCGTCGAGCGTTTTTATAAGGGCTTCTCTCTCACTTTCCGAGAGGAGCTTCGCCATATCCTGAACGCGCTCGTATTCGCTTACAAAGCCGTCCGCATCCACCGCAAAAGCCGGGATAACCGTGCAGAAGCAGAGGGCAAGGACAAATATCATCGCAAGTATTCTCTTTTTCATTGTTATCCCTCCTTTACAGTATTCCTGCAAAATGCAGAAGCCACGCAATGCCGCAGGCGGCAGCGCTGAGCGCCGCGGCGAGTCCCACCGTCCACTTTGTGGCGGCCGACTTATCGAGCGGAAGATTGCCGACGAATTTGCCGGTCTGTCCGTTCATGGCAAAGGTATATTTTTCTCCGTTCCAGGTTGTGTTCAGCAGCCACACAGGATAGAGCGCATACTTTGCCTTTCCGCCATGGAACTGCACCGAGCTGCTCTCGGCATTGACCGTTGCATAGCCCTGAACCGTCGAGGCAAAGGCATCCTCCGTGGAGCGCCTGACGCGCTGATTGGCGCGGTTGATGCTCTCCTCGGCGGTCACATCGTACTTATCCGCAAAATAGCCCGCAAGATAAGCCGTCTGGAAATCCAGAGCATCGGAATAATCGTAGGGCTCGACGGACTCCATGAGATCGTCCGGCATTTTGGATGAGCCGTCCACCGGGACATGCTCAAAGCCGACGCTTCCGCCGCGATGAATCATATAATAGCTCGTCTCGGTGTATCTGTAATCCTCGTCGCTCCATGTGCGAACCTTGGTTGCACGGTAACGCACCTGCGCGTCGACATCGGTATCAAAGAGCCAGAACGGGACATAGACGCCCTTTACCTCGTCGATATGATTCTGATCCTTGAAAATCTTGGGCAGAAGCTTCTTTCCGTTGAGGTGCTTCATCAGCCCCGCCTTTGCCGCCTTCTTATCGAGCTTGAACGGGATCACGATGTCGGGCTTGAGCAAGCCCGCGAACTGGTTCATCATGACTACCGGATTGCCGCAGAACGGGCAGGACGTTGCCGCCGTATTGGCATCGCCCACTATCTCTCCGCCGCAGGATTTGCATACATAAGAGCGTAACCCCTCAATCTCGCTCTCCTGCCACTCGCTGCCTGCGGAGGTCTCCCATTCCATATTGTCCGCCTGTTCGCCCTGAAGCTCGGCGTCATAGCTCTTGAGCGCATCCATTTCAAACTCAGTGCCGCAGAAAGGGCACTTCATCTTCTGGAGCGTGCTGTCAAAAGCTATTGCGCCGCCGCAACAGGGACATTTATATTCCTGCAAGGTTTGCATTAAAAAACTCCTCTCTTAAAAGAACATTAACCGTCAAGCGTCTTTATGTTTTTACCGCCGCAAAAGCCGCGTGGAATTTTAGGTACCGACATAAAGAAAAGTCGAACTAACGGTATTTTGTTTTTTGCCGTTTTCAAAAGCTGTTCATTGTATTTGCAGCTACGCAGGTCGGCGATACACACACAAATGCGCGGTTCTTTTGCCGAAGATAAATCTTACAGCCCACCTGCGTAAACGCCGTAAAACCGATATCCTCCGCCGCATTAATATCGGCTCCGAAGCCTTTAAGCTTCTTTTATCCGTCTTTTTCTCTCGGCACGAAGCAATGACCTGCCGGCCGTAAGCTCATCTCCCCTTTCCGTCAAGCCGTTTTTTCGGCAAGCTGATTTGTTTATTCGCTTTTTACAGCGCCGCGAAAGGCTTGGATCGGGCGGGAACCGAGCCGCATTAAACCTCCGCCTTTCGGGACGCCGATTACCACTGCTTTATCAGGCGAGCGGCTTGCCGCATTCCGGGCAGAATTTGGGCATAGCCTGACCGGGCGCGGGCGACCAGCCGCAATTCGGGCAGCCGCTAACCGAAGCGGGCTTCAGAGAGCCGCAGTTTGCGCAGAATTTGCCCGTATTCTGTGCGCCGCAGGACGGGCACATCCAAGCTGCCGCTGCCGCCTGCTGCTGAGGCGCGGGGGCGGCCGCATATCCGGCCGAAGTCGCTGCCGCATAACCTGCCGCGGGGGCGGCTGCATATCCCGGTGCGGGGGCTGCCGCATATCCGGGGGCGGGATTCGACGGTCTGTCGCCGCCGTATACCGTACGGTTCATCATGCCGTCGCCGTCCCATGTGCGGTAACGGTTATCACGGCGCAGAAGTATATCCTTGAGCTCGTTCATCTTGCGCTCATACTCGCGGTAGAGGTCGGTATACGGGCTGTCGGGGCGGCTGCCGTCGCTTATCTCAAGCTCGATACTGTCAAACCACGGAGAGTTCACGCGGATAACCACATCGAACTCATAGTCGCACTCATAGCGGGGCGGCTGATAGCTCTTTCTGTTTCCGTCGGAATCCTCGAAGAATATCTCTTCCCTGTTTTCTTTTATATTTGTGTCGACCGCAACAACCTGCGAAAGCTTAATGATGTCGGGATTGGCGCTGCGCCAATTCGAGCTTCCCGTAACGATAAACGCCTCGGAGACGGTGCTGATATACACTTTTTTGCTTCCGTCAAACATTACGTCGGGGTTAAAATCTCTGACGAGCTTCTCGTTTTCCTCGCGGTAAGCAAGCTGACGCTTGATATCCTCGACCGTCGAGCGGCGGCGTTCGCTGAAGAACGGAGACAGCTTCGCGGCGCAGTTCTTGCAGAGATTGCCGTCTTCAAGCTTGCGGTTTCCGAGAAGTCCTATTTTCTCGCCGCAGATATCGCAATATTTCTTATCAAATAATCCCATAGTGTTTTCCTCCTGTTATTTTTTAGGTCGCAGTAACGACCCGTTTTGCGCTGTCAGCCTGCAAACCGTATCATAAGAACGATTTCAGCAGCTCAAACAGCTCTTTTTCACCCATGCCGTTATATTTCATCGAAATAACGCTGCCGTCGGCAGAAGCCGGCCTACGCAAAGCAGACTGTCCGCTTCGTCATACACATTCTCTCCCGCCTCTGTCCCCGGTTGAGGCTGTTAAGCACAGCGTCCTCGGGGATATGTGGCAGCTCGGAGATTTTCGGCGAAGCTTGCTTTTTCGCTAAGCGGCGGTAGCACCGCACGCCTATGGCAACGCCCAATATGAGCGCCGTGAGCAGAATCAAAATTATGAGCAGCGCCTTCATCGGCTGTCTTATTTTTTATCGCTATCGTCAAATATATCTCCGCACTCGGGGCAGAACTTCGGAGGATTGGATGGATCCTCGGGCTCCCAGCCGCACTTATCGCAACGGTAGAGAGGAGCGCCCTCTGGCTTTTTGGCTCCGCAGCTCTGGCAGAACTTGCCCTTATTGACGGCTCCGCACGAGCAGGTCCACCCGTTTGCGTCAGCGGGCTTCGGAGAGCCGCACTCGGGGCAGAACTTGCCTGTCGCGGTAGCGCCGCACTGACATTTCCAAGCGCCTGCCGCCGGCTCGGGAGCGGGCTTCTTTCCGCCGCAGTTCGGGCAGAAGTTACCGGACACCATATTGCCGCACGAGCACTTCCAGCGCGCCATATCGGGGCCGTCCGTCGGCTGCTGCGCCGCCTGCTGCTGAGCCTGCTGCTGAGCCTGCTGCTGTTGCTGCTGACCCATGGCGAACAGGTTCTGGGCGTTCATGCCGCCGCCTGCGTTCATAGCCATGCCCATGCCCATAAAGCCGGTCATTGCGCCCGCCTGGTTGCCTGCCGCGGTCTTCATGGCGTCCGCCTGAGCGCCGACAAGGGTTGCCGCCGCCATGGTGGGATCGCGCATGATAGCTGCACGCTGAGCCTGCTTGATGAGCTCCGCATCCTCTTCGGGGAGGGTGACCGAGCCGAGGGCTATTGTGACGACCTTGAGTCCGCGCAGCTCGCTCCACTTTGCGGAGAGGGCGGCGTTCATAGCGGTTTCAAGCTCGGTGTTGTGAGCTACTATCTGATTGGGGCGAAGCTCAAGGTCGGAGAGCTGAGCAAAAGCGGGCTGAAGCGCGCTGATGAACTCTGTCTTGAGCTGATTGTCTATCTCTTCGCGGGTATAATCCTGCTCGACATTGCCGCAGACATTGGTATAGAAGAGCATGGGGTCGTCTATCTTATAGGAATATACGCCCGAGCAGCGGACTGCGACATCGATATCAAGGCCTATCTTTGAATCGACAACGCGGAACGGAATCGGGTTCGGAGTGCCGAACTTGTTGTCCATCAATTCCTTGGTGTTGAAATAATAGACACGCTGATCCTTTCCGGTATCGCCGCCGTAGGTGAAACGCTTACCGATGGTCTGGAATGTCTTTTTAATGCTGTCGCCGAGAGAGCCGGAGAAAATCGAGGGCTCCGTGGAGGCGTCATATGTAAACTCACCGGGCTCCGCGCAGAACTCGACTACCTTGCCCTGCTCGACTATCATCATGCACTGTCCGTCCGCAACGGCTATACCCGAGCCGTTTGTGATGATGTTGTCGCTGCCCTTTGTGTTTGACGATCTGCCGCTTACGCGCTTCTGTCCTTTGGTAACAAGAAGCTCCTTCGGCATTGCCTCGCAATAGAAAAATTCCTTCCACTGATCGGCAAGAACGCCGCCGACTGCGCCTACACCGGCTTTAATAAGTCCCATAGATAAAACTCCTTTGCATATTTATTACTTTATGGGGTAACTCCCCTTTTTAACGGTTTACATTTTCATTATATTATACGCCGCCGTTTATTTCAACAAAAAGTGCTGTTCCCGGCGAGTGTCGCAAAAATAGGACAATATGCAAATAAGAGCGCGTAATCTATCGGCCGATACAGAATTTTCTCTTGATTTTCCGATCGGAATCGTGTATAATACATCCATTGTGAATACCCGCCGGTGTGATGGAATTGGCAGACGTGCCGGACTCAAAATCCGGTGGTGGCGACACCGTACCGGTTCGACCCCGGTCACCGGCACCAAAAGTCCACCGTAATTTTGATAGAATTACGGTGGACTTTTTTAATTTTAACAAATTGGAATTTGAAGAGGTACTGAACAATGGCACGAGCAAGGTATCAGGTCTTAGTCATTCCATATTGCACAGAGGACAGCAGCGTACAATTCTGTTTATTCCAAAGGAGCGATATGGGTATTTGGCAATTCATAGCAGGCGGAGGAGAAGAGGAGGATATCTCAATCATTGAGTCGGCAAAAAGGGAATCCTTTGAAGAAGCCGGGATTTCTAAGACATGTAACTTTTTCAAGCTCGACACCTGCTGTAGCATACCATCCAATTGTTTTAAGGACGCAGAAACAATATGGGGTAAAGAATGTTTCGTCATTCCGGAGTACGCATTTGCGGTGAGAGTAGCGGACACTTTTTTGCAGCTGTCTCATGAACATACCGAATAATAAATGGCTGACTTATTCGGAAGCCCAAACGGTACTTCGATACGACAGCAATAAGACCGCTCTGTGGGAACTGAACCGGCGCATTGCGCTTGGAATGTTGAAATAGATAACTTCCATTTTGCCGCAATATTCAGTTAAAAATACCGTTTCAAGATGGCACTGCACCCTTGTACGATTTCTATCAGGATTATAGTTCTTTGACAAAAGAGACCCTGTTCATTGAACGGGGTCTTTTGATTGTTGCGTAACAAAAGCAAGCCGCGCCTGCCTTTAAGAGCAGACGCGGTTTGTCTATGGAAGCAACTCTATGAAGAAAGCTATGTCCTATAC
>ENA-OUPQ01000392-OUPQ01000392.1-human-gut-metagenome-genome-assembly--contig:-NODE-392-length-18794-cov-4.95085_pt1 | contig 18794 bp, 10 predicted proteins | sample MGYA00237946_ERZ548807 | MGnify/ENA primary metagenome ERZ548807 (study PRJEB26490, sample SAMN05194714) | human gut metagenome | biome: terrestrial biome; feature: human-associated habitat; material...
AATTTGATCAGACTGCTTTTTCTGTGGCAGGACAGCTACGGGCTATCGAGACGGTGATCACAGACAAAAAGCCGTCTGAAAAGTGGCTGAACCATTTCAGCGCGCATAAGATCGAATGCATCTACCCGAAATAGGTTGGACATATATCGGAAAACGATTGTGTTCATGAGCATGCAGTGTATGCGGAATGCGGAGATCCGCTTTACTTTATCCGGCCACAGGCAGACAAAAGAGACCTGTGTTCCGGTATGACGAGAGGGAGCAGTTTCTATGAATACATTTGAAATGAAAACAGCCATCCATTTTGGAGCTGATGCCCTGGGAAGACTGAAAGAAATTCCATACAAAAGAGTCCTTGTTATCACAGACCCGTTTGTTGTAAAAAGCGGAATGATCGATATGATCACAAAACCGCTTCAGGCAGGTGGAAAAGAATTTGATATTTTCTGTGATGTTGTTCCGGATGCTCCGGTTGGAAAAATTGCCGAAGGAGTCAAAAAATTCCTTCAGTATCAGCCGGAAGCGATCGTTGCAGTAGGTGGTGGTTCTGCCATCGACTCTTCCAAGGCAATCCGTGAGTTTGCCCTGAAGATCAATAATTACGGAAAAGTCGGACTGGTTGCCATTCCTACAACAAGTGGTACCGGTTCCGAGGTTACTTCTTTTGCAGTTGTAAATGATACAGAAGCACATGTGAAGTATCCGCTGATCTCAGACAGCCTGACCGCTGATGAGGCAATTCTGGATGCGGAGCTTGTACGTAGTGTTCCGCCTGCGATTACAGCAGATACAGGTATGGATGTTCTGACTCATGCAATTGAGTCTTATGTCAGCATCAACCATAATGAGTTTACATCTGCACTTGCAGAGAAAGCAATCGAGATCTGTGGCGTATATCTTTATCGTGCATATGTTGACGGTAATGATATGCATGCAAGACAGAAGATGCATGTAGCGTCCTGTCTGGCAGGACTTTCCTTCAATGCAGCAGGTCTTGGAATTACTCACAGTATGGCTCATCAGCTGGGTGCTATTTTCCATATTCCTCACGGAAGAGCTAATGCGATGTTACTGCCGCATATTGTTGAATATAATGCAAATATCAACAAACGCAGCAGAAGTCAGAAAGAATATCTTCCGGCAGTAAAGAGATATTCCAATATTGCACATCTTCTTGGACTGAGCAATTATAACGAAGTTATGAGCGTAAGATCTCTTGTAAACTGGATCCAGTTTATGCAGAAAGAGATGAATATCCCGCTTACCATCGAAGAGATGAAGACGATCACACCGGATGCTTATTTTGCAGCGGTTGATAAGATGGCGGATATGGCACTTGCGGATGCTTGCACGGCAGCGAATCCGCGTGTACCAAAGAAAGAGGATATAGTCAAAATTTATACTAAACTTTGGTCTTTTTGATAAAAGAAAAATCGCAAAGGGTCCGAAGCCCCGGACCCTCTGCACACCCTTCGGGCTTTTTTTAGAGTGCTTGACTGTGGCGGGCGGAAGGTTATTGACTTGTGCCTGTATGCTTGGTTTGTTCCGGGCGTGATGTTGTGCCGATATGGTATTCAATCGTAGTATTGTTGAGTATTGTAAAAGTGGCCTGATATAGATAAGTGTTTATTATCAGGATTTACTGGGAGGTTGAGCGGTGATGGAGGTTTATACCGGGTATGGTGATAAGGGAATGACGGATCTTTCCCATACGAAGAATGTTTCCAAGTCGGATGACCGTATCTGTCTGATGGGGTCTATTGAGGAGCTGGTGAGTCATATTGGGCTTGTCAGGGCTCTGATTGGTGACGGAGATGTTGTCCGGATGCTGGAGAAGATTTCGGAGACTTTGAAGAAAATTACAGATGGGGTTTCTGATCCTTATAACAGAGAGTTCAAGGTCAGTGAAGACCGGACGGAGCTTCTGGGGGAAGAGATTGGCCGGATGAGGAAGATCTTTTCAGGAGAAAGACTTCCGATTTTGCCGGGTGATTCCAGAGTTGCGGCTGAGATTGATGTGACAAGAGCTGTGGCCAGGAGGGCTGAGAGAGAGCTTGCCCTGGTCAGCGTGAAGTTCGGATCAGATACCGGAGCCAAGAAATATATGAACCGGCTGTCAGATTATTTTTATGTGCTGGCAAGGTATGTGGATGTAGCGAAGATCGGAGAGAAGAAAGAAGCTGCAGGAACTGTTGAAAATAATGCGAATGTTGCAGCAGGTACAGCAGAACCACAGACAGAGCAGATACAGCAGAATACATTGATGCAGGCTCAGAATACACAGGAAAATGTGTCTGCGGTGACAACAGCAGGAGGAAATACAGCGATGGCACAGAATGACAGTATGGCAGCAAACACAGCGATGATCCAGGAAGTGCTGAAGCGTATGGGGATCCAGGGGCGTATCACACTGGATTCTGCCAAGCGTCTGATTGAGAAGATTGAGCAGGAAGCCCTGAGAAGAAACAAGCCTTCTGTAATTGCAGTATGCAGCCCGGACGGAAATCCGGTTGCGGTTCATGTAATGGACGGCTCTTTTCTTGTAAGTTTTGATATGGCTGTAAAAAAGGCCTATACATCCGTTGCAGTAAAGATGTCAACCATGGAGCTTTCCAGACTGACACAGCCGGGCCAGACATTTTACGGCCTTGGCAAGATGAGCGATAACATTGTAATATTCGGAGGTGGTGTACCGCTTAAAGTCGGAGACAACATTATCGGCGGTCTAGGCATCAGCGGCGGTACCGGCGAAGAGGATAACAGCCTTGCAGAGTATGGACTGCAGGTGCTGAATGAGGTACTGTAGGATACAGGATAAAAATAAAATGTACAGACAGCTCAAAGAGCATAAATAAAAGGGACGTGCTGCAGTGATGATTTTTAAATCAATACTGCAGCACGTCCCTTTTTGAACGTTTTACAGAAGGATAGCTTACTTCCAGTTAAGCTTCAGGCATTTGATGGAAATATCACTTTTTTCCGGTGCCTGGACCATGTTCTGGATAAAATAGGTCTTTGTCATAGTTTTTCCGGGCTTCAGGTTCAGTGTCAGAGTTTTTGTCCAGTACATCTGGTCATAGATACCGGAGCCTGTGGTGATCTGTATTTTTGCTTTTGTGATGGTTTTTGCAGAAGTATTGGTGAATTTTAAGGTATAATAAGTCTTCATGTCATTAGGGCCGTACTTGATGCCGGCAACACTGATCTTCAGATTTTTGGCGGTAGGTTTGGCACCCGGCGCGGATACGGTAATGGTGATCTTGCGATTAACACCATTTAATTTTGCGGTAACTGTGGCTGTCCCTTTTTTCTTTGGGACAAGATAGTTTCCGGAAATGGCAAGCACAGAAGGCTTGCTGGATTTTGCATTTTTGATGGTCAGATTGGTACCACCCTTCAGATTAATGAGGGAACGCATGGTAACTTTGGAGCCAACCCTAAGCGTAGTTTTGGAAGCGCGGAAGGTTGCTACGGTTTTTGAAGGAGATGTTACTTTTCCGGTCAGCTTACAGGCTGTGGCTTTGGGGTAGGATAAAGTGATCTTTGCGGATCCGGCTTTCATGCCCTTCAGGGTAACTGTGAAACGGCTGCGTTTTTTTGAATCCTGAGTGATGCTCTGCACCTTGAGAACAGAGCTGTTGGAAGAAGTAACCTTGAATTTTGATTTGCTGATGGTTTTTACGTAAGGATCAGAAATCTCAATTCCGATTGAAGTAGTTTTTCCGGTTCGGATACTCTGGGTCAGATAATTGTTGTTGGTGATAAAAATTTCCGGTACTGCCTGTTTGATGGTAACTTCATAGTCGCAGTCTACAGGCACCGGACATTCTTTATTGCCGAAATCGAATTCCAGGTAGCCATCCTCCAGGTTGTCATCGTAGGTGAAAAAAGTCTCTTTGTATGCCAGTGGTGTATAATTTGAAGTGTTCAGCTTAACTACATTGATCCCATCAATAGAAAATGTGGTGCTTTTGGGTATGACTCCTTTGGGAGAATAAAAGCTTATACGGACTGTCACGGCATAGATCCGTTTTTGGCAGTTTGCATTTTTGATGTTGATCGGGAAATTAATGTCTGAAAACTCATCTTCGATCACACCATCGGTATCACGGATCGTGGAAGTGGTTCCTTTGGTCACTACACGGACTTTGGCGTGGGCATCCTGTGGAAGCAGGAGCAGGATAACTGAAAAAAGAAGCAGGAAAAAAATTGCCTCGATGGTTTTTATTTTTCTTTTACACATAATAACTCCTCCTTTTTTGAGCATTCCGACTGTCACTGATCAGAAGAACCGGATACTATATGAATTCATGGTTCAATGTAATGGGACAGTATAAACAGACTTTTTCATTTATATCATTATAACAGGTAAATACACAGAGGTTACTTTGTGATTTTTTACGATCAATTGGCAATTACCCGGAAAATATGTTAAAATTAAATATTCGGAAAACAGCAGCAATTTGGCTATATACAAGCAGCGAATGCGGATGATTTGTCCGCGTGATTAAAGAAAGGATCATGTCGATTTATGACGAAACAGGAACTTTTAAAGACCCACTTCGGGTATGATACTTTCAGAGAAGGGCAGGAAGCAGTGATCGATGCGCTTCTTGCAGGAAAAGATGTCTTGGCCGTGATGCCTACAGGAGCGGGAAAATCCATCTGCTATCAGGTACCGGCACTGATGATGAAAGGGATTACACTGGTAATTTCGCCTCTGATTTCGCTTATGAAAGATCAGGTGCGGAGTCTGAACCAGGCGGGAATCTCAGCGGCTTATCTCAACAGTTCCCTGACACAGGGACAGTATTTTACCGCTTTGCGCTATGCAAAAGCAGGACGTTACCCAATTATCTATGTGGCACCGGAACGGCTTACCACAGAGGCGTTTCTGGATTTTGCGCTAAGTGCGGATATATTCATGATTGCGGTGGATGAGGCACACTGTGTATCTCAGTGGGGACAGGATTTCCGCCCCAGCTATCTGAAAATTGCGGAGTTTGTGGCGCAGCTACCAAAGCGTCCGGTGATCGGCGCTTTTACAGCTACGGCGACGAAAGAAGTAAGAGAAGACATTGCGAGACTTCTGAACCTACGTGACCCTTTTTGCACCACGACAGGATTCGACAGGGAAAATCTGTATTTTGCGGTAAAAACCCCGAAAGATAAATACAAGGAAGTACACGACTACATACTGGAACATCCCGATGACAGTGGAATTATCTACTGTCTTACCAGAAAACTGGTGGAAGAAGTCTGCGGAAAACTGATTCAGGACGGAATCACTGCCACCAGATATCATGCCGGGCTCTCCGATGAGGAGCGACGGAACAACCAGGATGATTTTATCTATGACCGCTGCCATGTGATGGTAGCGACGAATGCTTTTGGTATGGGAATTGACAAATCGGATGTGCGATATGTCATTCATTATAATATGCCAAAGAACATGGAGGGCTATTATCAGGAGGCAGGACGCGCGGGCCGTGACGGAGATCCGGCGGAGTGTATCCTGCTCTACAGTGGAAAGGATGTTGTGACCAACCAGTACCTGATCGAGCGTGGTCAGGATAATCAGGAGATGGATATGGAAACCTGGCGCCTTGTCCGGGATCGGGATCAGGAACGGCTGAAGCAGATGACGTTTTACTGTTTTACCCATGACTGTCTGCGGGAATATATCCTGAAATATTTTGGCGAATATGGAAAAAGTTACTGTGGAAACTGTCTGAACTGCCAGACAGAATTCGAAGAACAGGATGTGACAGAGGAAGCACAGGCTATGATACAATGCGTGAAAGAAAGCGGACAGAGGTATGGAGTCAATGTGATTCTGGATACGCTGCGGGGAGCATCCACAGCCAAGATCCGGCAGTATCACATGGAGGAAAATTCTTTTTATAGTGTCTGTGCAAAAACGCCGGTGTACAGGCTGCGGCAGATTTTTAATTATCTGGTGCTGGAAGAATATCTTTCTCTGACAGACGACGGATATACGATTGTAAAACTGACTTCCACATCCCGGGATCTTCTGGAAAAGGGAAGCATGTTAACTATGAAGATGCCTAAGGCGCAGGAGCTGCAGAAGAAGGAAAAGAAAGTCAGACGACGGAAATCCAGTACAGCTGGTGAGCTTAAGGAGCAGGACGAGCCGCTGTTTCAGAAACTGCGTGCGCTTCGGACGGAGATTGCCAGAGAAGAAAAAATCCCTCCGTACATGGTCTTTTCCGACAAAACTCTTATCCATATGTGTATTCTGAAACCGGAAAATGAGGCGGAAATGTTAGATGTGACAGGAGTCGGCAGGCATAAGTTCGAAAAATACGGAAAAAGGTTTATTGATGCGGTGCAGAATCTGTAAGAAAGAGGATTTTGCCGTCGGAAAATGCAGAGCGAAATGTTCTGAAATTTCTTGCATTTCAAAGAGGCATTTGTTAGAATAAAACAAGCAGGAAACATCCGGCAGCCAGGAAGCGGCCGGATTGTTTTATCATGTATGATCATTCTGCTGCATGTTCCAGATGCAGCGTACAGGCATTTCGCAAGCAGAGTTCTATGCACCGTGGAATCCCTTCAATATTTGAGCAAGTAGCAAGTGCGGATTGCGAATATCCACTTGACGAGAATTGATTAAGACAGAATTTCACACAATCTGCGTCGGCTTTTTCATGCAGAAAACCTGCTCCTGCCGGCTTTTTTCCCATACAGAAGAGAAGCATGTATTCTTATCACATGGACATAGCCCGAAGGACAGTCGGGAAGCAGTTCGAAGCAGCCGGTCCGCTGTTTGTACATAGTTGGTTCTTAATAAAAAAGCAGGGTATTCGTAAATATGCGAAATCCTGCTTTTTGTCGTGGGTGGAGTTAACGGCGCTTATATTTTCCAGGAGTAACTCCTTTATATTTTTTGAAGGTGCGGATAAAATAGCTCAGGTCATTGAAACCGTTTCGGTAGGCGATTTCCGTGATGGAATCGTCCGTGGTTGCCAGCTGGCAGCAGGCCTGTTCAATCCGCTGGCGGTTCAGGTAATCCATGGGAGTCTGATGAGTCATCTCGGAAAAGAACCGGCAGAAATATTTCGGGGACATGGAAACTGAAGCGGAAAGTTCCTGCAAAGTAATAGGATTGGTGTAGTTTTTTTCAATAAATTCCACCACCTGTTTCAGCTGTACAATCCGTTTGTAATCCCGGCGTGTTTTCCTCAGACTTTCCAGGTAGTAATGATTACCAAAAACCAATCCGAAAAAGTGGTAAAATTGTCCAAACACAACCAGTTCGTATCCAGGTTTCTTCTGCCAGAAAGAATCAAAAAGAGAGTTTACGGCGCGTTGGATATCCGGCTGTTTTTCGGTAAAATGATGATAGATCAGAAGTTCCTGATGGCTGATTTTCTGCATATATTCCGTGCAGACAGAATTGAATTTCAAAAACATGTTCATGTCAAAAACAATGCACTGATAGATACAATCCTGAGGAATTCCGGAATGCAGAACTCCACTATTGACAAAAATCACATCTCCGGCTTTTGCTGTAAAACTTTTTTCGTCTAAAGTGACGGTGAGAGTGCCCTGAAGTACCCGCATGATTTCACACTCCACATGCCAGTGGTAGGACATGACATAACGGGGATGCGTACTGTCAATATGATGAAACTCAAAAGGAAATTCATAGGTACCACGAAGCCGGTCTTCGTTTCTTCCAAGATCGTGCAAAATAAAACCCTTCTTTCATAAATTTTATAGATTTTTTAGGAACTGGAATAATAAAGTGAATATTGTACTGTTTTTTGCTATTATAACACAAGTAATTTACAAGATGCAATCGTATAATAAAATCATCGGTCAGATATATATTATATATTGTCTGAACACAACCCACAGCCGCAGGGCAGAAAGAGATGCTTTGTGGAAAGAAACAAGTTTATTAAATAACGAATATATACATGTAGGAGGTAATTGTTACTATGGCAAAGAGCAGATTAGTAGGCAGCTATCCAGTTATCGGTATCAGACCAACCATCGATGGACGTAGAGGAGCTCTCGATGTAAGAGGATCTCTGGAAGACCAGACCATGAACATGGCGAAATCCGCAGCAAAACTTTTCGAGGAGAACCTGAAATATTCAAACGGTGAGCCTGTAAAAGTTGTTATCGCTGATACAACTATCGGACGTGTTGGTGAGAGCGCTGCATGTGCTGATAAATTCCGTAAAGAGGGTGTAGATATCACTCTTACTGTTACACCATGCTGGTGCTACGGAGCTGAGACAATGGATATGGATCCACAGACAATCAAGGCTGTATGGGGATTCAACGGAACAGAGAGACCTGGTGCTGTATATCTGGCATCCGTTCTTGCTACACATGCACAGAAGGGCCTTCCGGCATTCGGTATCTACGGACATGACGTTCAGGAAGCTGACGACACATCCATTCCGGAAGACGTTAAAGAGAAACTGTTAAGATTCGGCCGTGCAGCAGTTGCAGCTGCATCCATGAGAGGTAAATCCTACCTGCAGATCGGTTCTGTAACAATGGGTATCGGCGGATCTATCATCGATTCTGATTTCATCGAGTCCTATCTCGGAATGAGAGTTGAGTCTGTTGATGAGGTAGAGATCATCCGTCGTATGACCGAGGGTATCTACGATCACGAAGAGTTTGAGAAAGCTCTCAAATGGGCAAAAGAGACCTGCAAGATCGGCTGGGACAAGAATCCGGAAGAGCTTCAGTTCTCACCAGAGAAGAAAGAGGAGCAGTTCGAGTTTGTTGTTAAGATGGCAGTTATCATCAAAGAGCTGATGAACGGCTGTGATAATCTTGCTCCGGAATTCTCCGAGGAAGCAATCGGACACAATGCTCTTGCAGCTGGATTCCAGGGCCAGAGACAGTGGACAGACTTCTATCCGAACGGTGACTTCGCAGAGGCTATGCTGAACACATCCTTCGACTGGAATGGCGCTCGTGAGCCGTACATCCTTGCTACAGAGAACGATGTTCTCAACGGACTTGGAATGCTGTTCATGAAACTTCTTACAGGACGTGCTCAGATCTTCGCTGATGTTCGTACATACTGGAGCCCGGAGGCAGTTAAGAAAGCTACAGGATATGACCTTGAGGGTGTTGCCAAAGAAGCTGGCGGATTCCTTCATCTGATCAACTCCGGTGCTGCTTGCCTGGATGCTAACGGACAGGCTAAAGAGGCTGACGGAACACCAGTTATGAAACAGTGGTGGGATGTTACAGAGGCAGACCAGAAAGCGATCATGGACAATACAGAGTGGTGTATGGCCGACAACGGATACTTCCGTGGAGGCGGATACTCCAGCCGTTATGAAACACGTGCTCAGATGCCTGCAACTATGATCCGTCTGAACCTTGTAAAAGGACTTGGACCGGTTCTTCAGATCGCAGAGGGATGGACAGTAGCCCTTCCGGAAGAAGTATCTGACAAGCTCTGGAAACGTACAGACTACACATGGCCATGTACATGGTTCGCTCCAAGATGCGATGGCAAAGAGGGACCGTTCAAGACAGCTTACGATGTAATGAACAACTGGGGTGCTAACCACGGTGCGATCTCCTACGGACACATCGGTGCAGACCTTATCACAATGTGCTCTATGCTGAGAATTCCGGTATCCATGCACAACGTTCCTGAGAAGGATATCTATCGTCCGGCAGCTTGGAACGCATTCGGTATGGAAAAAGAGGGTGCAGACTTCCGCGCTTGCAAGAACTACGGACCACTCTACAAATAAATCATACTGTTAAAATAACAAATATCATATCCTCCGGCATGTATGTGCCGGGGGATTTTTTTGTGCCATAATGTAAGGATACACAGGAAACGCACTGTTCGGATTCCGGGAAAAAAGTTATAATAGAAAAAGGTATATAAAAAGATATATTAAGAATACGGGAGGTTACTGAAATGAGATATATACAACTGAACAACACAGATCTGGACGTCAGTCGTATTTGCCTTGGGACAGCAGGATTCGGGGATAAATTGGATCAGGAAAAAAGTTTTGAGGTTCTGGATGCCTTTATACGGGCAGGTGGAAATTTTATTGATACAGCCAATGTGTACTGCAAATGGCTGGAAGGACATGGGAACTGCAGTGAGCAGATCATTGGAAAATGGCTGAAAGACCGCGGGGCGGAAGGAAAAGTGATCGTGGCTACCAAAGGTGCACATTATTCTTTTGAAGATCCGGGCCGTAGCAGAGTGAACCGGGAGGATATCCGGGCAGATCTGGATGAAAGCTGCCGTACACTGGGAAAAGATGAGATTGATTTTTATTGGCTTCACAGAGATGATCCGGAAAAACCGGTGGAAGAGATCGTGGATATTCTGGAAGAACTGAAAAAAGAAGGCAGGATTCGCTATTACGGATTTTCCAATTACTGTACAGAGCGACTGAAACAAATTGAGAAATGTCTGAGAGATCGAAATCTTCCAGGCATCACAGCAGTCTCCAATCAGTGGAGTCTTGCAGGAATCAATCCCGGGGGAAATACCAATCCGGATCCCACACTTGTGGAGTTTTCCGGAGAGGAATTTAAGTGGCACTGTGAAACTGGTGCGGCATCCATTCCGTTTTCATCCACAGCAATGGGATTTTTCCCGAAACTTCAGAAAATGGGGCTTTCCTGCACAGAAGCAGAAACAGATGCATCCTGGATGCAGGAGAAAGAAAAACAGATTGCAAATCTTTCCGAAAGCATGAAGAAAGCCTACTGGAATGAGACAAACCTTCGCACATATCAGAAACTGTTAAAATTACAGAAAGAAACCGGACACAGCCTGCAGGCCTTATCTCTGGCGTACTTTTTCCATCAGCCTTTCCAGACAGTGCCGGTAACCGGTGTCAGCAATCTTACACAGTTAAAAGATGCAATAGATGCCTGTGAAATTGATCTTGCGCCGGAACGGTTCGGAGGCTGGGTGAGCGCTGGAGGTGATCAATGAAACTGATTCATTTATCCGATCTTCACCTTGGAAAAAGAGTCAATGAATTTTCCATGATTGAAGATCAGAAATATATTCTGGATGAAATCCTGAGAATCATTGATAAAGAGGAACCGGATGGAATTCTTCTTGCGGGAGATCTTTATGACAGGCCGGTTCCTTCTGCAGAGGCCGTGCAGCTTTTTGACAGTTTTCTCACTAGGCTGGCGAAGCGGAAACTTCCGGTTTATGCCATCGGCGGAAATCATGACAGCGCAGAGAGGATTGCTTTTGGAGCACATATTATGAGCAGCAGTGGAATCTGCATGTCTCCGGTATATGATGGAAAAACAGCAAAGTACTGTTTAATGGACAGTTACGGAGAAGTGTGGATTCATCTTCTTCCGTTCATCCGGCCTTCCGTTGTACGTCATGCACTTTCCGGGGAAGAGAGCGCAGAAGAAATCCGTACTTATCAGGAGGCTGTGCAGGCAGCAGTGGAACACATGGAGATTGAAAAAGATAAGAGAAATGTTCTAGTGGCCCATCAGTTTGCAGTGGGAGCGGTAAGCTGTGATTCCGAGGAGATCACAGTGGGAGGAATTGACCAGATTGAAGTGTCCGTTTTTTCGGACTTTGATTATGTGGCACTTGGACATATCCACAGCCCGCAGAACGTGGGCAGTCCGAAAATCCGATACTGTGGAACCCCACTGAAGTATTCGTTTTCCGAGTCAGGGCAGCAGAAATCCGTGACCGTTGTGGAACTTCTGGAAAAAGGAAATCTGGAAGTGCGGGAGATTCCGCTGAAGCCCCTTCGGGATATGCGGAAACTGAAAGGCACATACATGGAGATTACGTCACTGTCTAATTATCAGGACACAAACACCGAGGATTATGTGCAGATTACACTGACAGATGAAGAAGATATTGTAGATGGAATGCAGAAACTCCGGACGATTTATCCAAACCTGATGCGGCTGGAATATGACAACCGCAGGACAAGAGAAAATCAGGAAATTACAGGTACGGAAGCTGTAAAAAAGAAATCCGAACTGGAATATTTTGAGGAATTTTTTGAGCTGCAGAACAATCAGCCCATGAATGAGGAACAGCGGAAATTTTCAGAAGACCTGATCCGTAAAATTCTGGAGGTGAACTTATGAGACCGGAAAAACTGACCATTAGTGCCTTCGGGCCTTATGCGGACAAAACGGAGATTGATTTTTCCAGGCTTGGAGAAGGAGGTCTCTATCTGATCACCGGAGACACCGGAGCTGGAAAAACTACGATTTTTGATGCAATCACGTTCGCTCTCTATGGACAGGCCAGTGGGCAGGTAAGAGACTCAGCCATGTTTCGCAGCAAATATGCGGATACTGCCACGGAGACGTTTGTGGAGCTTGAGTTTTCCTACCAGGGAAAAAAATATCAGATTTTCCGGAGCCCGGAATATATGGCCCCCAAGAAAAGAGGTACAGGGCTGACGCTCAGAAAAGCAGAAGCGCAGCTGACCTATCCAGATGAACGCCAGCCTGTGACAAAGGCAAGAGATGTAACCAGAGCGGTTGAGGAACTTCTTGGGCTTGACTATGAACAGTTTACCCAGATTGCCATGATCGCACAGGGGGATTTCCAGAAACTTCTTCTTGCGGGAACTGTGCAGCGTGGGGAGATCTTCCGGCAGATTTTTCACACAGGGCTTTATCAGCAGGTGCAGCAAAAACTTAAGGATGCGGCAAGGAACAGATATAAGGAATATGATGAGATGCGCCGCAGTATCACCCAGTATCTGGACGGAGTAAAGTTTCAGCAGGCGGAAGGAACCGGAGCCGGGGAATTTGCAGAGCTGAAAAAAGTGAAATTCGAAGGAAAACTGGAGCGTAGTCTTGAACTTCTGGAGGATTTTATCAATCAGGGAGAAATCAGGGAGAATGCACTTTTTACTGAGGAGCAGGAAGTGGATCAAAAGATCCGGACAATGGAAAAACTGCTGCATCTTTCCTCACAGAAACAAAGTCTGGAACAAAAAGAAACTTTTGCAGAAGAACAGCTTAAGAAACTTCTTCCGGAGCTTGAGAAAGCGACAGCAGAGGCAGAAAAATATCAGGATACAGACCAGAAATGCGAAAAGCTGGGACTTCTGATCCGTGAAAAAGAGGAACAGCTGAAAAAATATCAGCTTTTGGAACAACTTAAGGAAGAACTGGATGAAATCGGTACACAGCTGGAAAAATCCAGGGCACAGAAGGAAGCGAATATCCGGCAGGAAGAGCAGATTCAGAAAGACATGGAACAGCTGAAAAAGGAACGTTCCACATTGGAAAATTCTGAGGTTGACCTTCAGAAAGCAATGACGGAGAAAGAAAAACGGACACAGAGAAAGACAGAACTGAATGGGCTTGAGACAGAAATCCGGGAATTTCGAAATCTTTATGACGCAACAAAAGAACAGCAGAAAAAGTATCAGGCAGCGTGTCAGGAAGAAAAGCAGCAGAATGAATACTATCAGCAGATTTTTCACCGTTTTCTGGATGCTCAGGCAGGACTTCTGGCGCAGGAACTTAAAAATGGTCTGCCCTGTCCTGTGTGCGGTTCCACAAGCCATCCCCACCCTAAGATGCTGTCCGGAGGACATCCGGTTACTCAGGAAACACTGGACAATGAGAAACGCGAACTGGATAAACTGGTAAAGGATTCCACAGACCAGAGTGTGAAAGCCGGAAAATTAAAGGAACGGAGCAATGCAGCCTGGAAACAGATTGTGCTCAGTGCAGAAGAACTTTTAGAGGATTTTCAGAGGTTCCGTAAGGAAAGCAGAAGCACAGCCGGTCAGGCAGGGGATTTCATGACCGTGTGGAAACAGATGATTCTTATGATAAACAGGGAAAAAGAACAGTGCGGAAATCTTCTGGAAGAAAGTGACAGAAAAATCCGGGAAGCCCGGGAAAACACAAAAAGAAAGAAAACTGTGGAAAAACTTCTGGAGAATCTTCAAAAAGAAAAAGATCGGATTCAGGAAAAAAAGAACTTCTGTGACAGAGAACAGGCCGGTCTTACGATGAAAGCAGCCGAAAATAAAAAACAGCAGCAAAATGCGGCGGAAGAAATCAGACAGATCCATCTGGAAACAGGAAAAGAAGTTCTGGAAACAGAAATAAAGGAAAAACAGCAGGAATACAGAAATCTGAAAGAAAACCACAAAAAGGCAAAAGAGACCTTTGAGAGATTTCAGGCAGAGAAGGAAAGAATAACTTCCACTATAAAGACTCTCAGAGAACAGCAAAAAGAAATCGGAGAGATTCACGAAGAAGAGATCCGGGCGCAGTATACAAAAAGTACAGCACAGAAAGCAGAACTTACAGAAAAAAGAAAAGAACTTTTTTCCATTCAGAGCGGAAACCGGGAAATTTTCCAGAAGGTACAGAAGCAAAAGGAAGAGATGACAGCTGCGGAAAAAGAATATGTCTGGATAAAAAATCTCTCGGACACAGCTAACGGAAACCTTAACGGAAAGGCCAAGATTGAGCTGGAAACCTATATCCAGATGTCCTATTTTGACAGAATTCTCCGAAGAGCCAATGTGCGTCTTATGACTATGAGCAGTGGCCAGTATGAGCTGAAACGCCAGGAACAGAGCGAGAACCGAAAGGAAAAAGCCGGCCTGGACCTCAATGTTATTGACCATTATAACGGAACAGAGCGAAGCGTAAAAACACTTTCTGGAGGAGAAACCTTCCAGGCTTCCCTGTCTCTGGCGCTGGGGCTTTCCGATGAAATCCAGGCATCTGCAGGAGGAATACGCCTGGATTCCATGTTTGTGGACGAAGGCTTCGGTTCCCTTGACGAGGAAGCCCTTTCCCAGGCAGTCAAAGCCTTAAGCGGCCTGGCAGACGGACACCGCATGGTAGGAATCATCTCCCACGTGGCCGAGCTGAAAGAACGCATCGAAAACAAGATCATCGTCACGAAACAGTGCAGCGGGAAAGGCGTTGGCAGTAGCATCCGGATACAGTAGCAGATATAAGACAGAAAAAACTCCGACAGGGATTATTATGTATCGTCCCGGTCGGAGTTTATATATTTGATTATATAGGAGTTATGATATCAGAAGATCAGTCCTTCTGATATTTTTTCTTTTTTTCAGCCTTGGCTTCGCAGGTAAGCTCAATGCCGAGTTTTCGGAAACTGATCACATCCACATCGGAGAGCATAACAGAAGTATGGGCCTGGCATCCACGGAGATTCGGGATCTGTTCCAGGGCAAGGCGTGCGGCATCGCTGGTTGCGGCACTCATGGACAGGGCAATCAGGATCTCGTCAATGTGAAGACGTGGGTTCTTGCTTCCAAGATATTTGGTTTTCAGCTGCTGAATCGGATGGATGGCATCCGGAGAGATCACATGCTGCTCATGGTCAACTCCTGCCAGCTCTTTCAGTGCGTTCAGAAGGAGCGCTGCGGATGCGCCGAGAAGATCGGAAGTTTTTCCGCATACGATTCTGCCATCCGGAAGTTCCATAGCTGCAGCAGGGCCGTTGGTTGCTTTCTCTTTTTCAAGGGCAGCAGGTACAACTTTTCGGTCAGTGATCTCTGCGTGAGCCTGCTGGAGGAGAAGCTCGATTTTACGTACTTCATTCTCTGTGCCGGATCCGGAAACCAAGGCGTCCATGCTCTTGTAATAACGGCGAATGATCTCCTGGCGGGAAGCTTCCTGGCATACTTCATCGTCAACGATGCAGTTACCGGCCATATTAACGCCCATATCTGTCGGAGATTTGTAAGGGCAGCTGCCCATGATCTTCTCGAACATAGCCTGTACAACAGGGAAAACTTCTACGTCACGGTTGTAGTTGACGGTAGTTTTGCCGTAAGCTTCCAGATGGAACGGGTCGATCATGTTGACGTCATTCAGATCTGCAGTAGCAGCTTCATAAGCAAGGTTTACCGGATGTTTCAGAGGAAGATTCCAGATCGGGAAAGTCTCGAATTTCGCATATCCGGCTTTTACGCCACGTTTGTATTCATGATAGAGCTGGGAAAGGCAGGTTGCCATCTTTCCGCTTCCAGGTCCCGGGGCTGTGATCACAACCAGAGGTCTTGTGGTTTCAATATAGTCATTTTTTCCATAGCCCTCATCACTTACGATCAGAGAGGTGTTGCTTGGATATCCGGGGATCAGGTAAAGCTTGTAAACACGGATACCCAGTTTCTCCAGACGTTTCTTGAAGAGATCGGCGCTTTCCTGGCCGGAGTACTGTGTGATGCATACGCTTCCTACATACAGGCCACGGCTTGTAAACTCATCCATAAGACGGAGCACGTCTTCGTCATAGGTAATGCCAAGGTCGCCGCGTACTTTATTCTTGTCAATGTCATTGGCACTGATAACAATAACGATCTCCGCCTGATCAGAAAGCTGCATCAGCATGCGGAGTTTGCTGTCCGGTTCAAAACCCGGAAGAACACGGGATGCATGGTAGTCGTCAAACAGTTTGCCGCCGAATTCAAGATAAAGTTTGTTGCCGAACTGACCGATTCTTTCACGGATATGTTCTGACTGCATTTTCAGATATTTTTCATTATCAAAACCTATTTTCATTTGTCTGATTTCCTCTCCTCTTTAATTTTCCAAATTACTGGGAACAGTATACTACAATTTAATGTTCACTGGCAATATCCTATGAGGTGTTTTTTCACAGGTATTTTTACAATCTCACGGTTGATTTATACGGTTTTTCTCTTTATAATAAAGAAATGACAAGAGGAGGAAAAAAATGAATAATCAACTGAATAATGATCAGGACGGGAAGCGACCTGACAACAAAGATCCCAGGCAGGGATCAGGTAAAAATCATCAGTCGATTCTGGCTTTTCTGATATGCCTCCTGGTCACACTGGTGTGTTTTGCATTGTTTACCAACATGCTGAAAGATAACAGCAGTGAGATCTCCTATGATAAATTTATCGATATGGTGGATAAGGACCAGGTTAAGGAAGTAACGATCCAGTCCAGCACACTGACGATCGTACCTAAGAAGCAGAACTCCAAGTACGAGGATGAAAGCTATTATACTACGAAGACCGAGGACAGCACAGCACTGACCAAGAGACTGGAAGGTAAGGGAATCAAGTTTGAGACCGATCCGCCCGATGTGTTTGGCGAGTTTGTTGCCATGATCTTAAGCGTGGTTCTTCCAACCCTGCTGCTGTTTGGCCTTCTGATGTTCTCCATGCGCCGTATGAACAAAGGCGGCGGAATCATGGGCATGGGTGTAGGCAAGAGCAAGGCCAAGGCCTATGTTCAGAAAGAAACAGGAGTTACTTTTAAAGACGTGGCAGGCCAGGATGAGGCCAAGGAATCACTGCAGGAGGTTGTGGATTTTCTTCATAATCCTGAGAAATATACAGCCATCGGAGCCAAACTTCCAAAAGGCGCACTTCTTGTAGGACCTCCAGGAACCGGTAAGACACTGCTTGCCAAGGCGGTTGCCGGTGAGGCTCAGGTACCGTTCTTCTCCCTTTCCGGATCGGAGTTTGTGGAGATGTTTGTGGGTGTGGGAGCATCCCGTGTCCGCGATCTTTTTGAGGAAGCCAAGAAGAATGCACCGTGCATCGTATTTATTGATGAGATCGATGCCATCGGTAAAAGCCGTGATTCCCGCTATGGCGGCGGAAATGACGAACGTGAGCAGACACTGAACCAGCTGCTTGCGGAGATGGATGGTTTTGATACTTCCAAAGGACTTCTGATTCTTGCGGCAACTAACAGACCGGAAGTTCTTGACCCGGCCCTTCTCCGTCCGGGACGTTTTGACAGACGTGTGATTGTTGACCGTCCGGATCTTAAAGGAAGGGTGGACATCCTGAAGGTACATGCCAAGAATGTACTCCTGGATGATACGGTTGATTTTGAGGCAATTGCCCTTGCGACTTCCGGTGCGGTAGGATCGGATCTTGCCAATATGATCAATGAGGCCGCAATTCTTGCAGTCAAGAAAGGCCGTAAGGCCGTATGCCAGAAAGACCTGGAAGAGTCCGTTGAGGTAGTTCTGGTAGGTAAAGAAAAGAAAGACCGCATCTTAAGCAAACAGGAGCGCCGGATTGTATCTTACCATGAGGTAGGCCATGCGCTGGTAAATGCTCTTCAGAAAGATGCGGAACCTGTACAGAAGATTACCATCGTACCACGTACCATGGGAGCACTTGGTTACGTTATGCAGGTACCTGAGGAAGAAAAATATCTCAACACCAAGAAAGAACTGGAAGCGATGCTGGTAGGCTATCTTGGTGGACGTGCCGCAGAGGAAATTGTATTTGATACAGTTACCACAGGCGCTGCCAATGATATTGAGCAGGCGACCAAGGTTGCCAGAGCCATGATCACACAGTATGGTATGTCTGAGAAATTCGGATTGATGGGACTGGCAACGCAGGAGAATCAGTACTTAAGCGGAAGAGCAGTTTTAAACTGTGGTGATGATACTGCGACAGAGATTGACCATGAGGTTATGAAACTGCTTCATCATTCCTACGAAGAAGCCAAGAGAATTCTTGGAAGCCATAGAGTGGAGATGGATAAAATTGCGGAATATCTTATTCGTAAGGAAACCATCACCGGTAAGGAATTTATGAAGATTCTCCGTGCAGTGCAGCAGGGACTGGATATTCCGGAGAATCTGGATGACCTGGTACTTTCTGAGGATGAAAAAGAAGTGTCCAATAAACAGGACATCACAAATAGCCCGGAAGAAGCCACCTTTGTGGAAACAGAAGAAGCTGTTCAGACAGCAGATGCCACTCATACAGAAACAGAAGAAAAGCCGGGATCACAGGCAT
>ENA-OUPQ01000422-OUPQ01000422.1-human-gut-metagenome-genome-assembly--contig:-NODE-422-length-17418-cov-5.32195_pt1 | contig 17418 bp, 19 predicted proteins | sample MGYA00237946_ERZ548807 | MGnify/ENA primary metagenome ERZ548807 (study PRJEB26490, sample SAMN05194714) | human gut metagenome | biome: terrestrial biome; feature: human-associated habitat; material...
GAGAAACTTGAGAAATACAAAGAGATGAAAGAGAAAGTGAACCTGCAGTTAACACAGATGGTGAAATAACGAAGGAGTGTTTTAATGAAGTGGTGTAACTTTTTCAATAAGATTTCGCTGATACTTCAGGCTCTGGGATGTGCAGTCCTGTACTTTGTGATCGAGGCCATATGCAGGCACTCGTTCACAGAGGCATGGACCTACATGACCACAAAGCCGCTTGTATTTGCTTATAATACGGCGTTTATCTTTACGACTATGCTGCTTGTTTATCTCTTCCGAAAGAGAATTTTCTGGCGTATTTTTATTGGCAGCTTATGGCTGTTTCTGGGAATCGTAAACGGTGTTCTTCTTCTCAACCGTGTCACACCGTTTACAGGCCCGGATGTAAAGAACCTGACCGATGGCCTCAGCATTGCAAAGAAGTACCTGACACAGACCCAGATGACGATCGGTGCGGTACTTCTTGGCATTGCAGTTCTGATCCTTCTGATCATTCTGATAAAATCGCCGAAATACAGAGGCAAACTGAAATACAAGGTGAATATTCCGCTGGTTCTTGCTGGAATCCTTGCTTTTGGAGGAATCACACAGCTTGCTCTGGAAAAAAGAGTACTTTCCAATTATTTTGGAAACATTGCCATTGCTTATGAGGATTACGGATATCCTTACTGTCTGGCAACAACGATCTTCAATACCGGAATCAGTGCTCCAAGAGACTATTCCAAAAATGAGATCCAAAAGATCGAAAATTCCGAGGAGAACCTTCCGGAAACAAAAGACGGAAGCCATCCGAATATCCTGTTTTTACAGCTGGAGTCCTTTTTTGATCCCACACTGGTAAATTATCTGGATATTTCCGAGGACCCGATCCCGAATTTCGGACCCGATCCCGAATTTCCGGAAACTGATGGAAGAATATTCTTCCGGTTATTACAAGGTTCCGTCTGTAGGAGCCGGAACGGCCAATACAGAGTTTGAGTCCATTACCGGAATGAGCCTTCATTATTTTGGCCCGGGTGAATATCCTTATAAGAGTATTCTTAAGGAAACCACCTGTGAGAGTGCTCCGTATGTGCTGAAAAATCTGGGATATACCACACACGCCATACATAACAATGAGGCGAATTTCTATGGAAGAAGAAGCATTTTCCCGAATCTGGGATTTGATACCTTTACTTCCGCTGAGTATATGAAGGATGAGAATCAGAAGAACCCGCTGGGCTGGACCAAGGACAGCGTGCTTACTGATGAGATCATCAAATGTCTGGATTCCACAGAGGGCCCGGATTATGTATACACTATTTCCGTACAGGGACATGGGGATTATCCGTCTGAACCGGTACTGGAAAATCCGGAGATCACAGTTTCCGGTGCACCTACCGAGGAACTGAACAACAAGTGGGAGTACTACGTAAACCAGATTCATGAGATGGATAATTTTGTCAAAGAGCTGACAGATAAGCTCGCCGATTATCCGGAGGATGTGGTTCTGGTTATGTACGGTGACCATCTGCCGACCATGGGACTGACTGTGGAGGATGTGGATAACAAATATCTCTTCCAGACAGAGTATGTGATGTGGGATAATTTCGGACTTAAGAAAAAGAAAGAGAATCTTGCAGCATACCAGATGGCAGCAGAGGTTATGGACCGCGTGGGTATCCATGAGGGAAATATTTTCAAATATCATCAGGCAAGAAGAAACACCAAGAATTATCAGGTGGATCTGGAAACATTGCAGTATGACCTTCTCTATGGAAAACAGTATTCCTACGACGGAGAGAATCCTTTTGAGCGTACCAAGATGCGTATGGGAATCTATGATACCACACTGGATTCCATTCAGGTTGTGTCTGAGACGGACCATACCTATTATATTCAGGGAACCAACTTTACGCCGTCCAGCCAGGTGAAGATCAACGGAGAATGGTACGATACGGTTTACGTGAATCCGACCAAGCTGATCATTACCGGAAAAGAACTGGATGATTTTGACCGGATTTCGGTAGTGCAGCGAAGCAACAGTTCCACCAGAAAGGCCATGACCAAGAGCCATGACCGTGCTGTTTATGCACTGCTCTCTGACAGTAAGTGGAAACTTGACAGCGAAAAAAGCAGCACAGAAAACACATCCGATACAAAAAATGTCGGATAAAATATTACGATTAGGACTGGACATCTTCCACCACTATTATATAATGGTATCGTAACGGACAGGAGGGGAGAAATTTTTCTCCCCGAAAGTTCCTTACGAATACATTATAGATAAGTGATGGTTTTTTTTATGAATTACGAAGAAGCAGTTGCGTATATTGAAGACATACCAAGATTTACAACCAAGAACAGTCTGGACCATACCAGAGAATGTTTAAGAAGACTTGGAGATCCACAGAAGAAATTCCGTGTGATCCATGTAGCAGGAACAAACGGAAAGGGAAGTACCTGTGCGTTTATCACATCGGTCCTTCGGGAAGCAGGATATTCCTGTGGACTTTTTACATCTCCCCATCTGGTGGAGATAAATGAGCGATTTCAGATCAATGAGGAAGTGATTGATGACGATACCTTCCTTCGTGCCTTTGAAAAAGTAAAGACACTTTCCGATGAGCTGGTTGCGGAAGGAAGTTATCATCCGACCTATTTTGAGACACTTCTTCTGATGGGAATGGTGATCTTTGCAGAAGCCGGTGTAGATTATGTAACACTGGAGACAGGACTTGGCGGACGTCTGGATGCTACCACAGCAGTGGAGAATCCGGCGGCCTGTGTGATCACTTCCATAAGCCTCGACCATATGCAGTACCTTGGAAATACCGTTTCCGAGATCGCGGGAGAGAAGGCGGGGATCATGGTGCCGGGCGTTCCGGTGATCTACGATGGAAATGATCCGGATGCGGCGCGCGTGATGCGTGAGCATGCAGAAACCTTAGGATGTCCTTATTATGAGCTGAAGCGGGAAGATACCAGGATCCATGAAATTACAAAAGATGGAATTAAGTTTTCTCTGAAAGATGAGGCTTATGGAGATACCGTATTTGATATTCCTTTTATCGCACGTTATCAGGTTATGAATGCGGCCCTTGCGGTAAAAACCATTCAGGTTCTGGAAAATCAGATTCCGGTATCACTGGAAGCTCTGAAAGCCGGTATGGCCAAGACACGTTGGCAGGGCAGAATGGAGACCGTTCTCCCAGGTGTGATCGTGGATGGTGCACATAATGAAGACGGCGTGGAGAAGTTTGTGGAGACTGCGGAACATTTCCAGAAGGAATTTCCGCTGACCCTGCTGTTTTCCGCAGTGGACGACAAAGATTATACAGATATGATCCGTACGATCTGTACACGTATCCGTTTCCGCCATGTGATTGTCACACAGGTAGGAGGATACCGTAAAGTTCCGGTGGAAGAGCTTGCAGAAATCTTCCGTAAAGACGGAGTACCGGAAGTAGAAGCAGTGGAGGATGTTCCGACAGCGTTTGAACAGGCAGTTAAGGAAAAAGGCGAAGATGGCATGCTGTTCTGTGTGGGCTCCCTTTATCTGGTCGGGGAAATCAAGGCTGTGATCAGGAGGAAAAAATTATGATCGATTATGAAGAGGAACTGAAGAAATTTGAACCATGTCTGGATGTGGCAGATGTAGAAGGTGCAATCTATGACCGTGAGATCACAGATATCATGGATGTGCTTCAGGAGATGCTGCGGGAGGTCAAGAGCAACAGACGTGTAAGATAAGGAGACATGAATGAACTGCATAAACTGTGGAGCGTTCCTGACAGATACAGACCTGGATTACTGTCCGCACTGCGGAGCCAATGTGTTGATCCAGAAGAAAGTGGATTACCTTTCCAAGCTTTATTATAATCAGGGCCTGGAAAAAGCAAGTATCCGAGATCTGTCCGGGGCGATCAGCTGTCTGAAGCAGAGCCTTGCCTATGATAAACGAAATATCCGTGCGAGAAACCTTCTTGGCCTGGTGTATTTTGAGACCGGTGAGGTGGTTGCGGCACTGAGTGAATGGGTTATCAGCAAGAATATTCAGAAGAACCGAAATCTGGATTCAGAATATATTGCCTTGCCAAGCTTCAGGCAAATCAGAATAAACTGGATACAATCAATGAGAGCATAAAAAAATACAACAACGCGCTTGCCATGTGCAGAGAAGGGCATGAGGATATGGCGGCTATCCGCCTGAAAAAGATTCTTTCCCAGAATCCTAAGCTGATTAAGGGCTATCATCTTCTCGCATTGATTCAGATGAAGAATCAGGAGTGGAACAAGGCGAGAAGAACGCTGAAAAAAGCGGCCAGAATTGATAAAACCAATACAACTACCTTACGTTTCCTGCGGGAGGTAGATGAGCAGACCGGTGTTACCACAAAAATAGAAAAAAAACGGAAAGGTCTTTTCGGCAATGAGAAAGCAGAGAATGATAACATTTCCGGTGAGATTGTTGTAAGGCCGTCTTCTTATAAAGAACGGTCCAGAGTATCGCTGTTTTTTACCATGGTTCTGGGATTTGCGGCAGGTGCGGCGGCATTCTGGCTTCTGGTACTGCCAGCTGTGAAGCAGGATATTTACCGTGAGGCAAACCAGCAGATCATCCAGTACAGCGATTCCCTTTCCAGCCAGAGTGTAGAGCTTACCAAGGCGCAGGGGGAAGCTGCCGAGTCTAATGATACGGCCGATGCGGTTTCCAAGCAGGTGGAAGAAGAGAAGAAGAGAAGTCAGAGTTATGAGGCACTGTTTTCCGCTTATACAGCTATGCAGCAGGAAGACCTGGATACAGCAGCGCTTCAGATTCAGAATGTGTATGTGGATACGCTGTCTGATTCAGCAAAGGGTGTTTACAACACCATATGCGAGAGAACCGGAGTGAGCGGAATTTCGTCTTCTGACAGTACGGACAGTACCGGGGACAGTTCTACAGACAGCACCGGAAGTACAGATAACGCAGAGGGTGCGGATTCCACACAGAGTGCACAGGGGGATTCCGGAAATTATGATGATTCCGGAGATTACAGTGATGAGTACAGCAGTTACGATGAAAGCGGATACGATGACTCATCCTACAATGATGGATATACAGAATAAAACATACAGGGAAAAACCTCGGAGAAGGGGAATGTGCTTCGGTACATTCCCCTTTTTGTGTTTGCAAGAAAAGGTATAAAAATCGAAAAAAGGGGGAAGAATAAAATGGCAGCAGGGTTTGAAAGGTCGGGGACAGTTCTCACGGTACATCTTCCGACAGAACTGGATCATCCGGTTTCCGATGAGATTCGAAGAGAATCAGACCGTATTATTGGACATGAATATATAAAAAATATGATTTTTGACTTCTCAGAGACCGTTTTTATGGACAGTTCCGGCATTGGCCTTCTTATGGGACGGTACCGGGCATTGGGAATGAGAGGGAAATGTGTGCAGGTAATGAATGTAAACAGTCATATTGCAAAGCTTTTGCGTCTTTCCGGAGTCGGCAGATATATTGATATCTGCAAAACACAGGAAGCAGCAGAAGAACAGGAGGGTGTATATCATGGAAAACACAAATGAAATGACAATCATCTTTGACAGCAGGCCGACAAATGAAGCACTGGCCAGAGTGGCAGTGGCTTCATTCTGTACGCAGCTGAATCCTACGCTGGAGGAAGTTTCGGATCTGAAGACTGCAGTATCGGAAGCTGTGACAAACTGCATCATCCACGGGTATGAAGGAGAGGTACATAAGATTCAGGTAGATTGCCGGCTGAGCGGGCAGGAGCTTACTGTGGATGTGATTGATCATGGAGTGGGAATTGCGGATATCCAAAAAGCCATGGAACCCATGTTTACCACAAAACCGGACAAGGACCGTTCCGGTATGGGATTTACCTTCATGGAGGCATTTATGGATGAAGTTCTGGTGGAATCAGAAGTGGGACGTGGAACAACTGTGCACATGAAAAAGATCATCAGGAGGTAACTATGGATCGTACTCTTGCCCTCATCGGGCGTGCACACCAGGGGGATAAAGCGGCAAGAGATCTTTTGTTTGAGGAAAATACAGGACTGATATACAGTGTGGCAAAGCGTTTTCTGGGACGTGGGGTGGAGATGGAGGATCTGTTCCAGATCGGCAGCATCGGACTTCTGAAAGCAGTGGATAAGTTTGACATGTCCTATGATGTGAAATTTTCCACCTATGCAGTTCCCATGATCATCGGAGAGATCAAACGTTATCTCAGGGACGACGGGATACTGAAGGTAAGCCGTTCTCTGAAGGAAAATCACTACCGGATCTATCAGGTGAGAGAAGCACTGACGCGCCGGCTGGAGCGGGAACCTACGACGGGGGAAATGGCAGCGGAAATGGGAATTTCCATAGAAGAACTGGTAATGACTATGGAATCCGGTGCAGAGGTGGAATCTCTTCACAAAACGATCTATCAGGGTGAGGGAACGGAGATTTCTCTGATGGACAAGCTCCCGGAAAAAGAAAATCGGCAGGAAAAAGCACTGGACAGGATTTTTCTGGAAGAGATACTGGGGACTCTGGAGGCGAAGGAACGGAGGCTGATCTATATGCGGTATTTTCAGAACATGACCCAGATGGAGATTGCCCGTGAGCTTGGTGTATCCCAGGTACAGGTGTCCAGAATGGAAAAAAGGATCCTGCGCAGTCTGCAGGAATCCGCAGAGAAAAAATAAAAGGGAGCCATGAGAAATGCTGCTGTTTTCTCATGGCTCCTTTTTGTGGGCAGCAGATTTAGTCAGACTGCTGCTTTTTTATGAAAAAGTACATTTTTGTATTTGGAAAGTGCTCCAAGAAGGATCATACCGATCACACCGGCTGAGATAAATTCGCCGGCTCCTACTGTGAGCATCATAAACGGGATAGGAAGATTGATGCCGTATCCGTAACGAAGTACAAGAGGAACGATCACAATGTTGGAAACGATCGGCGGGATCGGGGCTGTCCATCTGCCTGTATTGCGAAGCTTGTAGGTAAAGAATGCACCGATGAGTGTGGCAATGCTTCCGAAAATGATATCAACCGGAATCGCACCGCCAAGAAGATTGGCGATGATACATCCCACGAATAGTCCCGGGATGGCAGCCGGTGTGAAGAACGGAAGCACAGTCAGCGCCTCGGAAAACCGGATCTGAACTTCACCGAAGCTAAGTGGTGCGAATACCAGTGTCAGGACAACATATACAGCTGCAATGGCAGCTCCCTGTACCAGAAAATGAGTACCTTTGTTTTTCATGTTTTTTATTCTCCTTTAGTTTTGTTTTACGAGTGGAAGGTCACGAACACTCGGCACATTTATAGGCGGTGACCGCCTTGTAAGCCCTGTACGACCTTGGTTTTTGCGGGCTTTTGCAGCGAAACTGAGTATAGCATAAGGGGCGTGGAAATGCAAGGTACGATCCTGACTATTTGATAACCCTGGCCTGTGTGGACAGACCCTGGCTCTGAAGCAGGCCAGACAGAAGCAAAAGCAACAGGAACCTTATGGAAACAGGGGCTTTTTTCTTGACAGCTTTTTGTGATATTGATAAAATATATTTCAGTATATAGGTTAAAGGGGCATTGGTTTTGATCTAAATCAATGTCTCTTTATTTATGTATCACACACATTATACCAGGGAGGTAGAAAGATGTTAAAAGTATGGATCGCAGGTGCCAACGGACAGATCGGACGGGCACTGAATGATGTTCTGGATCCAATGCAGATCGAGACTCTGAACACAGACCTTGACGAGCTGGATATCACAGACACAGATGAAGTGATCAACTTCGGTTCCATTAACCGTCCGGATGTGATCATCAACTGCACCGGTATCACAGATACCGATGAGTGTGAGAAGAATCCGGAACATGCATACCGTGTCAATGCACTGGGAGCAAGAAACTTAAGTATCGTGGCAAGAAAATGCGGGGCAAAGATCGTACAGCTTTCCACAGATGATGTTTTTGACGGAAAGAGCAAAAAACCGTATACAGAGTTTGACGATACCAATCCGCTGACTGTTTACGGCCGTTCCAAGAGAGCCGGAGAGAACTATGTAAAAGAGTTCACACACAAACATTTCATTATCCGAAGCAACTGGGTATACGGAAAAGGCGGAAACAATTTTGTAAACCGTGTACTGGAGACCGCAGAAAAAGGCCAGGCGCTTTCCGTTGCTTCGGATCAGTTTGGATCACCGACCAGTGCCAAGGATCTGGCAAGAATGATCCTGTATCTTATCGATACCAACGAATATGGAACTTATCACGTAACCTGCAGCGGTGTATGCAACCGCTATGAGTTTGCAACCGAGATCCTTCGCCTTGCAGGAAAGGACATCGAACTGAGATCCGTGCCGACAGAGCAGTCAGATCTTTCTTCTGTCAGACCGCCTTATGCAGTCCTTGATAATTTTATCCTCCGTATCATTGAAGTGTATGATATGCCGGACTGGAAAGCATCACTGAAAGAATATATGGATGAAAGAACGGAGGATTAGGATGAAAGAAAAAAATATAAAAGAGAAAACACAGCAGAAAAAGAAAATGGGTCTTACCACGAAGATCTTTGTGGCGCTGATCGCAGGTGCGATACTGGGAATCATTCTCTGTTACCTGGTTCCTGACAGCAGCTTCAAGAAAGATGTGATCGTGGAGGGAATCCTTTATGTGATCGGACAGGGATTTATCCGTCTGATGAAAATGCTGGTTGTACCGCTGGTATTCTGTTCACTTGTCTGCGGAAGTATGTCCATCGGTGATACCAAGAAGCTTGGAACCGTAGGTGTGAGAACACTGGTATTTTATCTGGCGACTACAGCTCTGGCTGTTTCTGTTGCTCTGACTGTAGGTAATCTGATCAATCCGGGTGTGGGACTCGATATGAGCTCTATTCAGTCCTCTGCTTCCTCTGTGGAGACTATGGAGGCTACCTCTCTTACAGATACTATCCTGAATATCATCCCGGACAATCCGATCAATTCCCTGGCAAGCGGAACCATGCTTCAGGTTATCGTATTTGCCCTGATCGTGGGTGTGATCCTTGCGAAAATGGGAGAGCGCGCAGAGACAGTAGCGAACTTTTTCAGCCAGTTCAATGATATCATGATGGAGATGACCATGATGATCATGGCACTTGCACCGATCGGTGTATTCTGCCTCATCAGCAGAACCTTTGCAAACATCGGTTTCAGCGCATTTATCCCGCTGGCAAAATATATGATCGGTGTTCTCCTTGCGCTGGCGATCCAGTGCTTCGGCGTATACCAGATCCTGCTGAAGATCTTCACAGGACTGAATCCGATAAAATTCATCAAGAAATTTTTCCCGGTTATGGCATTTGCATTCTCAACAGCTACATCCAATGCCACGATCCCGATGTCCATTGATACCCTGTCCAAGAAAGTGGGTGTTTCCAAGAAGATCTCTTCATTTACCATTCCTCTTGGAGCTACTATCAACATGGACGGTACCTCTATCATGCAGGGTGTTGCCGTAGTATTTGCGGCACAGGCTTTTGGTATCCACTTAAGTCCGATGGATTATGTGACAGTTATCGGAACTGCAACCCTTGCTTCCGTAGGAACTGCCGGTGTACCAAGTGTTGGTCTTGTTACCCTGACTATGGTATTTAACTCTGTAGGTCTTCCGGTTGAGGCCATTGGTCTGATCATGGGTATTGACCGTATCCTGGATATGACCAGAACAGCGGTTAACATTACCGGTGATGCAGTCTGCACAACCATCGTTGCACATCAGAACGGTGCGCTGGATAAAAAAGTATTTAACGAATCCAATTAGCATCCGGTTCAGGAAGAGATCCGCTCCTGTCGCGGATAATATAAAAATGAAAAACGGCTGTACATATCACATTAGAGCGGTATGTACGGCCGTTTTTTCATCGAAATTAAATATAGAGTAGGCATCCTGCGGGATGCCTATTCCTGTTCCAGAACCCCCATAACCGACGGCAGTTCCAGATGCTGGTAGGTATGGAGAATCTTTTCCAACTCAAAAATGGCAGAGGTGAGAAATTTGTTCTTGTGATAGACCAGTTTGAATTTTCGGTTCCATTCCCCGGCTTCGTTGTAGAAGACCCGGACTGAACGGTGGCGGATCTCCTGATGCATCAGGCGGATGGACATGACGGAGAGCATCTGGTTATACAGCACTGCGTTCATCAGAGCCTGGGGACTGTTGGCTTCCCAGGCAGTCCGGATCTTAAGGCCATGGCGAAGGGTATAATCCTCAAAAAGCTGCCTGGTACCGCTGCCATATTCACGGACCGCAAATTTCTGGTCATTCAGTTCCTGGACATGGATGCGGCCTCTGCGGTAAAAGGGATGTTTTTTTCCGGCGGCAAGGACCAGGCAGCAGGTTCCAACCGTGAGGGTGGAACCAAGCTTCAGGGTGGAAGACTGCCCCTGATTCTGCATCAGTTCCTCCAGCTGCTGAAACTGCCGGATCATTTCCCGGGCATGTGGAAGAAGCAGTTTTCCACGGTCTGTGAGATAAAGTTTTTTTCCGAGGCGTTCAAAGAGAAGACCATTGTAATGGTTTTCCAGTTCCCGGATGGCCTGGCTGACCGTTGGCTGGGAAATATAAAGATGTTTGGCAGCGGCACTCATGGAGCCCTGTTCTGCAACGGCGACAAAAACAGTGAGATGGCGGATAGTCATGTGGGATTCTCCTTTTACTTACGATTCGATATATATAGGAAAAACCTATCGTTTTCATAAAATAATATCATTTTTCAAATATATCTTCAAGTGGTATAGTAGGAAGTGCGTGAAAACGATTTCAGAATGTTGCCGGTCACGGAGTGAACAGTAATTTCAGAATCACAATCACAGGATACATGGCATAGGTACCGGGGGAAGAGTAACGAAATGCCAGCAGGATCAGGAGGAGGAAATATGTCAGCATTAACGGTAAGCAAAGACGAAGAAAAAAGACTGAAAGGTCAGGGATTTTTAAATAACAGGGGGACGGATGAATTTTCTGCACGGGTGATCACTGTAAACGGAAAGGTGACAGCGGCACAGCACAGATGTATGGCGGAAGCAGCAGAGAAATTCGGCAACGGAAATCTTACCTACACGACCAGGCTTTCCGTGGAGATCCAGGGAATCCCCTACGAAAAGATCGAAGAGTTTCAGGAATTTATTGCGAAGGAAGGTCTGGAGACAGGAGGAACAGGAGCAAAGGTCCGACCGGTAGTATCCTGCAAGGGAACCACCTGTCAGTATGGACTTCTGGATTCCTATGGGATCTCCGAGAAGATTTTTGAGAGATTCTATAAGGGTTATCGCCAGGTTGCACTGCCTCATAAATTTAAGATCGCAGTAGGCGGCTGCCCAAACAACTGTGTGAAGCCAAATCTGAATGATGTGGGGATCATCGGACAGAGGATCCCGCACTTTGACAGCGAGGCCTGCAAGGGCTGCAAAAAATGTGCCATTGAAGCTGCATGTCCGAATAAAGTGGCGAAGGTCGTTGACGGGAAGCTGCACATCGATGAGGAGCTTTGCAGACACTGCGGAAGGTGTGTGGGAAAATGTCCATTCCATTCCATCCCGGACGGTACCTACGGATTCAAGATCTATATCGGTGGACGCTGGGGAAAGAAAATTTCTCATGGAAAAGCCCTGAACCGGATCTTTACGTCAGAGGAAGAGGCACTGGATGTTATTGAGAAGGCAATCCTGCTTTTTAAGGACCAGGGATTAAAGGGAGAACGTTTTGCCGAGACTATAGAACGAATTGGATTCGAAAATGCAGAAAAACAATTATTGGAAAAAAATCTTCTGGAAAGAAAAATGGAAATTTTGTCCAAATAGAGATATAAAAAACTTCCTATTATATAAGCTGTCTGAAACTGAAAAAATGCGAGTGGTAATATAAAATTTTTTTATCTCATTTATATAAATTTTTATTATATCATAATACTTACAAAAAACTAAGTGAAAATTCTATTTGAAATATGCAAAATAATGTGATAAAGTATTAACAATACATGAACGGAGGTAAAAAGAGTGAAAAACTACATGTATTTGGTGCCGGTGGCAGCAGTACTGGCACTTCTGTTCGCAGCATACCTTGCAGCGAGGGTCTGCAAACAGGATGCAGGAACAGACAGAATGAAGGAGATCGCAGGTGCGATCGCAGAAGGTGCCCGCGCCTTCTTAACAGCAGAGTACAAGATCCTGGTTATTTTTGTAGCCGTACTTTTTGTACTGATCGGAATCGGAGTTGGAAGCTGGGTAACAGCGATCTGCTTCGTAGTAGGTGCTCTGTTTTCAACAATCGCAGGATACTGCGGTATGACCGTTGCAACTAAGGCTAACGTAAGAACAGCAAACGCAGCAAGAGAGGGAGGAATGAACAAAGCTCTTTCTGTTGCATTCTCCGGCGGTGCTGTTATGGGTATGTGTGTTGCAGGTCTTGGTGCACTTGGTGTCAGCGTTGTGTATATCATCACAAAGAACGTTGACGTACTTTCCGGATTCAGCCTTGGTGCTTCTTCCATCGCACTGTTCGCCCGTGTTGGTGGTGGAATTTATACAAAGGCAGCTGACGTAGGAGCTGACCTTGTAGGTAAGGTTGAGGCAGGAATCCCTGAGGATGACCCTCGTAACCCGGCTGTTATCGCTGATAACGTAGGTGATAACGTAGGTGATGTTGCAGGTATGGGAGCAGACCTTTTTGAGTCCTATGTAGGATCTCTGGTATCTGCCATTACACTTGGTGCGGCAGCCGGAGCAGTTTCCGGTGTTCTCTATCCGCTGGCTATCGCAGGCTGCGGACTGATCGCATCCATCATCGCAACATTCTTTGTAAAAGGTGATGAAAACTCTAACCCGCAGAAAGCCCTCACAAGAGGAAGCTATGTATCTGCTGCACTTGTTATCATCGTTTCCCTGATCCTCAGCCAGACACTCTTCGGAGGAATGCAGGCAGCCATCGCTGTTATCGCAGGTCTTGTTGTTGGTGTTATCATCGGAAACATTACTGAGTACTACACATCTGCAGATTACAAACCGGTTCAGGGAATCGGCGAGCAGTCTGAGACTGGTGCAGCTACAACTATCATCAGCGGTATCGCTGTTGGTATGAAATCCACAGCATTCCCGATCCTTCTGATCTGTGTTGGTATCTTTGTTGCATACGGAGTAAACGGATTATACGGAATCGCTCTTGCAGCTGTTGGTATGCTTTCTACAACAGGAATCACAGTTGCCGTTGACGCATATGGCCCGATCGCTGACAATGCCGGTGGTATTGCAGAGATGTCCGGACTTGACGAGTCTGTTCGTGAGATCACAGATAAGCTTGACTCTGTAGGTAATACAACAGCAGCTATGGGTAAAGGTTTCGCAATCGGTTCCGCAGCTCTTACAGCACTTGCACTGTTCGTATCTTACGCAAATGCAGTAGGCATGGATGCAATCAATATCCTTGCTCCTCGTGTTACAATCGGTATCTTCATCGGTGGTATGCTTACATTCCTCTTCTCAGCTTTCACTATGGAATCTGTTTCCAAGGCTGCTTACAAGATGATCGAGGAAGTAAGACGTCAGTTCCGTGAGAAACCAGGTATCATGAAAGGTACCGAGAAACCGGATTACAAATCATGCGTTGCAATCTCCACAACAGCAGCTCTTCACGAGATGATGCTTCCTGGAATCATGGCAGTCGTTGTTCCGGTTATCGTAGGTGTTGTTCTTGGTGTTGAGGCTCTTGGTGGACTTCTTTCCGGTGCTCTTGTAACAGGTGTACTGATGGCAATCTTCATGTCCAACGCAGGTGGTGCATGGGATAACGCTAAGAAATACATCGAGACAGGACATCATGGCGGAAAAGGCAGCGAGGCGCACAAAGCAGCCGTTGTCGGCGATACAGTCGGCGACCCGTTCAAAGATACATCAGGTCCGTCCATCAACATCCTGATCAAACTTATGACCATCGTGTCACTGGTATTTGCTCCTCTGTTCTTATCCATCGGAGGACTTCTGTAATCATTATTTCAGAAAAACAGTAAACCCATATTATATAAAAAAGCTCTTTGCAGAGAAATCTGTAAGGAGCTTTTTTGTGCGACAAGCGGCTGATCTGTACGGATAGGTCGTTGAATCCTGGATTAAGGCTCATGCTTCTTTTTCCGGATTTTCGGTCCGCTCTGCCTGCTCGATCAGTGTCTGGTTCACATCATCTTCATAGGTACGCATCTGTACCTGCATGGGAGTGGGATCATCGCTCAGTTTCAGATGTCCGAAATGATTAAAAAAGAGCAGTACACCAAGGCCGATCCCGACAGAGTAGGAGAGCTCCAGAATGGTAAAACCGTTGGAGCTTTTTCCCATGACAAGGGTGTAAAACTGGTCAAAAAGGCTCCCAAGATCCACGTCATTGTTAAAAGTCATAATAGAAAAAGCGGCGCCGAAAAAGGAAACCAGGCATACAAAAAAGATTTTTACATACCGGAAAAGCTTTCCTGTGGCGGAACTGATGCGGTAGGTGATGATGAAATCCGTTTCTCCCATGGGAGAAATATCAATAGATGGTTCCAGCTTCTGGATCTTTTTCAGAAGATCTGACACAGACATGACATAGCGTCCGGGCTTTGTCTCGTCCAGAACCATTACCGGCATGACCCGGAGACGGTTGAGGATCTTTGGATCACTCATGGAAAGGGCGGCAATGTCCTGGAGGTATACATGGGGATTGGTAACTTCGATATTCTGATCCAGCTGAAGATAAAGAGTATCGCTCATGAGAAAAAACTCCTTTCTCGAAACCTTACTTTTTCATTTTCGGCCGGAAGAAAAAACTGGCCAGATAAGAGAAGATCAGGGCAGAGGAAACTCCGGCCGCACAGGCAGTAAAGCCTCCTGTGAAAAGTCCCAGGATACCGTCTTCTTCAATGGCTTTTTTCATTCCTTCCCACAACACATGGCCGAAACCGATCAGGGGAACGGAAGCTCCGGCACCTGCAAAATCCACCAGTGGCTTGTAGATACCAACGGCACTTAATACGGCACCGCTGCACACCAGAAGTACCATCACGCGGCCAGGCATCAGCTTTGTTTTGTCCAGAAGGATCTGGATCAGGGCGCAGATGAGACCGCCGAACCAGAATGCGTTGAAATAATCCATACTTACACCTCCATATGCTCAATGACAACTCCGTGGGCGATACCTGGAATACTGTCACCTTCGTTGAAACTTACCTTGGAAAGAAGGGCGCCTGTGGGCACAAAAAGAATCCGCTTCCATTCCCCGGATACAACTTTTGGAAGGATATAGGAGGCAAGGACTACGGCAGAACAGCCACAGCCGCTTCCTCCTGCGTGAGTATCCTGAGATGGATTGTCATAGATCAGGATTCCGCAGTCTTTATGAATGGGTGAGAGCTGGATGTTCTGTTCGGACAGAAGATCCAGGAGAATTTTTTGCCCGATGCTCCCCAGATCCCCGGTAAAGACGGCATCGTAATCCGAAGGCTTCCGCCCGAAATCTGAAAAGTTCCGGGCAATGGTGTCGCAGGCAGCAGGAGCCATGCAGCCGCCCATGTTCATGGAATCTTTGAGTCCGTAATCCATGACCCGGCCGGCAGTAAGTCCCGTGATGGCAGCGCAGCCGTTACCGGAGCGCAGAGGAGATTTTTCCCCTGGAGGGGACGTATTAAGGATGCACGCACCGCTTCCTGTCACCGTCCAGGTGGCAGAAAAGGGCCGCTGGTTACCATATCCCAGGGGAAAACGGAATTCTTTTTCCGCACTTGCGAAATGACTGGAGGTGGCGCATAAGACCCGCGTGCCGAAACCGGCGGTGAGGGCAAGGGATCCGAGAGACAGGGATTCTCCCATGGTGGAGCAGGCGCCGTAAAGTCCGTAAAAGGGGATTCCAAGTCCGGCGGAACCGAAGCATGTGGCCGCTGTCTGGGCAAGAAGATCTCCGGCAAACATGAGGTGGATATCTTCGAAGTCCAGTCCGGCTTTGTTCATGGCCAGCGTGGCAGTTTCTTTCTGCAGGGTACTTTCCGCAGATTCCCAGGTGCCGCAGCCAAACATGGGATCTTTACAGATCAGGTCAAAAAAATCTCCAAGAGGACCATCAGCTTCTTTCTGGCTGACAATAGATGCGGCGCTTTCGATATAAAGAGGCTGTGAAAAGGAAATGCTGGCTGCGCCAAGATGAAGATTTCTACTCATGATATCACCTCCAGGATTTTCAGAATGTAATAGATCACACCGAGAGCCCAGGCACTTAAGATACCGTATAGAATCACAGGTCCTGCAATGGTAAAGATCTTGCATCCAATGCCGAAGACCTGTCCTTCTGCACGGAACTCAATGGCGGATGCTGCTACCGAATTGGCAAAACCGGTAATGGGAACAAGGCTCCCGGCACCACCGAATTTGCCGATCTTCGGGTAGATCCCAAACCCTGTGAGAATGACGCTTAAAAGGATGAGAAGTACAGAACACCAGGTTCTGGCGTCGGAAGTGTCCGCACCGAGAGCCAGGGCTGTGTTGATAATGACCTGGCCAAGAAGACAGATCAGTCCGCCCGTGAGAAATGCTTTTGCCATATTCAGAGGAAGACTGTGGGTTGGGGTAAGCTGTTTGACATACTGTTCGTATTTTTTTTCGTCAATATTACGCATATGAAAAATCCTTTCGTAAGATGATGGAGGGCTGTAAAGTTTACATCCAGCCCATGGCATAATAAAAAAGAGAGCCAAAAGTTTTTCCGGCAGCAATGGATATGATCACAAGAGAAAGTCCCTGGGTGAGTTTCAGGCGTCTGGCGAAAACGGGAAAGACTTTTGCAATTTCTGCCAGTGCCAGGATCCAGCCACCCAGGAAAATTCCGAAGAATACTCCGCAGACAGCCAGGAAAAAAGGTCCCAGTGGGATCCTGACCGGAAAGAGGGTAACGATGGTTCCGGCAACGGTTCCCAGAAGTGACATATCTTCATATAAAAAAATGTGATTGGCTGTGTGGGTGATGCCTGCATAACGGGGAACAATGGAAAGTCCGATCAGCAGTCCGGAAACTCCTCCGGCTACGATGATACCGGCACAGAAACCGGTGAAGCACAAAAGCACCTGTTGAAACATGGACGGAACCTCCTTTGTGTATTTCTATGGAAGTAGTATGAGTGAATATAAAATTTTTATGCGAAAATCTTAAAAAACAAGAATATCTGTACATTTTCTGACTTAGATAGTATAATAAAAAAGGCTATAGACAGCGGCGTACAGACGCTGTCTTTCTTAACCAGAAGAAAAAACAGTGTCAGGAGGACGGATATGCAGGATGCTTTTTCACGAATGGAAATGCTCGTTGGAAATACAGGTGTAAAAAAACTCAGCAGGGCGAAGATTGCAGTATTCGGTCTTGGCGGAGCCGGA
>ENA-OUPQ01000425-OUPQ01000425.1-human-gut-metagenome-genome-assembly--contig:-NODE-425-length-17310-cov-9.12385_pt1 | contig 17310 bp, 19 predicted proteins | sample MGYA00237946_ERZ548807 | MGnify/ENA primary metagenome ERZ548807 (study PRJEB26490, sample SAMN05194714) | human gut metagenome | biome: terrestrial biome; feature: human-associated habitat; material...
CAGCGTCAGATGTGTATAAGAGACAGGTAGATAACACCCCAATCTACCGGCGTCCAGCCGTTTTTTTTCCATGCGACGGTCGTCCGATCCGCTGCCGTACACTTGGTCGTTATGAAAGTTTCCCTGCAACGCGTGTCCGAGGCGAGCGCCATCGTATTGAACGAGTTGGGCACACCGGATCCGACATTCGACATGGTGCAGATCGGGCCCGGATTGGTGCTGACCATTGAAGTGGAACCTGATGATGATGATGAGGGAACGCTTGCACGGATGGCGCATCGTGTGCTCACCTTGCGCTGTTTCGATGGTCCGCAAGGCCAACTGTCGTCGTCCGTTCAGGAAATGCACGGCGAGATCCTGTCGATTCCACAGCCACTCACCATACTGCGGCGTCCCGCGATCGGCAGGCCGCAGCTGGTATCCCATAACGACGATGACGAGCATGCGAATCTGATGTGGATTCGGTTCAACGAGGCGTTGCGCTCAGGTAATGTTCCTGTGCGTGAAGGACGGTTCGGCGCCCGCATGCGCATCGGTTCCATCGCCGACGGCCCCTTCCAATTCACGTTGCAGGAATGACCGCAACGCTTGCCGGCATGGATTCCAGAACGTTGATCACCCTTTCCCGAAGTATAAATGCGATATTACGAACGTAGAAGATTCCGCTATACGGAATGTGCTCCCGTATGGCATGATCTAGTGTATAGACAACAGCATGACATTCGCACTACAATTGCTTGTAGCTGTTACCTGCATATGATTAGGAGCAACCATGAGCGACACTGCGACGATTAGTTTCCGCACTGATCCAGCGATCAAACGAGAGGCAAGGGAACTGTATGCCGACATGGGCATGGATCTGTCGACGGCGATCAACATCTTTCTGCGCCAGTCAATCCGTGAAAACGGCATGCCTTTCAAGATCACCAGGGACAATCCGTCCAGCATTGAGGCACGCCGCCAGACGGAAACCCATGACGGAGAATCCTTCACCAGCACGGATGCGTTGATGAAGGATCTGCTGGATGCTTAAATCGGTCTTTCGTACAACACAGTTCAAGAAGGATTTCAAGGTTCTGCTCAAAAAACACTATAGTCCCGATAAGCTTAAACAAGCCATTGACGCACTCATGGCTCAGAACAAGCAACTACTCAGCACAAAATACCGCGACCATCCGCTGACTGGAAATTGGAAAGGATATCGCGAAATCCATATCGAGGGTGACTGGCTTGTGATTTATCGCGTGGAAAAGCAGGAACTGCAACTCGTGCTCACACGGACCGGGTCGCATGATGATCTGTTCTAGCGATTACCCGATTACCGGCTACTTGAACAGGTCGAACAGGCTGAACGTGGTCTTCTTGTAGACCGTGCTGTACAGTTTGCGCTTGGGATGCAGCCAGCCCATACCCTTCTTGCCGTAGCCGGGAATCAACGCTTTCTTGACCGCGCGGGTGGCACGGCCTTTCGTTCGCGCGGACAGGCTCTTCTTCCAGCTGGGTTTTCTCATTCCGTATTTCATGGCGGCCTCTTTTCGGACGGTTATGTATCGCTCAACATTGCATACGCATCGGCTGGATAAACTCAAAGATGAACATAGATGAACATCAAGTACAGTCAAGCAATTACTTACTGGCAGCTTCTTTGAGAGCGGCCTGCAGTTCAGGATCAACGGCGAATAAATACAATCCATGCACACCGCGTTTGAGCAGAACATTCAGTTCATTACGCAGATTGGATTGCGCGTAGCTGATTGAGCCGTTCCTCTTACTCACTGCACGTTTATTACAACTTGCCTTTTCGTTAAAAACGATTTTCCCTTCGCGATAGGTAACTGACGGTCCAATGATGACACCTACATAATTAAGATCAAACCCCTGAATAGAGAACGTTGATCCTACTTCATTAAGCGTATGCGGACTTTCCGCCCAGACAGCATCTAGGGAAAGACCCTTATCCCCTACCTTGATTTCGTAATTCCATGGATGACAGAAATAATCAGCTCTTCCATCAGGATTAAACGCATCGTATCCTCTCTGCATTCCCGGAGCCGCTCCCATGCGCCATACTCCCTGTGCATCGCGATGCATCTCAACATTCCAAAGACCATCGGGACTGGAATCGTTGATTTTGCCGCCCTTATACTCCCAATCATACGTAGCAACCACACGAGAAAGCCCGCATCCGTCAACGCCTGAAGCCTTTAGATATGCCCTCTCCTTTATGGCTTTAAACAGTTCAACCGGCGAATCGAATACTCTGATTTCAAATGGCTCGCGGACATATTCGCCTGTTTTTCTATCCTTCTCCCCAATGTCTTGAGGAATACGACCTATTCTCTTACCATCAGCGAAATCATCAATCCATCGAATCGTCGCATCATCCGCAGCAATGCGAAATTGCCTATGCAAGCATATGCGACTTAGCAAATAGTGATCACCCCACATATTCAATGGCACAAATCGCTCCAACTGCCCGCTATAGCCAGTAGCAGTTTTTTGCACGTCGCTTTCTGCTTGCTGCGGAAAGAGCATGTCCTGATCCTCTTCGCTCCAACGCTGCGAAGTTTGCAAAATCTGATTCGGGTCGAATACCGCAATAACCACTTTCGCACGACGCAATAAATCGTGCAGCATGTTCTTGCCCGAGTATCCTTGGTCACCCTGCGTCAACAGCAGATGAGCTTCATCAACAAGCACTACATCGGCTTTGCCTCGGGGCTTGTCCGCAATAGCTCGATTACTTGTTGTTTTCTCACTAAATCGATTGATGAATTGACTCGGTTTAAGAGCCACCTCGCCAAAATGTTTCTGCAAACCTAATTTGCTTGCAATTTGGTTATAAACGTGCATTTGCTGGTTATGGTTGACAAGGATATATGCTTTTCTGCGATCTTCCTTACTGATTTTTAGTGATGAATCGGTTTCCAGAATATCTTCATCATCTTCGTCATTGATGCGCCCATTGATATCCATTTCTGTTGCTATGCGATAAAACAGGTGACTTAGCAAAACCGTCTTTCCAGTACCCGCAACGCCTTGCACGAAAATCAGTCTCGATAAACCGGAATCGGCTGAATCACCAGAGCCGGCAAGAGCTTCAGAAAGCGCGTCCATAATCGATTCCTCCGCAGCTATCTGATCATCACTCAATTGGTGAAAAGGCGATGCTTTAAAAAGTGCAGAATCGCGAATAATCTCCTCAGCCGGAAATAGTTCCGGATCCTGTCGGTTCAGTTCCATCCAGATGTCCGAGAAAATCTGGTTGAATTCATCCTGCGTATAGTAGTCGCCTTGCGCATTGGTACGACGATTGTTCAAATTCTTGACTGTGTCAGAGCCAAGAAGATAATGCATCAGCCGGTTCTCCACGTCCAAAGTCAGAGATTTGTTGAAATGCGGATTGCCAATGACATACTGCCACACAGAACGAGCGTCGCTCTGCAAATTTTCTTGAAATTCCTTCCAATCAACTCTCGTTTTGGGATCTTCCCTCAGATGCTGCATTGTTCTACTACGAATATTATTCGTCTCTCCCACATACACCGTATATTCGGGACGTAAAGTATGCTGATTCCTCTTCTTTGAATGAACCACATATACCGTTGGATAATCGAAAATATAGTGCAACGTCTCACGCTCAACAGCAGATAATGTCTTGTATCCTAATTGCTCGACAAAGGCTTTTTCCACCTCTGCTTTGTTATCAATGCTCTGATATGGCAAATCTATAATGATTGGCTTTGGAAGCGCGCTCTTCGTCATATGCTCATTATGCACCCGAGAGGGCAGGGCTGCGGACGTTTTCTTAGAGACTGAACGAAAGGATTATCATATGTTCAGTCCCGAGGAACGGCGGCGTGCGGTGGAGCTGTATTCCGCTACGCCGATGACCACGGCCCAGGTGGTGAGGCATCTGGGCTATCCGACCAGGCAGTGCCTGGAACGCTGGCTGGCGAAGGATCCCCGGTATGCCGGCCATATGCGAAACCCATCATCCCACTGGAGGCAAATGACCAAGGCAGTCGAACCGGTGCCGGACGGCATGCGCGGAAGCGGGCCGCCGAACGGTTCGGCGCGGGCGTCGGAGCTGTCCACAACTGGGTCAAGGCGTATCGTGAGGGCGGCATGGCCGCGCTGCAGCCCAGGAACAGGAACGCCGGCCAGGCCGACAAGCCTGCGCCGCGACGAAGCCGGAATGCCAGGGCCGTCGGCGATGACGTGGAGGCGTTGCGCCGCAGGGTCGAGGAGCTGGAACTGGAGAACGCGTTGATGCGGGAGGTGGTGGAGGTCGCAGAAAAAGACCCAGGCGCCGACCTATGGCGCCTGTCGAACAGGGAGAAGACGCTGCCGGTCGACCGTCTGAGGCCGGATTATTCGCCCGGCTCGATGGCATGCTTGCCCGGCATCGCGCCGAGCAGCCACCTACTGCCACCACGCCAGGCTCGGGGTTGACGAATACGCCGGGCTCAGGTGTTTATGGTCAAATAAACGTGTACGGCGTCACCACCAAATCTGAACGGCATAAGCGTTCATATTGGACACGGACGGCGGACGGAAATGGCATCGGCGGAAGAAAAGCGCCGGTGCCGTACGGTTCCTGATAGATTCCCGAGTGCTAACAACCAACACATGGTCCTCGGGAGGAAAGGAATGACGACACCGGTGCGTATTCAACAGAGTATCAGGCAGCTCGAGACGAAAGGCCTGACGCATACGCAGATAGCTAGGGAACTGGGCGTTTCGCGGACGACCGTGGTCAAGTACGCGACCCGCGATTATTCGCCCGTTCCGCCGACCGGGGGAACTGCGAGCCGTTCCCTGGTCGCGGGCGAGTACGCGCGCAAGGCCGACGAATGGCTCGAGGCCGACCGGCGCATGCCACGCAAACAGCGGCACACCGCCCGGCGCGTACACGAGCGGCTCGTGGAGGAATGCGGCTTCGAGGGCAGTTATTCGTCGGTGCAGCGATGGGTCAAGCGCTGGCGCCAACGCCACCGCGGCGAGGCCGAGGGGTTCAGTGAGCTGGAATGGGCGCCGGGCAGCGCGCAGGTCGATTTCGGCCAGGCCCTGGCCGTAGTCGCCGGCGTGGAACGGACCGTGCATTTCCTGGTGGTCTCGTTCCCGTACTCGAACATGAGATACGTGGCCGCGCTGCCGGGAGAGACCGCGGAATGCGTGTGCCATGGTCTGAACAAGGTGTTCTCCCATGCCGGCATGGTCCCCCGCGTGCTAGTGTTCGACAACGCCACCGGGGTCGGCCACCGCAGGGCCGACGGGACCGTCACCCAGACGAGGCTGTTCTCGCTGTTCTGCGCGCACTACGGCTTCGAGACGAGGTTCTGCAACCCCTATTCCGGCTGGGAGAAGGGAAGCACGGAGAACGCGGTCGGTTTCCTGCGCCGCAACCTGATGGTGCCGACGCCGTCCGCGGAGGGATGGGACCGGCTCACGGACGCGTGGTTGGAACGCTGCGACGAGATCGCGCGCGGCGTCCACTACCGCGAGGACGTGCCGATCCGGGACCTGTTCGAGACGGACCTCGACCACATGCTCCCGCTGCCGCCGTCCATGTTCGACGCGTGCGACTGGCGCGGGGTGAAGGCCGACAGGACCGGAACGGTCACGATCGACTCGAACCGCTACCTCGCGGGCCCGAAATGGCATTCCATGCGTCTCATGGCCGGCGTGCGGGCCCTGCGGGTCGAGCTGCGTTCCATGGACGCCGAGCCGATCGTCACGTTGGAGCGCAGGTGGGGGCGCAGCCCCGACACCGCGATGGACCCGCTGTCGCTGCTCGCCATCATCGCACGCAAGCCGCGTTCGTGGGGCGAGAGTCCCATACTGGATTGGCTACAATTCAAAGTGTAGCCTGTTCCACTTTCCACCCATTGAATCCGGGTTAGCCATGTTCTCCCTACTCTGATAAGACGCACTACGCTTAACGCCCATGGTATCTGCTCACTTACTTGTTCGATGGATGATATGCGAACAATGCGCATTTACCATAAGCCACGTTTTCTTCGCGAGCGCGAGGGACTTCCAGCAGATAGATTCTGCGTTCAAGTCAACGAATCAATCAAGGCCACTCGCGCATTTGCACGTATTTGCACGCACAAATGCGCGCACTCAGATCTTGATCACATACTTCGTCATTCGTACGGCATGTTCAATCGCCAAGGAAACCAACGATGCTCCCATGAAACTCCTTGGCAGTAAAACGCACAACGAGATATTGAATCAGGGAATACGCAAGCTGCAATCGCGTCATTGTAATCCGAATCGCGTCGCAATCGCGTCATAATCGCGTCATCAAAATCCGAATCCCGTCATAATCCCGTCATGATCGGGTAGTGTCCGAAAAACATGGCTGTAATGAAAAGATTCCTCCAACACCATGAGCCAGCAGATGCCACACTGTTACGGCATGCTTCAAGTTACAATTAGCTCTTATGACTTCGACGGATAGAGGTGCAACGAAAACACTGGATGAACTTATGCAGCATCTGTGCGATAACGGCATCGCGTGTTCTGGCGAATTGCAAAAAGAGAATTGAAAAACCGTCCTATCGACGTGCGGCATTCGTTTTCATGCTAGGTTAACAATTTAATTGCGGTGGAAGCCTTCGGGCGACACCTAGGAGGAGCCGATGCGTCGCCTTCTCCTTTTTAATATCTCCAACCCATCGGGTTTTTCAGTCATCTATCTCAATCGCATGAATCGTGACTTCGTCGTCTTCCGAGGACTTAGCTTTTCTGAATTCCGGGCGGAGTTCCATACCGGTCTCATCGAACTCACCATTTAGATTGCGCACGAGCACATCGGCCAATCGACCACTCGAGTTCTTGGCCATGTTCTCCTCACTCTGATAAGACGCACTGTGTTTAATGCCCATGGTATCTGCTCCTTCATTCGTTCGATGGATGATATGCGGCATGTTCAAATCGCCAAAGAATGTACAGTCCTATCCAAGGCTACGTTTACGTCCTGAAACGCGGTGGGTCTCTTCTTATCTGTAACAACGGTAGAGCATTCCTTGAGACACGCTCGAATCGACCAAGCGAACCAACTATGCTATCGTAACTAATAACAGTAGCCTCCAAGCCTCTTAACAATGCTCAAATCCGGAGGCTCTTTTTTTTATCAAGTCGCACAAGGATACGCCATGACGAAGCAGCCAAAAACAATACAGGAAATGATGACGCTTTTAGTCGAAGAACGCGGCTTGGATATCACCGGATTCTCCGAATTCAGCACCGTCCTCCTTGATTGCAACTATTACAGATTGTCCGGCTACTTCCGAGCCTTTCAGATTGATCCTTCTCATGGCAATAATCGCTTTCGAAATGGAACGCACATTAAGGATTTCATGATTCCTTATTTGATGGATGAACAGCTACGTCTACTCATCCTTCGTGGAACATCATCCTTAGAACAAACGCTTCGGGCCCATTTTGCTTACTACCTTGCCCAAAATGAAGGTGCCTACTCCTACACTGATCTCAGTTCATATAAAACAATCAAATATCCTGACGGCACCGAAGCCAGAGAAGTTCTAATTGAGAACATTCACAAATGGCTTGAACGTTCCAGCGAAGTATGCATTCGCCATTATCGGAATAACAACGAGCCTATTCCCATATGAGCGGCGGTCGAGGCGATGCCCTCTGACACTCTCTCAAAAATGATTTCATTGCATACCAACACAACAGCTGTTGACGAACTCAATCAGTCGCTTTCTCTAGGGAAAAATCGTCAGCGTGCTGCGCAAATCATTCACAGCATGGTGTATCTACGCAACATTTGCTCGCACCATTGCCGTCTTTGGAACAGGGAGATTGTCCTTCCTCCCCCAGTCCTTGATGCCACAGCTGAGCGCTATGGCTCATATGCTTATGAAGACCGCTCCGTCTGGAAATCTCTTATTGTTCTCATGGATTTAATCGATGGAATAAAAAAGAATTCCACATATTCATCCATGCTTATAAAGCAAGCTGAGTCGAATGATGACTATTTCTGGGGATTATGCCATCCTAAACGGTGGCATTAGACACAGCCACCTGACCAATATTTGTCAGCTCCCCGAATCTCATTGTCATGAGAAAGCCCAGTATCGAAGGAAATGATAAATATGACACACCTCAGATAATGCGGAACATCGGATTGGAGGTTATGGAATTGACGAATATCACACGCTGCATTTCAGCCAGCTTGTCCTGCAGTTCAGTGGTGATGTATTGTTTTTTCACCAAGTCGATCTCCCGGCCAAAAGTCGATGCAAGATCATCACGCAAAGCCCACTCATCAATCATTGGATTGGCGGTGTCGTCAAACTGATAGATGAAATCGATATCCGAATCCGTATGCCCCTCCCCTCGAGCCATGGAACCGAACAGGTACAGTTCATTGACATGATGCCGCAGCGCGATAGGACGAGCAATCTCCGCTATCTGCTGCGGCATAGCGACCCGCGAAATCACATCAAGCGCTTTCATAGAGCTAGAACATGTGCAAGTTTCTTTTCCGCCTGGCGCATGACATCATCTTCCAAAATTCCAATGCGTTGGCCCAATGCCGAAGTGTGCACTGCAAGAATCTTCTCCGTCATCACCCAACTTATTTTAATCAAACCATTCTGCGCAGTAGGAGGAACTTTAACCCGGGTAGTCATATCATCCCGATGTAAAAGAAGTCATCAGGCATACCACGGTAGAGTCAAAACCCTCGATTTCGTCATTCCGCACAACGACAACCGGCCGAGGCTTTCTCGCGTAATCATCAGCCAGCACAGTCCAGATTTCACTCCTCCTCATCAGCGATCATCCTCATCGACAAATCATTAGCGAAATCAGAAGCCTCCCGTTCATTCTCGAACGGTTCCGCAACCTGTCGAACTCGTACCTGGTATGGGAACCCCTGATATTCATTAAAGGACGAGACGAACATACGCAGCGCATCAGCCGTGGAAAGACCGAGCTTCTTTGTCGTTTCACGGAACTCTTCCGCCTGATCATCATCAACACGTGTCGCAAGCTGAACTACCATTGCCACTCCAATCACTATTTTTTATCATTTTATATCTTATTGACATGTTTTGCTAATATTCCATATCTGGATTACTAAAACTCTAGATTCACAGAATTTGCAATGTGGCAGCCGAACGCCAAAACCCGAAGCATGAGCGTTGGAATTCCAACGCTCATACTCGCCATAATCGCCAAACAGTGCCACAAACAAGCCAACAAGCGTTTTTGGGGAGAGTCATTCGCGTGATGTTGCGCTCTATCATTGATAAAAACATCCAGCAACCGCATACCGTAAGGAATCACATGCGCTATTTCACTTCGGACACGCATTTCGGCCACCCTCTGGTCACCGCACTGCGCGGATTCCTGAACAATGGCAGGCTCCGCACCGAATACCGTGATGTCTGGCAGGCGCAGGGTCGCGCCGCCGCGCACGCATGGATCAAACAATACGTACGCGACAATCAGACGTCGTTCAAAGCAATCTGCGACATCACACGCCATGAGAACACCATCATCGGCAACATCAACGAGACCGTCGGGCGTGATGACGAGCTATGGATTCTCGGCGATCTCTCCTACCGTTGCACCGTCGAGCACACGCTCGACTGTCTACGCCGCATCAACTGCCGCCATCTGCACCTGATCATCGGCAACCACGACCGCAACTTCCGTCTCCGCTCCAATGACGCGCTATACGAGGACGTGTTCGAGACCATCGATGACTACCGCGAGATCGACATGGAGCTTCCCGTTCTCGACGGCTCCGGCAAGCCGACGGCCGCAACCGCACGGCAGACCATAGGCATGAGCCACTTCCCCAGGCTCTCGGCATTGGCCGAAGAACACGGCAACTGGCCGGAAAACTGGAACAAGTTCGCCGATGTGGCGCCGACCACCGAAGGTTGGCTGCTCTATGGTCATACGCATCAAGGCATTCCCGACGGCACCGATCCGCTCAGCGTGAATGTGGGGCTTGATGCGTGGGATTTCGAGCCCGTCAGCGAGCAGCAGCTCCTCGCCTGGTTCACATCCCGGTGCGCCGACCAATCAAAGTAAATTCCCCCGAGCATGCGTCATCGTCCGGAGGCGAAGCGGGTGAGGACTCCCGACTTGGCCAAGGCTCGGTAGAGGACCCACGAACCGAACCCGGCGAATACGACCGCGCTCAGCAACTCGCATGCCGTGCCGATGAGTCCACGCGGACTGAAGAACGAAAACGCCTGGTAATAGAAGAACAACAGGTAGAAGTTGTATACAATGCCGATCGCCACGGCCGACAGCAACGTGACGCCAAGCGTCCAACGACGGTAGCGGAACACCGCGAACACCGCTTCGGCGGCAAGCGCCTGCACAAGCGCGATCACCACCAGGCTCACACTGTATTTCGTACCAAGCACCACTTCGACGAACGAGGCGACCAACAGCACGTAGGCGGACGCGCCCGGCTTGCGCACGATCAACAAACCCAGCGTCGCGGGAAAGTAGAACAATGCATGCAACAGCGCCGCCGAACCGGGAAGTATCAGGGTCAGCAGCGGGAACAGACCATAGGACAGGCCATCGAACACCCAGAACATCACACCCGACATCACACCGACCGCCGCACCGACCGCAATGTCGATCACACGCCATCGCAGTGATCCGCGTGTCGCACACTTGGTTGCGGTCGATGCCGTCGGTCGTGCCTGCGGAGCCTGTTCCGAAGCTTGCGCCGAAGAGTCGTGGAGGTATGGTTGCGAGGATGGCCGTGCCATGATGAAGTCCTTTTGGTCGATGCCGCGCACCGTGAGTTGGAGATCGCGGCGGTCGCCGTGGGCCGCTCCTCGACCTGCGCGGCCCGGGCAGGAGCGACGCGCGCCATTATACGGACGCCATGTTCCCATGTCCGCCAGCGTTTCGCATATGAAACGCATCAGCAGCATACACGTCACATTTGCGAAAGAATCGTCTACATCGTCCGCATCGCAACAATCCGCAACCCCATTCCGCTTACGCTTGACCATGGATTTCAAGCGGCGTATACCACCACACGATAAGAGGTTGGCATGAAGACGATGGCACGGCAAATAGGAACCGTTCTGTGCATGGCGCTGGCTTTGCTGTCGGCGTTCTACGCGTTCGCCGTGATGAAGACACATTCGGGTACCGGCTTCTGGAAGGTCTGGCTGGTCATCGCCGCCGTTTTCGCCCTCCTCGCGGTTGGAATCGCCGCCAATTGGTGGGTGGCGCTCCCCCGCATCATACGAGGGGTCATCATCGCCGTGGTGTGCATCGGCATCGCCATATTCGGCACGGTGGAGGGGTGCATCATCAGCAACATGCATGCGCGGGGCGACCAGCATCTCGATTATGTGGTGGTGCTCGGCGCGCAGGTGCGCAAGTCCGGTCCCAGCAAGGCCTTGCGGTATCGTCTGGACACGGCGGCCGATTATCTGCGGAACAGTCCGGATACCATCTGCATCGTCTCCGGCGGCAAGGGTGCGAACGAGCCATTCCCCGAGGCACAGGGCATGGCCGATTATCTGAAGGCACATGGCATTGAGGAAGGCCGCATCCTTCAGGAATCCAAGTCGAAAACCACCCAGGAGAATATCGTCAACAGCAAGAAGCTCATTGCCGGAGACAACGCGTCCGTCGGCATCATCACCAATGACTTCCACATGTTCCGCGCATTGCAGATCGCGCATGACAATGGACTTGACGAAGCCCAAGGCATCGCGGCCGGTTCACCGCCCGATATGCTGGTGAACAACATGGTCCGCGAATTCTTCGCCGAAATCAAATTCCTGCTGTCCTAGTTCCTGCAAGTTCCGAGCTTGGATATTAGAAATCGCTTCCCCCGCTGGATCAATGTCCGAAGGTCAGCTGGCGTGCGCCGCGGCGTGCGTACCACGCGGCAGCCATTGCCCTTTCGGCAATGCGGCGAATGTGGGCCACTGTTCCGCGGCATCCGCGGCCGATTCGAGACGACGCTGGAAGCCGGGCCAATTCGGATCGGCTTCCAGCAGCCGTCCGAGCAGCAGCGCTGTGGCATGCGCGTCGCTCAACGCGCTGTGCGCATCCTCATTGGCGATGCCGAAGTAGTCGCAGCAGTCGGAAAGCTTGCCGCGACCAATCAGTGACCGCGACAGTTTCATCGTGCACAGCATAGTGCTCTGATGAACAGGTATGGAGGCGCCCATGCGCGAGTATTCGGCGAGCAGGAACCGCGAGTCGAACGACACGTTGTGGGCCACGAACACGCGGCCGGCAAGCAGGTCACGCAGTTCATGTGCGATGCCTTCGAAATCCGGCGCGTGCAGCAGATCGCGCGCGGTGATATGGTGCACCCAGGAGGCACCGACACTGCGATCCACATGAATCAGCGTCTCATGCTCGTCTTCGAGCGTGCCGTCCGGAGCCACGTGCACCAAGCCGATCTCAATGGCCCGATCGCCTTTCGCCGGACTCAATCCCGTGGTTTCGAAATCAACCACCGCGAATCCCTGATTCATTGTTCCTCCAGTCACACACTGTATTCCAGTGTAAAGCAAGGCAAAGGAATCATAGAAAAAGGCTGGAACCCTTAGGATTCCAGCCTTTATCGCATGTGCTGCGTCAATACAACGCCCACAGGCGGCCAATCGGTCTCACTTCTCGTCGGAAGCGAGCTCGTCAGCCACGGCGGCGGCAGCGGAAGCAGCCTCGACGCTCTCGGACTCTTCGTCCTCAGCTGCGGAACCGAGGAAGGCGCTCAGGTCCAGGGTCTCGCCCTCGGACTTGAAGGTCACGGCGCGCATGCCGGAGAGCAGGCCCTTGGAGCGGCCGACTTCCTGCACGGCGGAACCGATCTGGCCGTTGCGGATGATGGCCTGGATGAAGGCGTTCGGATCCATGCCGTACTGCTGGGCGATGGAGGCGAGGAAGTTGAAGACCTCACCCTGGGAGACCTTGACGTCCATGGTCTCGGCGAGCGCGTCGAGCACCATCTGGTCGCGCAGTTCCTTCTCCACGGTTTCTTCGGCTTCGGCCTTCTGCTCCTTGGTGGCCTTGGACGGATCCGCGGTCACGTTCTTGAGCTGCTGCTCGACCATTTCGGCCTTGACGCCCTTCGGCACCGGAATCTCGAGGCCATCCTCGAGCTTGGCGATGAACGCGTCACGAGCGGCGGTGGCCTGACGGCCTTCGGCGTCCTGAGCGGCGACCTTCTTCAGGTCTTCCTTCAGCTCGTCGAGGGTGTCGAACTCGGAGGCTTCGGAAGCGAAGTCGTCATCGAGTTCCGGCAGTTCCTCGGCCTTGACGGAGTTGACCTTGACCTTGATCAGGGCCTTCTCGCCTTCGTGCTTGCCGGCCTCGAGGGTGCCTTCGAAGCTGGTTTCCTCACCGGCGGACAGGCCTTCGAGGGCCTCATCCAGGCCGTCGAGCATGGTGGCGGAGCCGAGCTCGTAGCTCACGCCCTCCTGGGAGTCGACGGTTTCGCCGTCGATTTCGGCGTTGAGGTCGATGTTGGCGTAGTCACCCTTGGCGGCCGGACGGTCGACGCTCACGAGGGTGCCGAAACGCTGGCGCAGGGCTTCCAGACGGTTGTTGATGTCCTCATCGGTGACCTCGGCCTTGGCGACCTCGATCTCCATGCCGTCAAGAGCCGGCAGTTCGATGTCCGGGCGACGCTCAACGGTGGCGACGAACTTCAGCTTGGTCTCATCCTTGGCGGATTCCGGCACGTCCTGAACGTCGATCTCCGGCTGGGCCATCGGGTGGATCTTCTTGGTTTCAAGAGCCTTGGAATACAGCTCCGGCACGCCGTTGTTCACGGCTTCGCCGGCGACGGCACCGAAGCCGATACGCTGGTCGATGATCTTGCCGGGCACGTGGCCCTTACGGAAGCCAGGCACGTTGACCTGCTTTGCGATTTCCTTGCGAGCCTCGTCGAGATACGGGTTGAACTCCTCCGGGTCGACGGTGACGGTGAGCTTCACCTTGGTCGGCTCAAGATTCCTGACGCTGATTTTCACGCTTGCGCTCCTGAAAAATACGGTTCTTCATATTTCTGCCGTTAGGCAACCTCTACATAATAGCGCGACTTACGGACTCTGCAACTAGGGAGACCTGCCAGTCGCGTGCGCCCTGTTCGCTGAGGAATCGCGCGACGTCACGCTTACGAGGTTCGTCCGTCCAGCACAGGTTACGCAAATACTGCGGTTTGATGACGATTTCCACAGGCGTGCGCGTGTCCTCCGCTATCTGGGAGACCGCCTTGCGCACCCTGTTGAGCACTTGCAGACGTTCCGGATACCGTTCCTTCCACACGCGAATCGATTTGGGAGCCGAGGCTGACTGCGATTCATGACGCCGCGCGGCGCCGCCGTCCACGTCCGGCCATTCGCTTGGCGGCAGGGCGAGCGCGTCCTGGATGATGTTCTTCCACATGCTCGGTTTGATTTTGCGTTGAATCGGCGCGTACCGTTCGAACATCTTGTCCTGTTCGGAATCGGTATGGATGCGCACACGTTCGTTGATGGAGCGAATCGAACGGAATTGCGCAGCGTTGTGTGGTTTGCGTTTCGCCACTTCGATGATGGAGCTGTCGGACAATAGCAGGGTCGGCGCGATGTCGTATTCGCGCGCGAGTTCGTCGCGTCGGGTCCATAGCGCGCGGACGATGGCCAGCGCCTGCCGGTCACGCATGACTTCAGTGATGTGTGAGACATGCATCCAGGGAATCGGATGCTCCTTGCGTGGTCCCAGACCTTCTTTGAGCGCGTAATCGAACTCTTCCTGGGCCCATTCCATCTTGCCTTGGCGTTTGAGTTCGGCGCGCATCTTCGTTTCAAGCTCGATGAGCAGTTCGACGTCCAACGCCGCGTAATTTCGCCAGTCGCGGGGCAACGGACGATACGACCAGTCAGCCGCGGAATGTTCTTTGGCAAGGGTCAGTCCAAGAAAGTGCTCGGTGACGGCGGCGAGTCCGAATCGTTTCAATCCCAGCAGACGCGCGGCGATTTCCGTGTCGAACAGCCGTTGCGGTTCCATGCCGAGTTCGGCGAATCCCGGAAGATCCTGCAGGGAATCATGCAGAATCCATACCGCATCTCCGACGGCACGGTTGAAATCGTTCCAATCCGCCCCGGCCGCGGCGAGCGCCTGCGGATCGAGCAGGCCGATGCCGGCTCCGTCGCGTTTGAACTGCACCAGCCAGTCCTCATGCCCATACCGGAAGCCGGATGCGCGTTCCGCGTCCGCGGCAAGGGAGCCATGTGAGGAAGCCAGCTCACTGCAATAGTCACGGAATGCCGGCAACGTGTCGATCACGTTGGGCACGCCTTCGCGCGGTTCCGCCAGCAGCTTCGGCTCGTCAGTCAACGGGGTTTTCCTCCTCGGATTGCGTCATGGACCGGAGGAACGACGCCCACTGTCCGACTTGGGAGCCGGCGTCAAGGCCTCCATCGGCATAGTCTAGTGGAGTCCAAGACACCCGGATCTCGCAGCCCACCCTGGGCACGTCGGGGTCATGGCCGAATGCTGTGTTTTGGGTGACTGTGACGGTGCCGGATACATGTTCGGAATCGTTTGGATTGAGACGTTCCATCATCATGTCCCAGTACATGCCCGGAGTCAGGCAGTCGTCCTCCTTGTCGGGCAGTGGCAGGGATGCGAAAGCCACGCAACGCCAGTGGGAATGCCAGTCCTCTCGGAATTTGAGCGAATATAGGATCATGATCCAGCCGGATGCGTATGTTCCATCGCATTCCAACGCGACGCCGATGCCGAAGTTCGCCATGGAATTGGGCACCGGAATCTCACGGTATGTCATGCCTTTCAAACGCCGCATACGGTCCACGGAAAGCACCGCGTTCCAGACTTGGTCGGGAACGCCCTGCGGTCGCATAAGCATGGTCTGTGGGGCTTCGCCGCCCATATCCGCTCCCTTGCCATCGGCGCGCGCCACGTTGCGCGCATCTCGTGGAAAATCAAAGATGTCTGCCATAGTTCAAGGCTACGACAGAGAAGGGCATTTCGTAGTATTTCGAACCACTTTGCCACGCGTCGAATGTGAAGATTTTTCAGCGTATGAATAAATTGGTCCATGCCATCGATTCAGTCGGTGGCATGGACCAATATGAGACGTTCCGCATATCCAGCGAATATGGGGAAGCCATTGAGAGGACGGGCGTTTAGTACACGGTAAAGCCGTGCGACTGGAACTGCTCGACCACACGTTGTTTCATTGCCGCGGACGGGCCTTTCTGGTCCTCCAACGGGTATGGGATGTTCAGCATGTGCCACTTCGGACGGCCAAGCTGGTGGAAGGGCAATACGTCGATATGTTCCAACGCGTCGCCGAAGGTCTCGCAGATCTTCGCCACGTTCTCGACGTTTTCTTCGGAGGATGTGAGGCCCGGCACGAGCACGAAACGCACCCAGATCTTCTTGCCTGCCTTGGCCAGACGCTGTCCGAAGTCGATGGTCGGCTGCAGGATGCCGCCGGTCACCTTATGGTAGGTCTCCTCATCGCCGGATTTGACGTCAAGCAGGCACAGGTCGATGTCATCCACCATGTCATCGGTGTAGCTCGCACCGAGGAATCCGGACGTGTCGAGGCAGGTATGCACTCCCATCTGCTTGACGGCATGGAACACGCGGGACACGAAAGCCGGCTGCATCATGGATTCGCCGCCGGAGAAAGTGATGCCGCCGCCGGTGGCCTTGAATAAATCGGCATACCGCTCGATTTTCTTGACCATGGCTTCGTAGTAGACGGGCTTGCCGTCACGCATCTTCCAAGTATCCGGATTCTGGCAGTACTGGCAGCGCAGAGGGCATCCGCTCATGAACACGGTCATTCTGGTGCCAGGACCATCCACGGAAGTGTTGATGTCCCACGAGTGCACGAAACCGATATCGCCGCTTTTCAACGCCTTGATGCGGTCGAGACGGTCCAAGCCGATTGGCGATTCGAATCCGGACAGGCCTCCCATCAGCGTCTGGTTGACGTAGTCCTTGGAATCCCTCAGCATGTGTCTGGTCGTGGAACGGAAAATATGTTCAGACATCAATGTCCCCTTTCATCTGCCATCCCAATCATATGGGAAAACGATATGGGAAAAGCGAAAGGGACGAAGCCACGAGCTCCGTCCCTTCGCATTACCGTCGTTTCATGCGGCGGCTTTCATTTGGCTGATTGTGCCGTTCAGTCGACGACAGCGCCCTGGTGGAACGTACGGGAAATCACGTCGAGCTGCTGTTCCTTGGTGAGCTTGACGAAGTTCACCGCGTAGCCGGAGACGCGCACGGTCAGGT
>ENA-OUPQ01000467-OUPQ01000467.1-human-gut-metagenome-genome-assembly--contig:-NODE-467-length-15883-cov-5.67703_pt1 | contig 15883 bp, 19 predicted proteins | sample MGYA00237946_ERZ548807 | MGnify/ENA primary metagenome ERZ548807 (study PRJEB26490, sample SAMN05194714) | human gut metagenome | biome: terrestrial biome; feature: human-associated habitat; material...
TAATGAACATAGATCCCTTGGACTTAGTAAATAACCATCATCAACTATCGTAGTTTTTCCATTATGCTCCTCTAAAAGCTTATATGGAAGTCTACAAGGTTGAGCACATTTGCCTCTGTTTCCAGAACGTCCGCCAACTAAGCTAGAAAACAAACACTGACCAGAATACGAAATACAAAGAGCTCCATGAACAAACATTTCCAAATCAACTTTACAATTATTTCTAATATATTCAATCTCGTTAATTGGAACTTCACGAGACAAAACAACTCTTGAAAAGCCTAGATTCTCAAGTTCCAAGACACCTTCTAAATTATGCACAGACATTTGAGTGCTTGCATGGACTTCAAGACCAGGGAAATGGTCAATCAGAAATTTTGCAAAACCTAAATCTTGAACAATAATTGCATCAACACCAAAATCATAGGCGCACTTTGCAATCTTTATAGCATCATCGACCTCGGTATCAGTTAAAAGAGTATTTAAAGTAAGATTAGTCTTTACATTTCTAACCTTGCAATATCTGATAACCTGTTCTAGTTCATCCAAATCAAAATTCTTAGCGCTAGCCCTAGCACTAAACACATTGGCACCAAAATAAATACAATCAGCACCGTTTTGAACACCTGCCCTAACACAATCAAAATCTCCTGCAGGAACAAGTAGTTCGGGAATTACTTCATTTTTTACATTATTTAATTGTTCCATAAAAAATCCTTTCAAATGTAATCTATATATATTGTAACACACTTTTGCAAAAAAACATACTATATAATATATAATTAAGAAGGAGGAAGGAAAATGCAAGACGATAGAAGCTGTGGATGCGGATGTGACGAATCTCCAAGAGGAAACTGTGGATGCGGAAATAATGGACCTTTTGGTGGACTATTTGGCGGAAACAATGGTTGCTGTGGAGATAGTGGAATCCTATTCTTTATCATAATATTCTTACTATTATTTACAAACTGTGGATGTTGCAATAGATAAAATACATTAAAAATGCAAGCCTGCTAAATTAGGCTTGCATAAAAATAAACTTAAAAAGGACATGCATAAAATAATGTAAAACTAAAAGATTTCAAACATTAAATCGGTCATTACATATTTACAAAAACAAAAAAAGATATTATAATAAATACATCATATGCCACTATAGCTCAGTTGGTAGAGCAACGGATTCGTAACCCGTAGGTCAGCAGTTCGATTCTGCTTAGTGGCTCCATTTGAAATCAACTTACGGACTTAAAAGTTCGTGAGTTTTTATTTATAAATAATACTAAAAAGGAGGAAAAAATTACGAAAATAATTTAATCCTCTTTTTTATTTTTTTGAATATGGGAATACAATCTACGTCTAGCTAGCCAGCACTGAATTTGTACTCCTGCACAAATTCTACTATGGGAATTTCCCTTTCTTTTATATAATTTTAAATATTAGTAATTCTTTAATGTACTTTCAATATTTTGTTTATGTCGTTCAAACGTGTCTCTTTCGTGTTTTTTTATACTAAATCCATTTTTGTATGCACTATAAATAATTATAATAATTAATACTAAAAATACAATACCAATTATTTTCCAAAACCTAAGAATTTCTTTCTTTCCGTTATTATAATATACTGCAAATGAGGAAGATATCATTCCTAAAAAAAGAAAAATTATAGAAATGACACTTGCTATTAACACCACATTAATAGATATTGTATCTATTAAAATAGCAAACATAAAATTAAATACTGTTGCAAACATTATTACAAATAACCAAGTTGGTGTAATAGATGGATATTTTTTTATTTCCTCTTTTTTCAAGTCCCAATCCATTGTTCCAACATATGAAGATCCAGCTACTGTACTTAAATTAATTCCATTAAATAACAAATTAAAAATACTGACTTTTTTTGAAATATTTTTCATATTATTTGATTTAATTTTATCATATTTTAGTAGTAAATTTATATTAATGATATAAAAAACATAACTGGTATAATAAGAATCCATAAGTAACTTGTATTTTTTTCTATTATTGGAAGAAAAATATATGTTAGAAAATATAGGATAAAGGATGTAAAACTAATTCTATTAAAAATTTTAAATTTCTTTTCTTTTTTCATAAAGAATCCTCCTGTAATTAACTAATTAATATTGTATACTATATTTAGAAACTGTTCAATAATTTTATTGAAATTTAACAAAAATTAATCTATAATATTTTTAGAAAGAGAACCTGTTCGTAACCTGTTGTTTATTCGCTCCAATTACAATTAATACAGAGCAACTTGCCTGAAATAGGGTGCACAAACTCGACCTTATAAGCGTGTAAAGCCCTGTCTTCAATAAAATCGGATTTTGTACCATACAAAGTATCGCCAACAATAGGATGACCAATATAGGCCATATGAACACGAATTTGATGAGTTCTTCCGGTTTCTAACACGACATGAACTTCTGACATATCATGACCGTCAATAGAAAATTCTTTTAAAACATTATAATGAGTGATTGCAGAAGCTCCTAGAGGCGAAACACATCTTTCAATAATACTATTTTCTTTTCGTGCAATAGGGGCATTTATAGTCCCCTCTTTTTCTTCAAAAAAGCCTTCACAAATTGCAATATATTCTTTCTTAAATAAATTAGCTTGCATTAAGTTAGACAATCTATCATGAATATACGCATTTTTTGCAAAAATAACAATTCCAGAAGTATTTCGATCAAGTCTATTTACAGGCCTGATTTTTCTTTTTAGGCCAATGCTATCAAAATAGTATTTTACACCATTAGAAAGGCTATCCTCGAAATGTTGCATAGAAGGATGAACAGGAATACCTGCTGGTTTGTTAATTATTAACATAGAATCATCTTCATACAAAATATCAAGAGGAATTTTAGTTGCAACAATATTATTACATTCTTCATCAAAATCAATATTTACACTAACTACATCATTATCCACAATTTTTGCGTCGAGATATATTGGAGACTCGTTTAAAAAAACAGATTCTGTTTTGCGCAAATCTGTTAATAAATTGCTAGAAATATGAAATTCTTGTTTTAAAACTTGTCTTACAGTTGAATAATCTTCGTTAAGCTTTGTATACTTTAAAAACATATAAAATCCTCACTTTGTTAGCAATATTATATCATAATCGTTGTAAAAGTTAAACAAATTTGATATAATTCAAATAGATTTCATCATATTAGAGAGGAATAAAATGTGCGAAACTAGGATAATAGAACATACTGATATAAAATATTTGTTAGACAAAGGAAAAAGAAAAAACAGCTATATTCAAATAAAAAATGGACAAGTTATTGTAAAAGTACCAAGGTCAGCGACACAAAAATACATAGACAATCTTATAAAAGAGAAGTTAGAATGGATAGAAAAAAAGCTTGAACAAAGTGAAAAAGCGGAGCACAAGCCAGAATATAAAAATGAATCTAAAATATTTGTCTTGGGAAAAAAGTTGATATTAAAGACTAAATACTTACCAGGCATAAAAAGAATAAAGCTAGAAAATACAGGCAGTGAAATAATAATATATTTCCCGAATGAATACGGGAAACTAAGTGAAGAAGATAGAGAAGCAAAAACAAAAAAGGTTATAGAAGCCTACTACAAAGCAATAGCAAAAGAAGAAGTAATGCCAGCGATGGAAGACTTACAAAAAAGAACAGGATTATATCCAGTAGAATGTAACATAAAAAATTTGAAAGCAACTTGGGGAATATGCTCATCAAAAAGAAAAATAAGCATAAACCAAAATTTAATGGCATACAGTAGACAGGCGATTGAATATGTTTGCTTGCATGAATTATGTCATTTGAAATACATGAATCATTCAAAAGAATTTTGGAACTTGGTAGAATATTATATGCCAAATTATAAACAAGCCAAGCAAGAATTATGTGGCTGAAAGAGAGGAAAATCATGATAAACTTAGAAGAAAATAAAAGAAGTATTGATAAATTAAAGAAAAGATTAACTGAAATTGGAGATTCTCTTTGACATAGCTGGATTGGAAAAAGAACTGCAAAAACTAGAAGAAAAAACTTCTCTATCAGAATTTTGGAATGACTCTAAAAATTCAGAAGAAGTATTAAAAAAGATAACATCATTAAAGAAAAAGACAGAAAACTACAAGAAAATAAAAGAAAATATAGAAGATACAGAGGCACTAAACTTATTGATAATAGAAGAAAGTTCGGCAGAAGAAATTGACGAAAACAATCAATATTATGCAGAAGCAAAGGAGATAGTCGATAACATAGTACAGATAGAAAAAAATTTAGAAAAATTAGAAATCAACACATTGTTATCAGGAAAATATGATGCAAATAATGCAATTTTAACTTTACATCCGGGTGCAGGAGGAACAGAAGCGCAAGATTGGGTTGAAATGCTATATAGAATGTACACAAGATGGGCAACAAGTAATGGATATGAAGTAAAGGAGTTAGATTATTTAGAAGGTGATGAAGCAGGAATAAAAAGCGTTACATTTTTAGTATCAGGAGAATATGCATATGGATATTTAAAAGGCGAGATGGGAGTACATAGATTAGTTAGAATATCGCCTTTTGATGCAGGCGGAAGAAGGCACACTTCTTTTGCATCTCTAGAGGTATTGCCAGAAATTTCAGAAGATATAGAAATTGATATCAATCCGGAAGACTTAAGAATAGACACATATAGAGCTTCTGGTGCAGGTGGACAACATATAAATAAAACTTCGTCAGCAGTAAGAATAACACATATTCCAACCAATATAGTGGTTTCTTGTCAATCAGAAAGGTCTCAAATACAAAATAGAGAAACAGCTATGAAAATGCTAAAATCAAAATTACTAACACTAAAAGAAAAAGAGAATAAAGATAAAATAGAGGAATTAAAAGGAAAACAAATGGACATAGCTTGGGGAAGCCAAATTCGTTCTTATGTATTTTGCCCATATACACTTGTAAAAGACCATAGAACCAATTATGAAGTTGGAAATGTTCAAGCGGTAATGGATGGAGATTTAAACGGTTTTATAGACAGCTATCTAAAAAACACAGCTAAATAATTTTTTGGTCAATTAATGTAAGCAAAAATTAAAAAGTACTTGTAAAAAAATTTTTATTGTGGTAGTATAAGCATAAAGTAAATATCTATAAAATATGTAGACATTTATTGAAAAAAACAAATAAAAGAACAGAAAAAGGAAATACTAAAGAAGGGAGAAAAGTAAAAATGAGAAAAATGTTTAAAAACAAAAAGCGGAATCACGCTAATAGCTTTGGTTGTAACAATAGTAGTACTTTTGATATTAGCGGGAGTAACAATAAGTTTATTACTAGATGAAAATGGAATAATCAAGAAATCAAAAGATGCAAGAAGAGAATATGGAACATCAAAAACAAATGAGCAAGAACAAATGGATAATGCTGGAGATTGGATTGATGAAGCAGTAACAGGAAAGGTAACATTAGCAAAAGTACCAGTTGGAACAAAAGCAAGCAAAAATGGAACAATAAATGGGGAAGAAGGAAATGCAAATAATCCAACAATACCAGCAGGATACATTCCAATAAATACAGAAACATCAAATTGGGGCAATGAAAAAGATGCACCAAGTCAAGATTCAGTAAACCATGGACTAGTAATAAAAGATGAGAAAAATAATGAATGGGTGTGGGTACCAGTCCCAGATGTAACAGTAATGTGCGATACTTCAAATACTACAGAATATACACTATGTGGAACAACAGGAGACACAGCTGTAACAACAAACAAATATTCAAAATCAGGAATAATAAGTGGAAAAACAAGAATTACGCCTGGAACAACTAGTGATTTCCGTGAGCCGGACCTAGTAGTTGGAAGTGGAACAGAATATGATGCTAGTGATACGTCTAGTGATACATATTATAAAACAATATTAGGAAAAACAGGAACCAAAGAGCAACTAGCGCAATTATTTGCAGATGAATATAAAGCAATGATAGAAAGTGTAAGTAAATATGGAGGCTTTTATATAGGAAGATATGAGTTATCAGGAACAGTAACAGAGCCAACAGAAAAACCAGGAAAAACATTAACAAAGACAGATTGGTATAATTTATATAATGCATGTAGAAGTTCAAAATTACAAGCAAGCGATAAAGTAAAAACACAAATGATATGGGGATGCCAATGGGATGTAACGATGAATTGGCTAATAAGTTCAGGGGCAAAGACGAGTGATGAAGTAAATAAAAACTCAAGTACTTGGGGAAATTATAGTAATTATAATACAGCAAATAATTATACAGAAGGAACAACAGGATATGAAAAAAATGCAGGTTCACTACAAAATACAGGTTCAAGTGAAAATTGGAAAGCAAATAATATCTACGACCTAGCTGGAAATGTATGGGAGTGGACCCAAGAGGCGGACAACACCGGCGGTCGAGCTTTTAGGGGTGGCGATTGCATCGACCGTGGCTCTAGCAGTCCAGCTTCATACCGCAACAGCAGCAGTCCGGACTACAGCGGCTACGACAGCCTACGGTTCTCGTCCCACTTTAATAATAAAGTAATACTGGACACTAGAGCGTGAGCACCAGTGTGAAGAATAATTATTAAGTAGACATAATAAAAGCTAAAAGAAGGCAAAAAAGCCCAACTAATAGCGAATGAAATACGCTATAGTTGGAAAAATTTAAGTCCTACTCCTTGACTAAAAGGAGAGGAGCAAGGCTTAAATTTTTCCACTAGCGTGGCGCCACTCTAGTGGCGCTTTTTCTATATTTGCAGGCACAGTTATGTAAACACATATAAAATTTGTAAATGATAAAATGTACTTGTTTTAAAAATAATATTTGTAAAATAGGAATTCCAATAAATTCACTAGAAAAATATATAGAAAAATTAGATTTAGAGCTAAACAGTAAAACACAAATATTCAAAAGTAAACACAGATACTCTGTTTTATACAGGAAACTAAAAAATGGGGATAAATAATTTACGAAAATTGCCAGTAGTTTAAGCTACTGGCAAAATATTATAAAGAAGCAAAATGAATCAAGTTTATTTAATTGGAAAAATAATAACAGACATAGAGTTTAAATTTGTAATAAACTCTAAAAATATATCTATAACAATGTTTAAAATAAAAACTATAAAAGATAATCAAGAAATACAGATAAAATGCTTTAATGAAATTGCAGATTATTTTTATAGTAAATATAAAAAGGGGGATGTTGTGATGATAGAAGGAAAATTAAAAGAAAATGAGGTAATAGTAACACAATTATAAAGGTTAAAAAATGAATTTCTGTTCTTATAGGTATATATATAAATAATTTTTTAAATAAAAAATGAATAAAAAACATTGTTATTTTTAAAAATAAATGTTACAATAATAAAAGTTAAAAGGGAGTAGCTTATAAACTACTAGTCAACATCACGGCGAAAAGCATGGCTAGTAACCATATTGGTAAGCAAGACTTTTAAAGAGATTTACAAAAAAGCAAATTTCTTTTTATAGTCTTGCTTTTTTTGTTACATAATAATAGTAAAGGAGAAAAACATGGAAGAAAAAAATTGGTATAACAGAACCGCTGAAGAAGTAATAGAGAAATTAGACTCAAATCAAAACAATGGTCTTTCTGCAAATGAAATAGAAGAAAGAAAACAGAAATATGGGCTTAACCAATTAGCAGAAGCAAAGAAAAAAAGTCTATTCATAAAATTTTTAGAACAATTTAAAGATTTTATGATAATAGTTTTAATCATTGCAGCAATTATTTCAGGCGTAGTGGGTCAGCTACAAGGTGAGGGAATAACAGACTCTATTATTATTTTAATTGTTGTAATAGTAAATGCAATAATTGGTGTTGCACAAGAAAATAAAGCGGAAAAATCACTCGATGCTCTAAAAAAATTAAGTAGTTATTCTGCAAAAGTAATAAGAGATGGAAAACTAATGGTAGTACCATCAAAAGAACTTGTGCCAGGAGATATAGTGGAACTTGAAACAGGTGATTATGTACCAGCAGATATCAGAATAGTAGAAGCATTTAACTTAAAATCACAAGAAGCATCTTTAACAGGAGAATCTGTTCCAGTAGAAAAAATGGCAGTAGCAATAGATGAGAAGAACATTGGAGTTGGAGATAGAACAAATATGTTATTTTCTTCTAGCTTAATTACTTATGGTAGAGGTAGAGGAATAGTCGTAGAAACTGGAATGAATACAGAAGTTGGAAAAATTGCAGGAATGCTAAATGAAACAGAATCAACAGAAACACCTCTACAACAAAGATTAAACAAATTAGGAAAAACATTAGGAATAGCTTCACTTGCAATATGTGCAGTAATATTTGTAATAGGTCTTTTATATGGAAAAGCACCATTAGACATGTTTATGACAGCTGTAAGCTTAGCAGTTGCAGTAATACCAGAGGGACTAGCGGCAGTTTCTACAATAGTTTTAGCAATAGGTGTTCAAAGAATGGTAAAAAAACATGCAATTGTTAAAAAGTTACCAGCAGTTGAAACATTAGGAAGTGCAACAGTTATATGTTCTGATAAGACAGGAACCTTAACTCAGAATAAAATGACAGTACAAAAAATGTTTTTTAACGATGAAATAAAAGAAGTTGAAAAAATAAATACAAATAAAGACAACGAAGAATTAAGACAATTAGTATATATATCAATGTTGTGTAATGATACAAAAGTTGGAGAAGATGACAAATTAACAGGAGATCCAACAGAAACAGCACTAATAGATATGGGATTCAGATTAGACTTTAAACCAGAGTTATTTGAATTAATACCAAGAGTTGAGGAAATACCATTTGATTCAGATAGAAAGTTGATGACAACAGTTCACAAGGTATCTGATAAAAAGTATATGGTGTACACTAAAGGTGGAGTAGATGAATTATTAGCAAGATGCAATAGCTATGTTATAAAGGGAAAAGTCCTTACAGATATAGATAAATATGCAGAAACAATAGACAAATACAATGATGTAATGGCAGAAGATGCACTAAGAGTACTAGCAATGGCTTATAAAGAAATAGATCACAAACCATCAAAAGAAGAAATGAAAGATATAGAAAAAGACTTAACATACATTGGAATGGTAGGAATGATAGATCCGCCAAGAGAAGAAGTTAAGACTGCTGTTGCAAAGTGCAAAACAGCAGGAATAAAAACTGTAATGATAACAGGTGACCACAAGACAACAGCAGTAGCAATTGCAAAACAACTAGGAATACTAGAAGGAGATGAAGAGGCTGTTACAGGTAGTGATCTAGAAAAAATGTCACAAGAAGAACTAGAAAAAAGAGTAAAGAATATTAGAGTATATGCAAGAGTATCGCCAGAGCATAAAGTTCGTATAGTAAAAGCTTGGCAGGCAAATGGAGAAGTAGTTGCGATGACCGGAGATGGTGTAAATGATGCACCAGCCTTAAAAACAGCTGATATTGGCTGTGCGATGGGAATGGTTGGAACGGATGTTGCAAAAGAAGCGGCAGATGTAATACTAACAGACGACAACTTTGCAACAGTAGTATCAGCAGTAGAAGAAGGAAGAAGAATATATGATAACATATTAAAAGCAATTCAATTCTTACTAGCAAGTAATGTTGGAGAAGTAGTAGTGTTATTCTTTGCAATATTAATAACCCCACTATTAGCACAAAAATTCAACATACCAATAAACCTAATTGAACCATTATTACCAATACACATATTATGGATTAACTTAGTAACAGATTCATTACCAGCATTGGCGTTAGCGTTTGATCCAGCAAACAAAAATGTAATGAAAAGAAAACCAATAAAATCAAACACAGGAATATTCACAAAAGGAATGTCTTGGAGAATTGTATATCAAGGAACAATGATAGGACTTCTAACATTAGCAGCATTTATCATTGGTTTATCAACAAAAAATCCTCCTGTAATAGAAGGACTAACACCAGAAGAAGTAAAAGTAGAAATAGCACAAACAATGACATTTATAGTATTAGCATTTGCAGAACTAGTACATGTATTTAATATAAGAAACAACAAAGAATCAATATTCAAAACAGGAATAGGTGGAAACAAAAAATTATTCTTGGCAATTGGAGTATCTGCATTATTAATGATAGTAATACTTGCAATACCTGCACTAAGAGCAATATTTAGTATTCCAGTACTACCAATGGAAAACATAGTAGAGACAGTGTTACTAATACTTGCACCAATTGTAATTGTTGAAATATTTAAATTACTTAAAATAAATGAAACAAAAAATGAGGAATAATAGGAAATTACCTGAAAGCAAAACTTTCGGGTAATTTTTTAATTACAACAAAAGCAAAGAACATAGAAAAATGTAAAAAAATGTAGATTAAATAAATAATTTGTAGTATAATAAGAAAAAATAATTAAAGAGGCAAAAGGAACAATGCACGACTTAATAATTATAAGACGATTAAATAAAAGAAAAGTATTAATAGTATTATTAATGATAATACTATTAATAGTTTTGCTAACAATAGGAGGAATAAAACTAGCAAAACAATATCAAAAAAATCAATATGAAAAACAACTAAGAGCACAAGAAGAACTAGAAAGACAAATTGAATTAGAGCAGCAACAGAAAGAAGAAGAAGAAAAACAAAAAGCAATACAAAAAAGAATAGAACAAACTAATAGAGAATTTACTGAAGAAGAAAAAGACAGAATATTACACATATATAGGTCAACAGGAGAAAAACGAGTATTTCTAACATTTGATGATGGACCTTCTCAAAGTGTAACGCCACTAATCCTAGATGTACTAAAACAAGAAAATGTAAAAGCAACATTCTTTGTATTAGGAACTAATACAAAATATAATCCAGAATTAGTAAAAAGAGAATTTGACGAAGGGCACTATATAGCAAATCATGGTTATACACACAAATATTCAACGGTTTACGCTTCACCAGAAGCAACCCTTGACGAATACAATTTCACACAACAAGCAATAAGAGATGCACTAGGAAATCAAAATTACAAATCAAAAGTATTTAGATTTCCAGGGGGCTCAAATGGTGGACATTATCATGAAGCAAAACAAAATAGCAAAGCATTTCTTCGTGAAAACGGAATCGTACATTTAGACTGGAATTGTTTAAGTAAAGATGCAGAAGGAGCAAACTCAAAAGAAACTTTAATGCAGAATATAATAGACACAATGGGCGACAAAGACAGTGTAGTAATTCTAATGCACGATGCTAGTGATAAAATATTAACTTATGAAATGTTACCAGAATTAATATCATACTTAAGAGAAAAGGGATACAAATTCCAAACAATTTATGATTTATTAGATTAAAAGGAGGAAAAAATATGGAATATAGATACACACCAGAAGGGGTTTGCTCAATGCAAATAATATTTGAAATAGAAGGAAACATAGTAAAAAAACTAAAAATAGTAGGAGGATGCCCAGGAAATACAGTGGGAGTTTCTAAATTAGCAGAAAATAGAACAATAGATGAGCTCATTAGTATATTAAAAGGAATACCTTGTGGAAACAAAGGAACATCTTGTCCAGATCAAGTAGCAAAAGCATTAGAAAAATATAAACAGGAATATGGAATGTAAAAGTGCAGTTTGCGAATATAAGAAAAAGATAAATTTGTTACATTAAATCAATCTGAATTCAAAAAAATAAAAAAAATTTGTAATAACTATTGCAAAAATAAAAAAAGTGTGCTAATATTAATAAGTGTTAGCACACAAACAAAATATGCGGATGTGGCGGAATTGGTAGACGCGCTGGTCTTAGGAACCAGTGTCAACGACGTGGGGGTTCGAGTCCCTTCATCCGCACCAGAGTAGAGATTAGCAAAGCTAATCTCTTTTTGTATGGTTTGAAAAAGGGACTCGAAAAGGAGGTTGCTGAGTTTCGAGCAGGACAGGAGCCTGCCGAAACGAGAGCTAAAATAGTCCTTTTGGACTATTTTACCGACGCGGTTTGGCGTAGTCCCTTCATCCGCACCAATAACGAATCTGTTCGAACTACAGATACAAAAATCAATCAGAAATGGTTGATTTTTTTGTTTGCGAAAAAATCATCCTAAAAGAAAGGATGGTGTCTGTAATGAAGATAATTAAAGAAGAAATACAATTTGAGGAAAGTTTAAAGCAAAGACTTGAATTTATATGTGAATTTTCTAAAGTTTCTCCTACTTTTATAAAAGGTAGTATTAGAAAAATTGAAAAGACTAATCTCTCATATATTGAACCACATAAAGTAATTGTTAAAAACATTACTTTGTTAGTTTTTAATTATTCAAATGATGTGTATATTTCAAACTTATCTAAAAAGATAAAATTATCAGAGTTAGAAGAATATTTGAAAAAATATAAAAATGTTAAAAAGGTAATAAATATAATTAAAGATATGAATATAAAAGATAAATTGAGATTAGGTATATGCTTAACTATAAGTGATTGGGCAAATATTTTATATAACAGAAATGAAATATATAAGAAATTTGATATTATGCTAAAAGAAGTTGATGAAGAATATGGAACTACACTTATAAATTTTGCAAAATATAAACTTGTAATGTTTGCAATGGCAAAACTTATGGAAATGGAAACGACAGAACAAAATAAAGTAGAATTGTATTTGTTTAATCTAATATAAAAAGTGGCAATCCCAAGCGAAAATCGGCAAAGTGTTGAAATGACAATGAAAGTGTGATATAATGCTTGAAGCAAAAACTTTTTTGCAAGCCTTTGAAAGTATAAAAAACTATTTGGAGGCTGAAACCTCCGAATAAATATGAGGGAGGAAAAGAAAATGCGGGATATTTTGCAGATAACAGGATTTATATATACTGCAATAATTGCAATAGTTGTAGATGTTATTGCCATATTAAGGTTTAAGTCAAGCAATAAAGATGATGAAGCAAAATCTTTGTTGGCTAAAGAAATCTTAATGGGTTCTACATTTGCAATAGTGGTTCTGGTTATAGTGTTACTTGTATCTTTGCTTTTCTAAATGAAAAAAGTCTTAAAAGGAGGAAATAAAAAGCTCTAAATTCATACGAATATTAACCATTGCTAATGATTTAAACTTTAGCCGAGCCAGCATTTGCTGAGTGCAAGGATGATTTTATGGGAAACGTGAACAAATATAATAGATGTAATTTCTGTGAAAACAAACCAACATTTCATGGAGTTCGTTGCTCAGATGGTGATGGTAACGATTTTTATGCTTGGGCTGGGACCATTTTTATTTAGATGGTGACAAAGTGGCAAAAGAAGCTAAGAGACTTGGCATCGGTGTCACAGACGTGTTGGCTATGATTGAGGCAGCCAATAAACTTAAAGGAAAAAGAAAAGGAAGTTCTGCTGCATCGGACTCATTGGATTAAACTAATATTGATAAATTTGATAGCAGGTTTTAAGGCTTTTACACCAGGTACGGAGTTCCCGTGCCTGGTGTTTTAAAATCGTAATGCTAAAAATTTTAACAATTTCTATTGTATTTTATAAAAAATATGATATACTTTAATAAATTGATTGATATTTGTATCAATCGTTACGAGAGTTAAAAAAGTTGTAGATAACTACTTCGATCGCACCAGAGTAGAGATTAGCTTTGCTAATCTCTTTTTGTATGGTTTGAAAAATGGACTCGAAAAGGAGGCCGCTGAGTTGAAAGTGATATTGAATTTTGGTTTGCTAGAGAATTGCAACTAGTTTTAGATTACAAAGAATGGAGAAAATTTGAAAATGTTATAAAGAAAGCTAAAGACGCATGTGAAAACAGCGGTATTAATGCGTTTGAACATTTTGTTGGCGCCGACAAGTTGTCTAAACGTGCTACAAATGCAGGAGTTAGAAACTTTGATAAATTCCATAATTCTGGATATAAAGGATTATACAAACAAAGAAATTTTAAACAAAAAATAATTTTATAGAAATTTTTAACAATATATGTTAAAATAACAAAAAACATAAAGGAAAAAAATAAATGAAAAAAATATATATTTTATTGATGCACACAAAAACAATACCATCTAAAATAGTGAGATTTTTTACTAGATACAAATATAGTCATGTTGCAATTTCACTTGACAAAAGTTGTGAAGTAACATATAGTTTTGGAAGAAGAAAACTCAATTCTATACTAAATGGAGGATTCAATATTCTGAACAAAGAAGGAGAATTCTTTAAAAAATTTAACAGGACAGAATGTAAAATATATGAAGTTGATGTTACAGAAGAACAATACAAAAAGGTAGTAGACATTATAGAAAATATGATAAAGGAACAAGACAAGTATAAATATGATTTTATTGGAATAATACCAAGATTTTTTGGAATTCCAATAACACTAGAAAATAGATATGTTTGTAGCTACTTTATTGCAGAAGTTCTGGAAAAAGCAAATATACTTAAATTTAATAAACCTGTATGCTTAGTAAAGCCAAAAGATTTTGAGAATATTAAAGGTTTCAAAGAAATATATAAAGGAAAATATCTAAAATACTAATAAATGGAGAGAAAGAAATGGAAGATATAGTTTTTGTAACACATAATAAAGGAAAAATAGAGTCAGCAAAAGATCAATTAAAAGAAGTGAACTTTAAAGTGTTTGAATATGACTTAGAAGAACCAAGAAGTGATGATATAAAATATATATCTGAGTATAAGGTAAAAGAAGCTTACAAATTAGTAAATAAACCTTGCATTTCATTAGATTCTGGTTTTTGGATAGATGAGTTAAATGGATTTCCAAAAGCATTTGTTAATTTTGCATTAGATTCTATTGGAATAGATGGAATATTAAAGTTGATGGAAGGAAAAGAACATAGAAATTGCAGATTTACTGAATGTTTATCATACTATGATGGAAAAGAGTTACATCAATTTATGGGAAAACACGAAGGAATGTTAGCAGATAAAATTCAAGGAAAAGATACAGACAAAAAATGGTCGGATTTGTGGTACATATATAAACCTTTGGGTTATGACAAAACTTTAGCAGAAATGTCAGAAGAAGAAAGAAATAACAGAGAAAGAAATGGATCAGTAAATTCTATGGAAGAATTTGCTAAGTGGTATAAAAAAGAAAAAATCAACAGAGCGTAAAGCTCTGTTAATTTATTTTAATATAGGTGTTTTGCTGCTAGCAACATACTTTTTGTGCTTTTTAGGAGGATAAGGTTTCATTTCCTCTGTTCTAAACAATAAATAATCAACACTGGTTTTATAAAAATCAGCCAACTGTGATAATACTTCTAAAGGAATGCTACGTTTATTGATTTCGTAATAGGAATATGCAACTTGAGAAATATTCAACATTTTACTTAAGTCCTTTTGAGTAAGATCATTATCTTCTCTTAAATCTTTAATACGAGTTTTCATATTATATTTTCCTTTCTAAATATATTTCCTAAACAGATTATAAAATAAAACATAATGTTGTACTGTGAAATAAAACATATTGTTATGAGTAAAAAAAGATTAAATTTATAACAAAACAGTTTAGAGGAATATTACATTGCAAAAATGGCAAGAATATGGTATTCTATATAATAGTAGATAAAAATGAAGGAGCACTAAAATGAAAGAAAAAACTTTTAAAGATTTAGGACTGGATGAAGGAGATAAATATTTAAAAAAGATAGCATCTGAGTTTGATTTAGGAGAATTAGATAATCTATTATCAGGAAAAGAAGATCAAACAGAGTTAGAAAAAAAGATGAAAGATATAAAAGACAAAATATAAGAGGTAAAGATGAATAAAAGTTCAGTAGTAAAAAATGAAAAATATGTTGTTGACATTATAGATAATGGCTTTGAAGGAGAAGGAATAGCTAAGATAGACGGACTTACTGTATTT
>ENA-OUPQ01000476-OUPQ01000476.1-human-gut-metagenome-genome-assembly--contig:-NODE-476-length-15707-cov-4.6019_pt1 | contig 15707 bp, 10 predicted proteins | sample MGYA00237946_ERZ548807 | MGnify/ENA primary metagenome ERZ548807 (study PRJEB26490, sample SAMN05194714) | human gut metagenome | biome: terrestrial biome; feature: human-associated habitat; material...
GATACGCTTCGGGAGGCAATAGCCTCGGCATACGAAAAGGCAGAAAAAATTCATTTTGAAAACGCCTTCTACAGGCACGACATCGGCGCGAAAGCGCTCGCCGCAAGGGAGGAAAAATAAATGGTATACAGAGTATTCGTCGAAAAGAAAAAGGAGCTCGCGCAGGAGGCAAAGTCCCTGCTCAGCGAAGCGAACGACCTGCTCGGGATAAAAAATCTTAAAAATGTGCGCGTTATCAACCGTTACGATGCGGAAAACATCACGCCCGAGCTCTTCGATTATGCGAAGCGCACCGTGTTCTCCGAGCCCCAGCTCGACATTGTATCGGACAGCATCGAGATAAACGGCAAGTGCTTTGCGGTCGAATTCCTGCCCGGTCAGTTCGACCAGCGCGCCGACTCGGCGGCTCAGTGCATCCAGATAATCTCGCAGGGCGAGCGCCCGCTGATACGCACGGCGAAAATATACATCCTCATCGGCGACATAACCGACGCCGACGCTCAAAAGATAAAGAAATATGTCATCAACCCCGTTGAGGCACGCGAGGCAAGCCTCGAAAAGCCCGAGACGCTCGCCGTGAAATACGATATCCCGACCGAAGTCAGAACTCTTGACGGCTTCATCGAGCTTGACAGGGCGGGGCTTGAAAAATTCGTTAAGCAGTACGGGCTCGCCATGGACGCGGACGACATTGCGTTCTGCCGGGATTATTTCAAATCCGAGCACCGCGACCCGACGATAACCGAGATTCGCATGATCGACACCTACTGGTCAGATCACTGCCGCCATACTACTTTCCTTACTGTCATAGACAGCGTGAAGTTCGAGGACGAGCTGCTGCAAAAGACCTACGACGAATATCTTGCGGTCAGAAAAGAATTAGGCCGCACAAAGCCGATATGCCTGATGGATCTCGCGACGATAGCGGTCAAATATCTCAAGAAGCACGGCAAGCTCGACCGTCTCGACGAATCCGAGGAGATAAACGCCTGCACGGTGAAAATCGATGTCGAGGTCGACGGTGTCACCGAGCCGTGGCTTCTGCTCTTCAAAAACGAGACGCACAACCACCCGACGGAGATAGAGCCCTTCGGCGGCGCGGCGACCTGCATCGGCGGCGCTATCCGCGACCCGCTCTCGGGGCGTTCGTATGTCTACGGCGCGATGCGCGTCACCGGCGCGGCAGACCCGCTCAAGCCCATTGACGAGACGATAAAGGGCAAGCTGCCGCAGAGAAAAATAGTCACGACTGCGGCGGCGGGCTATTCGTCATACGGCAATCAGATAGGCCTTGCCACCGGCATAGTCGACGAGATATATCACCCCGGCTATGCGGCAAAGAGAATGGAAATCGGCGCAGTCATCGCGGCGACTCCCGCAGAGAATGTGCGCCGCGAAGTTCCCGCTCCCGGAGATATTGTTATCCTGCTCGGCGGCTCGACCGGACGCGACGGCTGCGGCGGAGCGACGGGTTCTTCAAAATCACACACGGTCGAATCGCTCGAGAGCTGCGGCGCAGAGGTTCAGAAGGGCAATGCCCCCGAGGAGAGAAAGCTCCAGAGACTTTTCAGAAACAAAAACGCCTGCCTGATGATAAAACGCTGCAACGACTTCGGCGCGGGCGGCGTATCGGTAGCTATAGGCGAGCTTGCGGACGGACTTGAGATAGACCTCAACGCAGTGCCGAAAAAATACGAGGGTCTCGACGGCACGGAGCTTGCGATAAGCGAGAGCCAGGAGCGCATGGCGGTTGTTGTTGAGCCGCACAATGTTGACGCTTTCCTCGCGCTGGCTAATAAAGAAAATCTCCAGGCAGTGCCCGTGGCGCAGGTCAAGGCCGAGCCGAGGCTCGTCATGAACTGGAACGGCAAAAAGATAGTCGATATCAGCCGCGAATTTCTGAATTCCAACGGCGCGGACAAGCATATAGACATCACCCCCGAGGCTCCCGCACTCAAAGAGAAGGAAATCTCCGGCTCGTTTGCGGAGAATTACTCGGCACTCGCATCCGACCTCAACATCTGCTCGAAGCGCGGACTTTCCGAGCGTTTCGATTCAACGATAGGCGCGGGCACGGTACTCATGCCGTTCGGCGGCAAGAATCAGCTGACTCCCATTCAGGCGATGGTGCAGAAGATATCCGTCGAGAAGAAGCACACCGACGACTGCTCGCTCATGGCGTTCGGCTACAATCCGTTTATAACCGAGCAGAGCCCGTACCACGGCGCATATCTTGCGGTTATCGAATCGGTCTGCAAGCTCATCGCCTCGGGCGCAGAGTTCAAGGATGTTTATCTCACATTCCAGGAATATTTTGAGCGTCCCGGCAGAGACGGCAAGCGCTGGGGGCAGCCTTTGGCGGCACTTCTCGGTGCATTCAAGGCGCAGATGGAGCTCGGCATCGGCTCTATAGGCGGCAAGGACTCGATGAGCGGCTCGTTTGAAAATCTCGATGTCCCGCCGACCCTCGTCTCGTTCGCCGTGACAACGGAAAAGACCTCTTCAATAGTCTCGCCAGAGTTCAAATCGGCGGGTCACAAGGTTGTTTTCATCGCGCCGGAGAAAGACGAAAACGGTCTGCCGAAGACCGACTCGCTAATAGATGTGTTCTCCCGCGTCACCGGGCTTCTTCGCTCGGGCAAGGCGGCGGCCTGCTACACCCCCGGCATGGGCGGCATAGCGGAGGCGGTCATGAAGATGGCGTTCGGCAACGGCATCGGCTTTGAATACAGCAAAGATATAACGCTCGAAAAGATATTCGGACTCAGCTACGCGGGCTTCATTCTCGAACTCGCAAACGGCGCAGAAGAAACTGGCACGCTTCTCGGTCACACGAACGACAGCGGCTGCATCAGCCTTGGCGGCGAGAACATCGCTCTTTCAAAGCTTCTCGGAATATACGAGAACAAGCTCGAAAGCGTCTACAGCTGCAATATCAAAAACGCCGGCAAGGGTGCTGAGAACTTCTCATATGAAACTGTTGAGCGCAAAGCTCCCGCGATAAAAGTTGCAAAGCCGCGCGTGCTCATCCCGGCTTTCCCCGGCACGAACTGCGAATACGACAGCGCAAAGGCAGTCCGCGACGCGGGCGCAGAGCCGGAGATAATTGTTATAAACAACCTCAGCGCGGACGGCATCAGCCGCAGCGTCGAAAAATTCGCGGACGAGCTTCGCTCCTCGCAGATGATATTCATCCCCGGCGGCTTCTCCGGCGGCGACGAGCCGGACGGCAGCGGAAAGTTTATCACGGCATTTTTCAGAAATGCCGCGATAAAAGAGGGCGTCACCGACCTGCTTGAAAACAGGGACGGACTCATGTGCGGAATCTGCAACGGCTTCCAGGCGCTGATAAAGCTCGGACTCGTCCCCTACGGCAAGATAATCGACACGGACGAAAATTGCCCGACGCTCACCTTCAACACCATCGCGCGCCACCAGTCGCGAATAGTGCGCACCCGCATTTCTTCGAACAAATCGCCGTGGCTCGCGCTGACTCAGGTCGGTGACATATATTCCGTGCCGATCTCGCACGGTGAGGGTCGTTTCCTCGCAAGCGACGAGCTTATAGCCAAGCTCGCCGCGAACGGGCAGATAGCCACGCAGTATGTTGATCTTGACGGCAACGCTTCAAATGATATACACTTCAACCCCAACGACTCCGTCTGCGCTATCGAGGGCATCACATCGCCCGACGGCAGAGTCTTCGGAAAAATGGGACACAGCGAAAGAATCGGAAAAGGTCTTTACAAAAATGTCCCGGGAGATTATAATATTCGTATGTTTGAAGCGGCTGTTAAATATTTTAAATGATGACAAGGAGAATGGAGCATGGCCTATTTATCCGACATTGAAATTGCGCAGCGCTGCAAACCCGAGCACATCGGCGTTATCGCAAAGCGCGCCCATGTTGACGAAAAGTACATCGAGCAATACGGAAACTACAAGGCGAAAATAGACCTGTCCCTGCTCTCGGAGACAAAGCGGGAAAACGGAAAGCTGATTCTCGTCACCGCCATAACCCCGACCCCCGCGGGCGAGGGCAAGACCACGACGACGATAGGCCTCGCAGACGGACTGCGCCGGATAGGCAAGGATGTCACGGTCGCCTTGCGCGAGCCGAGCCTCGGCCCGGTTTTCGGAGTCAAGGGCGGAGCCGCCGGCGGCGGATATGCGCAGGTGGTTCCCATGGAGGATATCAACCTCCACTTTACCGGCGACTTCCACGCGATAGGCGCGGCGAACAACCTGCTTGCCGCGATGCTCGACAATCACATTCAGCAGGGCAACGCCCTGGGCATAGATGTCCGCAAGATAACATGGAAACGCTGCGTTGACATGAACGACCGCCAGCTTCGATTTATCGTCGACGGCATGGGCGGCAAGGCGAACGGTATGCCCCGCGAGGACGGATTTGATATAACCGTCGCGAGCGAGATAATGGCTGTGCTCTGTCTTTCAAGCTCAATAACCGACCTCAAAGCGAGGCTCTCGCGCATGATCGTCGGCTACACCTACGACGACAAGCCCGTGACCTGCGGCGAGCTCAAGGCGGCCGGCGCGATGACCGCGCTTTTGAAAGACGCCCTGAAGCCCAACCTTGTCCAGACCCTTGAGGGCACGCCCGCATTTGTCCACGGCGGACCGTTCGCGAACATAGCGCACGGCTGCAACTCCGTCATGGCAACTAAGATGGCGCTCAAGATGGGCGATTATACCGTCACCGAAGCGGGATTCGGCGCGGATCTCGGCGCGGAAAAGTTCCTCGATATAAAGTGCCGCATGGCGGGACTTGCGCCCGACGCGGTGGTCGTTGTTGCCACTGTCCGCGCGCTCAAGATGCACGGCGGACTCGACAAAAAGGAGCTTGCGGTTGAAGATATCGGCGCGCTCGAAAGAGGTATACCGAACCTCCTGCGCCATGTTTCCAACATCAAAAATGTCTATAAACTCCCCTGCGTCGTTGCGGTCAACAGATTCCCGACCGATACCGACACCGAGATAGATTTCATCATCGCAAAATGCCGCGAGCTCGGGGTCAACACCGTGCTCTCCACCGTGTGGGCTGAAGGCGGCAAGGGCGGCGAAGCGCTCGCGCGCGAAGTAGTCCGCCTGTGCGAAGAGGAAAAGGGCGATTTCACTTTCGCCTACGAAGATGAGCTTTCGATCGAGGAGAAGATCGAAGCCGTTGTCAGAAAAGTCTACGGCGGCGACGGAATAACCGTCATGCCCAATGCCAAAAAGCAGATAGCCCAGCTTGAAGCTCTCAGTTTTAGCAAATGCCCCGTATGCATAGCAAAGACCCAGTACAGCTTTTCGGATGACCCGACAAAGCTCGGCGCGCCCGAGCACTTTACTGTGACGGTAAAAAATGTCAAGGTCTCCGCAGGCGCGGGATTCATCGTTGTTCTGACCGGCGACATTCTAACCATGCCCGGACTGCCGAAGGTTCCCGCCGCAGAAAAAATCGACGTTGACGAAAGCGGCAGAATAACAGGTCTGTTCTGAGATAATAATTCCGCTCGGAGAAAAAACTCTGCCGAGCGGAGTTTCTATAAATATCGGAGGTAATAAAATGGCTTATTATTTCAACGAAGTATCGCATACCTTTAATGAGTATCTGCTCGTCCCCGGCTATTCGTCGAGCGAGTGCGTGCCCGCGAATGTGTCGCTCAAGACGCCCCTTGTCAAGTACAAAAAGGGTGAGGAGCCCGCGATTTCGCTCAACATCCCGCTGACTTCCGCCATTATGCAGTCCGTCTCCGGCGAGAAGCTCGCCGTGGCGCTCGCAAAAGAAGGCGGCGTATCGTTCATCTTCGGCTCTCAGAGCATCGAGGATGAGGCGGCAATGGTCGCAAGAGCGAAGAATTTCAAGGCGGGCTTCGTCATCAGCGACTCGAACATCACTCCCGACGCGACTCTCAACGACGTTATCGCGCTCAAGGAGAGAAACGGCCATTCCACTATAGCCGTGACCGAGGACGGCTCGGCAAACGGCAGACTTGTCGGCATAGTTACGAGCAGAGACTACCGCGTCAGCCGCATGACCGGAGACGAAAAGGTTTCGTCTTTCATGACTCCCCTCGAAAAGCTCGTCACCGCTCCGGACACCACCACGCTCAAGGAAGCCAATGATATAATCTGGGACAACAAGCTCAACTCCCTGCCCATAGTCGATTCCGAGGGCAATCTCAGATATTTTGTTTTCCGCAAAGACTACGATGCCCATAAGGACAACCCCAACGAGCTTCTCGACGCCGACAAGCGCTATGTTGTCGGCGCAGGTATAAACACAAGAGACTACGCCGAGCGTATTCCCGCACTTGTCGAGGCGGGCGCAGATGTGCTCTGCATCGACTCCTCCGAAGGCTTCTCGGAGTGGCAGTCCCGCACCCTCGCATGGGTCAGAGAGCACTACGGCGACAGCGTCAAGGTCGGCGCGGGCAACGTAGTTGACAGAGAGGGCTTCCTCTTCCTCGCCGAGGCGGGTGCGGACTTCATAAAGGTCGGCATCGGCGGCGGCTCGATATGCATCACCCGCGAGACAAAGGGTATCGGCAGAGGTCAGGCGTCGGCTCTTATCGATGTCTGCAAGGCAAGAGACGAATATTTTGAGAGAACGGGCGTATATATCCCCGTCTGCTCCGACGGCGGCATCGTCTACGACCACCATATGACCCTCGCGCTTGCAATGGGCGCGGACTTCCTGATGCTCGGCCGCTACTTCGCGCGCTTTGACGAGAGCCCTACAAACAAGATTTCGCTCAAGGGCACTTACTACAAAGAGTACTGGGGCGAGGGCTCCAACCGCGCAAGGAACTGGCAGCGCTACGACCTCGGCGGCGACAAGAAGCTGTCGTTCGAGGAGGGCGTTGACTCCTATGTTCCCTACGCCGGCAGCCTCAAGGACAACGTCACGCTCTCGCTGAGCAAGGTAAAGTCCACCATGTGCAACTGCGGCGCGCTCACCATCCCCGAGCTGCAGCAGAAAGCGAAGCTGACCCTTGTCTCCGCAACGAGCATTGTTGAGGGCGGCGCGCACGACGTTGTACAGAAGGAGACCTACTCCGACCTGAAAAAATAAGCCTGATTCTTTACGGCAGGGCACGGTGAAAACCGTTCCCTGCCTTTGAATTTAGGCAAATTTACTTGCACAATCACCAATAAATGAAAAGTTACGGCGCAAAAGGCTGTTGAATCCGACGTTTTTACCGAAAACGCCCGTTAAACTGTTGACACGTCGAAAATGCAATGCTATAATACAGACAATTTAAGACAGCACTTGATAGAGGATGCGAACAAGAAGAGTATCCAGCAGCAACGCCGGCAAGCGGCAGCTGGAGAAAGGCAAGTTCGCCGAAGTGATACCGCGGTTGCCGCCGCTGTAACGCTGGGCCCTCGCCGAACAGGCGACGGACTGTCACATGACTTATGTGGAGCGCTATCATCGGTTTTTCTGCACATATAGCAGCATATACAAAGCCTGTGATACCTCTTCGGGTCGCAGGCTTATTTAATTTTTTCCAGGAGATGGTACTAATGAACAGAACGAAGAGAATTGTGGCCGCCATTCTGGCTATTGCCATGTGCGCAGTATTATTTGCAGGCTGCGGCACGAAAACCGAAAGTGCCAAGACCGGCGTTGAAGACGGCGTTCTGACCGTTGCCATGGAGTGCGCATACGCTCCCTACAACTGGACTCAGAGCGATGATTCCAACGGCGCTGTCCCGATAAAGGATTCCAGCGACTACGCCAACGGATACGATATCATGATGGCTAAGAAGATATGCGAAGCAAACGGCTGGAAGCTTGAAGTTGTCCGCCTTGACTGGGATTCACTTGTTCCCGCAGTCCAGACCGGCAAGGTTGACGCCGTTATCGCAGGTCAGTCGATGACCGAAGAACGTATGCAGCAGGTCGATTTCGCAGGTCCCTACCTCTATGCGAGCATCGTCTGCATGACAAAGCAGAACAGCAAGTATGCAAACGCTACCTCCCTTGCTGACCTCGCAGGTGCAAAGTGCACCTCGCAGCTCGGAACCATTTGGTATACGACCTGCCTTCCGCAGATAAACGGTGCTCTTATCCAGACCGCACAGGAGACCGCTCCCTCGATGCTCATGGCTCTTGAGACCGGCGCTGTCGACTTCATCTGCACCGATATGCCCACCGCTCAGGGTGCGCTCATCGCTTACAGCGATCTGAAGATCCTCGACCTCCCCGAAAATGCTTTCAAGGTTGACGAGGGCGACATCAACATCGGCATCTCTGTCAAGAAGGGCAACACCGAGCTCAAGGACAAGATCAACTCCGCCCTTGCAGGCATGACCGCAGACGACTTCAACAAGATAATGAACGAGGCTACCAAGATTCAGCCCCTTTCAAAGTAATCAACAATAATCAGAACGGAGATAACAAGATATGAACAAGCTTGCCGAGCTGTGGAGCGACATAGTCCAGTGCTGGAGCGATAGCTCAATGCAGTATCTGACCGGTGCGCTCAAGACAATAGAGCTCGCTGTTATAGCGACAATCATAGGCTGCCTCATCGGCCTTGTCTGCGGAATAATCCAGACTATTCCGTGCGGCAAAAAAGACAATATCGTAAAGCGGGTCATCCTCGGCATAGTCAAGGCTATAGTGCGTATCTACGTCGAAGTTTTCAGAGGCACGCCGATGATAATCCAGGCGATATTCATCTTCTACGCCCTGCCCTACTTCTCGAACGGTGCGATAAACCTTGAACCGACTTTCGCGGCATATCTCGTTGTCTCCATCAACACCGGAGCATATATGGCAGAGACCGTCCGCGGCGGTATAATGTCGATAGACGTCGGTCAGACGGAGGGCGCAATGTCCATAGGCATGAACCACTTCAAGACCATGCTCTATGTCATTCTTCCGCAGACCATACGCAACATCATCCCGCAGATAGGCAACAACCTCATAATCAACATCAAAGATACTTCCGTCATGTTCGTTATCGGCTACGCCGAGCTCTTCGCGGCTCACAAGGCTATCGTCGGCGCAAAGTATGTCTACTTCCCGTCGGCAGTTATAACGCTGACTATCTACCTGATAATGACGGTCATCTGCTCGCTTATCCTCAGACTGTGGGAGAAGAAGCTTGACGGTCCGGAGAACTTCGATCTCTCGACCACCGACACTCTTGCCCACACCAGCGGAATGTACTCATATGTCAAGAAGTCCAAGAAGTCCAAGAAGGAGGGAAGATAATGTCAGAGCCTATTTTACAGATAAATCATCTTTCAAAGACCTTCGGCAGCCACGAAGTTCTGCGCGACATTGACTTTTCGGTCAATCCCGGCGATGTCACGAGCATCATCGGCGCGTCCGGCTCGGGCAAATCAACTTTGCTCCGCTGCATAAACCTCCTTGAGACTCCGACCTCCGGCGAGATACTCTATCACGGCACGAACATCGACAATATAAAAGGCGGCGCGAGCGCATACCGTTCGCACGTCGGCATGGTGTTCCAGTCGTTCAATCTTTTTAACAACATGACCGCTCTCAAGAACTGCATGATCGGTCAGACGAAGGTTCTCAAGAAGTCCAGAGCCGAAGCCAAGGCTTCCGCACTGCATTATCTTGAAAAGGTCGGCATGGCGCCCTACATCAACGCCAAGCCCTCCCAGCTCTCCGGCGGTCAGAAGCAGCGCGTCGCAATAGCCCGCGCGCTTGCGATGGAGCCCGAAGTTCTGCTGTTCGACGAGCCGACGAGCGCACTCGACCCCCAGATGGTCGGCGAAGTGCTCGAAGTTATGCGCAACCTCGCAAAAGAGGGTCTGACGATGATAGTTGTCACCCACGAAATGGCGTTTGCGCGCGACGTTTCAACGAATGTCGTGTTCATGGCGGACGGACTCATCTGCGAGCAGGGCAGCCCGAAGGACATCTTCGAGAATCCGCAGGATCCCAAGACGCAGGAGTTTCTTTCAAGATTCCTCGCGAAATAAAATTAAACAGGATATCTCCTTGTCGGAGATATCCTGTTTTTAATTGTATCTGAACAACCGATATACATTTATTCACCCTCTCTCCTATTCTCTTGTCAATTTTTACAAAGCTGTTTGCCAACGGACGAAGGTATGGTACAGATTGACAAAATTGAATTTATTTTGCTGAAGCACTTGAATATTTATGCATATAGTAGTATATTATTAGTCAAATAGTTGAATAATTTTGCACCGTCGGCGAATATCGGATCGTTTTTATAAACGCCGTGTTCGCCGAAAGCGCATTAAGCGGGAGACACCATGAAAATATTTATTGACGGCAGCGCCGGCACGACCGGGCTGAGAATAAAAGACAGACTGATGAAGCGAAGCGACGTTGAGCTGATAACGCTCAGCGAGGAGCAGAGAAAAGATACCGAGAGCCGCAAGCAGGCGCTGAACAGCGCGCAGGTCGCTTTTCTTTGCCTGCCGGACGCCGCCGCAGTTGAGGCGGTCGAACTGGTTGAAAATCCGGACACTGTTATTATAGATACCTCGACGGCGCACCGCACAAGCGAGGGCTGGGCTTACGGCTTCCCGGAGCTGTCAGCAGAATTTGAAGATAAGATAAAGAACTCCAAACGCATCGCCGTCCCCGGATGCCACGCCGGCGGGTTTATCGCGCTTGTTTATCCGCTTGTTGAGGCGGGCGTGCTCGGAAATGATGCACTGCTCAGCTGCTATTCTCTGACCGGCTACAGCGGCGGCGGCAAGAAGATGATTGCCAAATACGAGAGCGAGAATAAATCTCCCCTGCTCTTCGCACCCAGACAGTACGGGCTGACTCAGCAGCACAAGCACTTAAAAGAGATGAAAGGCATAACGGGCATTGAAAACGTCCCGATATTCTGCCCCGTGGTCGATGATTTTTACAGCGGAATGCAGGTCACAGTGCCGCTGTTTGCGGAGCAGATAAGCTGTTCTTCAAGCGAAATCGCCGATATCTACAAAGCGAAATATCAGGGTCCCGTCGTGAAATTCTGCGACAAATCGGACAACGACGGCTTTCTGTGCGCGGGCGCGCTCTCGGGCACGGACGGCATGAAAATATCGGTCTACGGCAACGATGAGCGAATACTGCTGACCGCCGTATACGACAATCTCGGCAAAGGCGCATCGGGCGCCGCGCTCGAAAATCTGAACCTTGTCATGGGCAAGGACAAGGCTTTCGGACTTGATATCTGAGGAGGTAAAATAAAATGAAAATAATATCAGGCGGCGTCTGCGCCGCAAAGGGATTCAAGGCTTCCGGCGTTCACTGCGGCATCCGCAAGAACAGGACGAAGCGCGATCTCGCGCTCATATACAGCGAAAAAGTCGCCAGCGCGGCGGCTGTCTATACAACTAACCTCGTCAAGGGCGCGCCGCTGATCGTCACAAAAAATCATATCGCAGACGGCAAGGCGCAGGCGGTCATATGCAACAGCGGAAACGCGAACACCTGCAACGCGAACGGCGTTGAGATAGCCGAGCGCACGAGCGACCTACTCGCGTCCGTGCTCGGAATAAAGCCCGCCGATGTCGTCGTCGCTTCGACAGGCGTTATCGGTCAGCCGCTGAACATCACCCCGATAGCCTCCGGCATACCCGCTCTGAAAGCAGGACTCGGCGACCACTCAGATCAGGCGGCAGAGGCGATAATGACGACCGACACGATTCCGAAAGAGATTGCCGTCAGCTTCGAAATAGGCGGAGTTGAATGCAAAATGGGCGGCATCGCCAAGGGTTCGGGCATGATTCATCCCAACATGGCGACGATGCTCGTTTTCATAACCACCGACTGCGCGATAAGCAGCGAGATGCTCCAAAAAGCCCTGTCTTCGGACATTGCGGAGACTTTCAATATGATAAGCATCGACGGCGACACTTCGACGAACGACATGGTGACAGTGCTCGCAAACGGGCTCGCCGGGAACAAAGAGATCAGCAAAGAGGGCGATGACTTCAATGAATTCATGAAAGCCCTCAATACGATAACCGTGTGGCTTTGCCGCAGGATTGCCGCCGACGGCGAGGGCGCGACGAAGCTGCTCGAATGCAAAGTCAGCGGCGCAAAAGATAAAGAGACCGCCAAGACTGTTGCCAAGAGCGTTGTCTGCTCGTCGCTGACGAAAGCCGCCATGTTCGGCTCGGACGCCAACTGGGGCAGGGTTCTCTGCGCTATCGGCTACAGCGGCGCGGATGTTGACGTCAACAAAATCGACGTTTGGTTCAAGTCAGATAAAGGCTCGATTCTCGTCTGCGAAAACGGCGCGGGAGTTGATTTTTCGGAGGAGAAGGCAAAAGAGATACTCTCCGAAAATGAGATAGATATTCTTATTGATTTAAAGAGCGGCGACGCATCTTCGACGGCGTGGGGCTGCGACCTGACATACGACTACGTCAAGATAAACGGAGACTACCGCACCTGATTGCGAAAAACGGAGGGAAAGATATGAACATTTCAAACGCGGAGCGCGCAAGGGTTCTTGTCCACGCGCTGCCGTATATACAGGATTACGCAGGCAAGATAGTTGTCGTCAAATACGGCGGCAACGCGATGACGAGCGAAAAGCTAAAAGATTCCGTCATGCGCGACATCGTTCTGCTCTGGCTCATCGGCATAAAAGTCGTTCTGGTTCACGGCGGCGGCCCGGAGATAACGGATATGCTCCAAAAGACCGGCAAGAAGAGTGAATTCGTCAACGGTCTGCGTGTCACGGACAAGGAGACCGCCGATATAGTGCAGATGGTGCTCGCCGGAAAGGTCAACAAAAGCCTCGTCAACCTCGTTGAAAACAAAGGCGGCAAGGCGATGGGACTCTCCGGAATAGACGGCCACATGATTGAAGCGAAGATGAAAGACGAGAAGCTCGGCTTCGTCGGCGAAATAACAAATGTAAATATCCAGCCGATACTCGACGTTATCGACAAGGGATATATCCCGATCGTTTCGACCGTCGGCTGCGACAGCGAGGGCAATGTCTATAACATAAACGCGGACACCGCCGCGGCGAAGATAGCCGGCGCGCTCAACGCGGAGAGCCTTATATCCATGACGGATATCAGCGGCATTCTTCAGGACAAGGACGACCCGGACACGCTCATCTCGGTCATAAAGGCGGACGAAGTTCCCGCGCTCATAAAGAGCGGCATCATTGGCGGCGGCATGATTCCGAAAGCCGAATGCTGCATCAACGCAATAAAATGGGGAGTACACAGGGTTTTCATTATTGACGGCAGGATACCGCACTCGATACTTATTGAAATGCTGACAGACGAAGGCATGGGCACGATGTTCACGGCATAAAAAGGAGATATAATGGATATATTACAGCAGCAGGACAAGGAATACATCGCCGGAACTTATGCGAGGTTCCCGCTGACCATCGAGGGCGGCAAGGGCTCCGTGGTCTGGGACGACGCGGGGAAGATATACACCGATCTGTCCTCGGGCATAGCGGTCAACACCTTCGGCATAGCCGACGACGAATGGATAAAAGCAATAACCGAACAGGCGGGCAAAATTCAGCACATGTCGAACCTCTACTACACAGAGCCGTGCGTGAAGCTCGCGCAGATGCTCTGCGACCGCACGGGCATGAAAAAAGTTTTCTTCTCGAACTCCGGCGCGGAGGCCAACGAATGCGCAATAAAGGCAGCGAGAAAATACGCCGCAGAGAAGCACGGCGCGGACTGCTACAACATAGTTACACTGAAAAACAGCTTTCACGGCAGGACGATAACCACCCTCGCCGCAACGGGTCAGGATGTGTTCCACAAAGATTTCCTGCCGCTGACCGAGGGATTTATCTATGTTGAGCCGAATGATATCGAGAAGATTGAAAAAGTTCTCTTTGAAAATCGCTGCGCCGCGGTCATGCTCGAAGTCGTTCAGGGCGAGGGCGGCGTTATGCCGCTCGACAAAGACTATCTCCAATCGCTCGAAAGAATCTGCCGCGAGCGCGACATTCTGCTCATCTGCGACGAGGTTCAGACAGGCAACGGCAGAAGCGGCAAGCTCTACAGCTACATGAACTACGGCATATTCCCCGACATCGTATCGACCGCAAAGGGACTCGCGGGTGGTCTGCCGCTCGGCGCTACACTGTTCAGCGAAAAGACAAAGGATGTTCTCACCCCCGGCTCCCACGGTTCCACTTTCGGCGGCAACCCGATATGCTGCGCCGGCGCGATAAACATTCTTTCGAGGCTCGATGAAAAGACTCTCGCCGGAGTCCGTGAGAGGTCGGAATACATATTTTCAGAGCTCAGCGGTGCACCGGGTATAAAAGAAGTCTCGGGACTCGGGCTGATGATCGGCATAAAGACCGAAAAGGACGCCTCCGAGGTCATAAACACCTGCATGAAAAAGGGCGTTCTCGTTATCAAAGCAAAAGACAAGGTCAGGCTGCTCCCGGCGCTCAACATTCCCATGGAGCTGCTCGAACAGGCAGTCGGCGTTATAAAAGAAGTCTGTGCAGACAAGGAGGCTTGAACATGACATTCAAAGACAGAGATTTTTTGAAACTTTTGGATTTCACTCCCGAAGAGATTGAATATCTTATCGACTTCGCCGCCTCTCTCAAGGCGAAGAAGAAGGCGGGCATACCGCACAAAATATGCGACGGCAAGAATGTTGCGCTGATATTCGAAAAGACGAGCACGAGGACAAGGTGCAGCTTCGAAGTCGCGGCGCGCGACCTCGGCATGGGCACGACTTATCTCGACCCCTCCGGCTCGCAGATAGGCAAAAAAGAGAGCATCGCCGACACGGCGCGCGTGCTCTCGGGCATATATGACGGCATTGAATACCGCGGCTTCGGCCAGTCTATAGTCGAGGAGCTCGCGCAGTATGCGACCGTCCCCGTCTGGAACGGTCTGACGAACGAGTTCCACCCGACGCAGATCCTCGCAGATTTTCTGACGATAAAAGAGCAGTTCGAGCGTCTTAAAGGCATTAACTTCGTCTACATGGGCGACGCCAGATACAACATGGGCAATTCGCTCATGGTCGGCTGTGCGAAGATGGGCATGAACTTCACCGCCTGCGCGCCGAAGAAATATTTCCCCGACAAGGCGCTTATTGACACCTGCATGGAGATTGCCGCACAGACCGGCGCTGAGATAAAATTCTGCGAAAGCCCCGACGAGGCGGTAAAAAATGCCGATGTAATATACACCGACGTGTGGGTCTCGATGGGCGAGCCTGTTGAAGTCTGGGAGGAGCGCATAAACGACCTCGCGCCCTATCAGGTCAACTCCGAGCTCATGGCAAAGGCATCGCCGAACGCTGTATTCATGCACTGCCTGCCCTCTTATCACGACATGAAAACAACAATAGGCAAAGAGATGGGCGAAAAGTTCGGGCGCGACTCAATGGAGGTCACTGACGAGGTATTCGAGAGCGCACAGTCCGTTGTTTTTGCCGAGGCGGAGAACCGCATGCACACGATAAAGGCTGTCATGGCGGCAACGCTGACCGACGAGAGATAATATAATATATATAATGTAAAAGGAGCTGTCAAAAATGACAGCTCCTTTTTATCAGTTTGACAATTGTAATTTGTCTATTACTTGAACCATAACGAAGTAAAAGCAAAGGACCAGCCGACTTTTACAGTCAGGCTTTCAATAGCCGCGCCGCAGTGTTTGATAAGCCAACTAAGAGGAGCGAGGGAACGGCTTGCGAAGCAAGACGCACGAGCACGCAC
>ENA-OUPQ01000498-OUPQ01000498.1-human-gut-metagenome-genome-assembly--contig:-NODE-498-length-15155-cov-14.3026_pt1 | contig 15155 bp, 13 predicted proteins | sample MGYA00237946_ERZ548807 | MGnify/ENA primary metagenome ERZ548807 (study PRJEB26490, sample SAMN05194714) | human gut metagenome | biome: terrestrial biome; feature: human-associated habitat; material...
GGCCGGAGGTCAGTCCGTTCCGGACGTCACACCAAACTGCACCATAACCAACCAGTCAATGAAAAAGATTCATTGACTTAGTGGACTATCTTCAGGAAGTGGCGTGGAGTGGGCCGCCTTTGACTATTTATCCAGGAAACGAATCAACACTTTTGGAGTGGGGTATAACTCGGACGAGACCCCCTTGGTTATCTCTTCTGCTATTCTTTTTAGGTTAGATGATGAACTTGAGCCGTGAGGAATGAGAATGAAATTCAAGAGCGCAATTCTTACAATTAGTGATTATAATAATTATGGAAATAGACTTCAAAATTATGCTCTTGAGATGTTACTCAAGCAGTATGGTGAGACAACAACGATATATAGCTGCATAAATAATGCATCTGCGGAAAAAACTCTCATTTATTTTTTGAAAAAAATGATTAAGAGAATCTATTCTTTGGCTTTTTCTGATGATCGCTCTTTGAAGTATGTTAGGAATCGTAAAATCCGAGAAATGTCTAACCGGCTTATTCCGGATGATAGTTTTATCTTTTCAATGAAGCGCGGACTGATACACAAAAAAAAGGATATTTTCGATTCACTTGTTATTGGATCTGATCAAGTTTGGAATTATAAGTGGTTGTCAAATCAGGGTTTGGCGTTAAGATTGGGATCTTTTGCCTTGGACAATCACCCGGTCATAAGTTATGCCGCTAGCTTTGGAGTATCTGAGATAGATAATGAAGAAGCGCGTGCTATATTTCGAAAATATTTACCTAAGCTAAAAGCGATTTCTGTGCGAGAGGATCGTGGAGCAGAACTGGTTAAGGAAATGACTGGTTTGGATGCAATAGTGGTCTTGGATCCCACGCTTATGCTTGCTGCAGATAAGTGGTTAGAAATTACAGAAGATTTCGTGCCTGATGATGAAAAGTATGTGCTTACGTATTTTCTTGGTTGTCCGACTGAGAAGCAGGAACATGACATTCAGTTGTATGCGAAAACATATGGATGTCGTGTACGACGTATACTTGATTTACGTGATAAGGAAACATATGCAGCTGGTCCGCAGGATTTTGTGGAGCTGTTTTCTAAAGCTCAATATGTATTTACGGACTCATACCATGCATGTTGCTTTTCAATCCTTTTTCATAAACAGTTCACGGTATTTAACCGCTCTGGTATGACAGGTAAAGCAAGTATGAATTCACGTATGGAGACTTTGTTCCGTCTGTTCGGCTTAGATTCCGTGATGATGGATTCTGGATTCGCGCCGAAAATCGATTATCAAAAGGTTGATCGATTACTTGAATTGCATCGTAAGGAATCTCAGGACTGGCTCGACAAAGCCATGAAGGAGTAATCGACTACATGACGAGTCAAAAGAAGATTGGGGCGCTGCTCGGATATGCAAATATCTTGGTGAAAAATTTAGTCAACCTTATCTATGTGCCACTTTTGCTGCATTACTTGGGGCAGGGCGATTATGGTGTGTTCCAGATGACTAATAGTGTGGTATTCGCATTAACGCTTCTCTCTGCAGGGTTTTATGGCAGTTATGTGCGTTTCTACATGCGAGAGCGCGCTGCGGGGGGTCCGGATGATGGGCTAGGTGTGCGCAGGTTGAATGGTATGTTTCTGCTTGTGTATTTTGCAGTTGCTGCGCTGTGCGTTGTCGGTTGCGGAGTGATGGTTTTAAACGTGCATGGACTGTTTTCGGGTGGCCTGACTGAAGGCGAGATTGATTTAGCACGTGTGTTACTGGTGATTATGGGTGTTAACATTGCAGTGACTATGTTGTCGACGCCATTTAATTCATATATTGCGGCACATGAGCGATTTGTATTTCAGCAATCTCGGCAGCTGTTCACTGCGTTGGCACAGCCATTTCTCGCTGTTTTGCTTTTATGGTTTGGCATGGGTGCAGTCGGGGTTGCAAGTGCGCAGCTGGCAGTTTCAGTCATTCTTCTCGCATGGAATGTTGCTTTTGCTGTGCGCAAATTAGGCATGAGATTCACATTCTGTGGTTTGGAATGGTCATTATTTAAAGCGGTCGCAGTGTTTAGCTTCTGGATTTTCCTAAACCAGATTTTTGATTTGGTCAATAACAATGTGCCTAACTTCCTCTTGGGAGCCATGTCTAGCTCTACTGCAGTCGCGGTGTTCGCTATCGCAGTACAGATCAGAAGCATTTTTTTCTCCATGAGCACGACTATGTCGAGTGTTTTCATCCCACAAATCAACCGTATTGTTGCTGAAACAGATGATAATACAATCTTGACTCGGTTGATGACACGTGTAGGCCGGTATCAAATGATCATCTTTTGGTATCTATTTGGGGGGTTTATTGTGCTCGGTCAATATTTCGTCCGTATTTGGGCAGGTGAAGCAAATTCAGATGCATATTGGCTATGTTTAATTATGGTATTCCCGGTCATGATTCCACTTACACAGAACACAGGAATCGAGATTCAACGCGCAAAGAACCGTCACAAGGTCCGCAGCTTGATTTATATCCTTACGTCCGCAATTGACATTGTTATTAGCGTTTTGCTGATTCCATTATATGGTTATTGGGCTACTGCTATCGGCTATGTGACAAGTATTGTGCTAGGCACAGGTTTGTTCATGAATTGGTATTATCATACTCGCATTGGCCTAAATATGCTTTACTTCTGGAAGCACCAGCTGCCCACCGTTGGACTGGCTGTTATGACGATTACAGTATGCTTATTGGGAGGATTTGTTTTGCCTGTTTCATCTGTTTCCTTGTTTTTGATATGGGGAATGATTTATACGTTGCTGTTCGGCATTGGTGCTATGAAGGTGTCTCTTACACAGGAAGAACGAAAAAAAATACTAAATCGTTTGAAAAGAAAGTGAGCCAGATATGACCGTAAAGCAAACTATTAAAAGAATAATTCCCATTTTTGTTTTAAAAGTACTGCGAAAAGGTAAGAAACGAATAGCGGATAGACGCGCGAATTATCTTCAAACAAAGCGTTTTAAACGTTGGTTTTCTCGTGATGACTCCACAGATAAAGCTCGTGTGGAGACACGTCTTGCTTTTGACATTCATCGTCTAGAAAAAGGATTAAGCCATGTTGATTTCAGAGATGGTTTCGGCAAAGGTGTGTTGTCTGAAATTTCGAAACGCATGGTATTGCTTGAGAAGGCAGATCCCAGATTTATGGAAAATCCTTTGTACTTGCAAGGATTGGCCGTGTTGCATGAGTATCAGTCTCGGCATAAGAAAGATGGGTATGATCTTTCGGAAGTGGAAAGTCTGTTCCCCGTACGGATTTGGAATGCTGCATTCGAGTATCAGCCGGGAGCGCCTGTTAATGCAGGTTCTTTCGTCATGAATGCCTTATCGAAAAAAGATAATCTTTCTAAAGGGTTTGTGGAACTAGCAGAGCATCGATACTCTGTGCGTGAGTATTCGTCAGAACCGGTACCGCAAGAGTTGCTCGACAAAGTGTATGAGGTATCTATGAAAACTCCGTCAGTGTGTAATCGTCAAGCCACGCGTGTGTATCAGATTACTGATTCTGAGAGAATTATGAAGGCTTTGAAGATTCAAGGCGGTTTTTTAGGATATGCTATGCCTCCGGTACTGTTGCTGGTTACTTCAGATATTCGCGCGTTCATGAATAATGGGGAGCGTAACGAGCCATTCGTTGATGGCGGTCTGTTTTCCATGTCGTTGTTGTATGCGTTGGAGGCATATGGCTTGGCTGCTTGTCCATTGAACGCAATGTTTAATCTATCTCAGGACCGTCAAACTCGTGAACTACTTGATATACCTGATTACGAGTTTCCTGTAATGTATATTGCTGTGGGGAATTTTCCGGAATCCGTGCCAGTATGTTACTCTACACGATACGAGCCAGAAAAAATCGTTACTCGAATTTGAATATTATATACTGCATTTGGTTAAGCGTTATGGTGAAGTTTTTCTTGAAAGCCTAGAAAAACTTCACCATAACGCTTGAACTAAATATAGAATAGTTTTTTATGATGGATATATATCGGACAAGTGGATAAATGTGTTTTCGATGCGCGTTAATATTGACAGCATGGCGTTTTGGAGCCGCATGTAAGACCATGAACAACAACTGATGTAGTGATTCATCCGGATCGTGGTTGCCGCTACTAGTGGAGTGGATTCACGTCGCTAAGCAACGCAGCTGTTGAAGCTTTCTGGGCTATTCGTGATTAAAGTTCCGTTGCGAATATGTTATTTTTGTCTGTGTCTGACATGGACAGGTTCTATACCGAACGATTTGGTATCAAAACAGTCCATACAGGGCGGAATTCGGTATGAGCGTTATAGAGAGGCGACGTGAGCCGCATATAGAAATAGTGGTGAGATAACGTCCGAATTCCTGCGCACTTTCGGTTTTGTTCTTCGTTGAGATGTTGAAGCGGGCATGGCCCGCGTCCTGTGTACGATTTTCAGTCGCCAAACAAAGAATCGCAATTGGAAAGCAGGACGCGCAGCCATGCCCGACAGCAACATCATACAGATCGACCGGAACCTGTTCGAGACCAAACTCGACCGGCTGGTCACCGAGAAGATGACCCAGATCCTCAACGCCATGCTCGACGCCGAGGCCGACGAGATCACCGGGGCCGCCAGATACGAACGCAAGGAGGGGCGCAAGGCGTACAGGGCCGGCCACTACGAACGCACGCTCACGGCAAAGGCGGGCAGGCTCGAGCTCAGGGTGCCGAAACTCAAGGGCGCGGTCTTCGAATCCGCGGTCATCGAACGCTACCGCAGGCGGGAGTCCAGCGTCGAGGAGGCGTTGATGGAGATGTACCTGGCGGGAGTGAGCACCCGTCAGGTCGACGACATCAGCAAACTGCTGTGGGGTGACAGGATGCCATCCCAGACCCTTTCCGACAAGCTCAAGCGCGTGTATGACGACATCGACCGATGGCGCACCCGGCCATTGGAATCCGAATACCCGTACGTGTTCATGGACGGCGTGTGGCACAAGCGCTCCTGGGGCGGAAGCGTGGAGAACGTCAGCGTCCTCGTCGCCATCGGCGTCAACGCGGAGGGCCACCGCGAGGTCATCGGCGTGACGGAGGGCATGAGGGAGGACGCTGCCAGCTGGGAGCAGTTCATACGAAGCATGATCGAACGCGGTTTGAAGGGCGTGCGCCTCGTGGTCGGCGACCGGTGCGCGGGACTCGTCTCCACGGTGAACTCGATGCTTCCCCGGGCGAAGTACCAGCGGTGCATGGTGCGTTTCATGCGCAACGTGCTCTCGAAGGTGCCGCCCAACCACCGGGATTGGGCGTCCGCGGCCCTGAAGGCGATATTCGCCATGGAGTCCCGCGAATCCGCCCTCGCCAAGGCCGGGACGGTCGCCGCGGAGATGGAGTCCAGGAAGCTCAAGGCGGCGGCCGGCTGCCTGCGCGAGGGCATCGGGGAGACGACCGCCTACCTTTTGCCGGAATTCCCGACGGAGCACCGCAGGAGGATCCGCACGAACAACATGATCGAACGGCTGAACCGGGAGATCCGGCGTCGCACGCGCGTCGTCGGCAGTTTCCCGGACGGCAACAGCGCGTTGATGCTCATCTGCGCCAGAATCAGGTACGTCACCGCGAACGAATGGAGCACGCGCCGCTACCTCGACATGTCCCGGCTCGATGACAACCTGCAGGAAGCGAACTGATTATCGTCCCATGGACGGGCACGACCCTAAGTGCGCAAACCTTCGGGCACTACCAGTGGTGATGATAATCAACCACGAATTTGATGAAGCATTGTTTTGATTTCAGAAAATATACAATAGGGTGTGTGGCTATCCTCCCTCTTCAAAAAGAACTCCAAGATACGTAAGAAAGTCTAAAGGTATACTTTCAGTGCGGATACGAGAGAATATGGGACCCCCTTAATGTAATATACAAGTTGTATTGTCTTCAAAGAGTGCGGAAGAAAAGGATTATTGATATGGCAAAGGTCGCGCTGATTACGTATCATCGTGCGCATAACAACGGCTCTTTTTTACAGGCGTTTGCTACACAACAAGCGATTGAGAATCTTGGACACCAGTGCGATGTGATCGATTTCTCTACTCCAAAGCAACAATATGTTTATGATGTATACAAGAAGATTAGGACCCCAAAAGATGTTCTTAAAAATTGTTATGCTTTTTTAAATCGCAAAATAATTCAAAAGAGACATGATGACTTTGATACATTAATTAATAATAATTTAAATCTTACAAAACATTTCTATCAAGATGTATTAGAAATGGGGGATCTTGAATCTCAATATGATATTTTTCTGAGCGGAAGTGACCAGATTTGGAACATGGATGCCTGGGATTATGATGATGCATATTGTCTTTCTTTTGTAAAGAATAAACCTAAAGTATCTTACGCATCAAGTTTGGGCGGACATATTCTTGATCGGCTTGATAATACCGCACTCGCGGATAAATACAGGAACCTTCTTTCAAGCTACAAAGAAATCGGTGTACGAGAACAGTCCGCGAAGCAATACCTGGATCTGGTTCTTGATCGTGAAGTTACGCAAGTGCTTGATCCAACGCTTCTTTTGACGGAGCATGAATATGAGCGTATTAGTGCTCCGCGATTAGTCGATGAGCCATACATTTTTTATTATGCGATCGACAATATCGAACTAAATGAAAGTGCCGCACGTGCAGTCCAGGAATTCTCTAGAAAAACGATGCTTCCTGTTTATGTAATTTTTACTGGAAATAAGTCTCTAGAGTTAACCAAATTCGGCTTTAACGTGTTGAAAGTTGCTGCACCGAATCATTATCTCAGTATGATTAAACATGCTGAATATGTTCTTTCTGCATCGTTCCATGGAACTGCTTTCTCCATCAATTTTCAGAAGCAATTTTATGTTGTTCGTGGAAAAAAGAATGGCAAATTGAATTTGGATGACCGTATGACATCCCTGCTTAGGTTGGGAGGTCTTGAAAACCGTCAGCTATCTGAAGGAAATAGCTGGGACGATAATGTAATTGACTATGGAACAGTGAATACGAAAATAAGCAAAGAAGTGGAACGTTCCAAGCGGTTTTTGAAGCGTGAATTGGCTTATGCTGGAAAGTGAGTGATAATGAAAGAAATTCTCAAGAAGACACTGCCGGTAAATATGGTTAATCATATAAGTGTTGTTAAGACCTATTTTCGGCTTCGGAAAGAAACCATCCTTCAGATGAAGCGTTTTGCACGTAGCTATGCAAAGCGTACTTCGTGCAAAAAAGAGCATATCGAAACACACATTATCTTTTTAACGCATCAAATTGAAAAAGGATTAAGTCATCGTAATTTTCGATACGGTTTTGGCATGAAAGTAATAAAGCAACTTGCTGTTTTATTGCCGAAGCTTCGACAGATAGATGAAGAATATTCAGATAATGAAGTTTATCGTATGGCGATTGCCGCCTTACACCACTATAAAACAAAGCATGAAGATGAGCACTTTGATCTAAGCAATGTTCAGAGTTGTTTTGATGAACAGACATGGCATGATATTTCAAAAGAAGACTCAAATTATGGGGGAGTGCTGACGATTGAAGCAAAGGACAAAACAAAAAATGCTTCTTTGACTTTCCCTAAATTGATGGAAAACAGACATTCTATTCGTGAATTTGCTGATGAGCAAGTTACTGCAGAAGAGATTATTCCAGCTATTGAGATGGCCATGAGAACACCTTCTGTATGCAACCGTCAACCAACACGTGTCCGTATTATTACGGATCAGGCTATTCTACCTAAAGTTATGAAGTTGCAGGGTGGTATGAATGGATATCCTATTCCGCCGGCGATGATTCTAGTTACTGCAGATAATCAAGCTTTCATGGATTCAATTGAAAGAAATGAAGGCTTTGTAGATGGCGGTCTATTCTCTATGTCGTTGTTGTTGGCTCTTGAGTCTATTGGTCTTGCTGCCTGTCCTTTAAATACAATGATGACTATTGATAGAGAAAATGAAACAAGACATTTATTGGGCGTGCCCGACAATGAATTTTTAGTTATGTATATTGCGGTTGGACATTTTTCTGAAAAAATACTTGCTCCCATTTCCTATCGTTTTAAAGCAAAAGATATTATTTCGATTATTTAGTCTTTATACATGTATGAGAGCATATTTACAGCAAAGTGATGATTAACAACAAATATGCGTAAACGAGTTAGAATTTGAGAGCAATATGTCGTTATATCTGTCAATATTGGTATGCCTTAGTCTTGCATATATAGTTTCACTATCAATAAAGTCTAAACGATGTTCACTGGCACTATTGCTTGCGAGTTTATCTCTAATGGCAGTTCCCAGTGGACTAAGAGCTTCATCAGTTGGCACAGATAGTGCTATGTATGAAACTATCTTTACTCATTTACAATCCGGGTGGAGATATTGTCCGGTAGAAATTGGTTATTGTCAGTTAAATAGATTACTTGCTTCTCATAGTTTTAACTTCCAAACTGTCTTTATAATAGAGAGCATTGTATTATATTCTGCTCTTGCCTATTTCATAGTGCAGATTATAAATCAAAAGGATTGGCAATTTGTTGTTTTACTTTTTTATGTTATGCAGTGTTTCTTCATTGCAATGAATATTTCTAGACAATACTTTGCAATATCCTTTTGCCTCATTGCTTACGTTTTATTTCTTAATAAGAGATATGCGTCTTCCTTTGTTTTTGTAATTGTTGCATATTTAATTCATCAAACTTCAGTTTGCGTTTTATTAATTCCTATCATTTACCGATTGATAAAAATAAAAGGCTATAAAACGCTGATTTTGATTGGTTATTTAGGTAGCCTTGTAATCCGAATTATCGGACCGAGCGCTTTATTTGCTCCTTTTCTATCCATTATCCCAAAGTATAGAGTATATTTGTATTCGGCTGCATTCACCCAAGCGACATCTCTATCATATAGTATCATTACCTTAGCTATTCCAAATAGTTTATTCCTTTATTTTTTGTATACTATTTTTACAAGCAAGAATTTTAGTTCAACTCTCTTTGCATCGAGAGAGAATGTAATCGCGCTTTCTTGTTCAGTTGCTTATATTCTCTCTTTGAATGCTTTTTCTGGAGTTATGGCACTTGCTAGATTTGCCGATTATTTCCTTTTTGGGTTTATTGCTTTTATATGCATAATGACGAGAAATTTAGATAAGAAAAGTGGTTTTTTTCTTCGAGCTTTGATTATATGTGGGTATGGTCTTATGTGCATATACTTTGTTTTTATTGTTGGCTATCATGAGGTAATTCCATATCGAATTGCTGAATTGTAATTTAATGTAACGAAATGGAGAATTAAAGTGTCTTTTGATGGGCCAGAGAGAGTGCTTGTCCTTATCACAAGTTTGAATCGTGGTGGCGCAGAGACGATGGCCATGAATTATTATCGTCATTTTGATCGGAATGTAATACAATATGATTTTCTTGTCAATCGTGAAGAAATCGGTGCCTATGAAGAAGAGATACAAAGCCTTGGAGGGCGCATCTACCGTATGTGCCCAATGTATCCACAGTACTTTCATCGTTATAAGAAAGAATTCCGTGCTTTTCTGAGAGAACATCCTGAGTATCGCATAATACATTCGAATCTTGAGGAACGTAGCTATTTTCCTCTAAAAATCGCTGCGGAAGAAAATGTGCCTGTTCGTATCTCGCATGCACATAATGAGTATAGGACTCACGATCTTAAAACACCTTTTCGTGACTATTTTCGGCATCATCTGCGTCCATACATTACTGATGGTTTTGCCTGTTCAACTGAAGCAGGTATTTGGTTGTATGGAGAAGATGCAATGCGCACAGGTAAAATCAAAATCGTTCAAAATGCGATTGATCCCAAGTTGTATTGTTTTAATCCCATTGAACGAGATTCACTTCGAACAAAGTTGAAGTTGACTGATCGTTTTGTTGTAGGGAATGTTGGTCGTTTGGCTGAACAGAAAAACCAGCGATTTTTATTGGATGTTTTTCTTGAATTGCATAAAAAGCGCAGTGATACATTCCTTCTTTTAGTTGGAGAAGGTGAATTACGGGATTCATTAATTGCGTATGCGACTGAACTTGGTATTGGTAATGATATTGCTTTTGTCGGATCTGTACCTAATGTTTGGGATTATCTTCAGGCAATGGATTGTTTCGTTTTCCCATCTTTGTATGAGGGACTTGGTATGTCTCTTATTGAAGCCCAAGCAACTGGCTTGCCATGCGTAGCATCATCAGCGGTCCCAACTGAAGCTGACATTACAGGAAATGTTAAAATCCTTCCTTTAACTTTATCAGCTCAGGAATGGGCGGAAGCCATACTCGACTTTAATGTTGAAAAGCGTTCAAGTAATCGGTCTTTATTGAAATCGAAGCATTTTGACATTGAAGACGAAGCAAAGAAACTTCAAGCATTTTATCTCAAATCAATAGAAAAATAATATACTGTTATGAAAAATATATGTTTTTTTATAAATGATATAACGAATACTGGTGGAACTGAGCGTGTATCGATAATGATTGCTAACATGCTTGAAGATACTGGGCTTTTCCGTGTTTTCTTTCTTAGCTTGCATGAACACGATAGCGATACTTATTTTCATTTATCTAAAACGATTAAGCATGCGCAGCTTTTCGAAGAAAATGTTCATGGGCTATCAAGTTTTCCTGGCATTTGTTGTCGCTTACGCAAAGCACTTAAAGCTAATCGGGCTGATGTAATTATTGATGTGGATGGTATATTGGATTTGTATGCTCTTTCTGCTAAATTATTTGATTCTATTAAGGTTATTTCTTGGGAGCATTTTAATTTTCATCAGAATCCAACTGTACCCTACAGGAAAATATCACGTAGATGGGCTGGTATTGCTGCTGATGCGATAGTTACTTTGACTGACGCTGATAAGCAGATGTATGAAAATGGCTTGAAGGTTCTTAGATGCCCAGTTGTTTCAATTCCTAATCCTCTTGTATGTGAATACAATAAAAGTGATACTCGGGGAAAGAAAATAATTCTTAGTGCTGGTAGACTTACTGAGCAGAAAGGATTCGACCTTCTAATTCAAGTAGCAAAAGAAGTACTTCCTAAGCATCCTGACTGGAAATGGATTATTTTGGGTGAAGGTGAAGATCGTGCTAGATTAGAGAATTTAATTGAATTCGATGGTTTGACTGGACAGATGAGTTTACCTGGCAAAGTGTCCAATATAAATGACTATTATGATGAAGCCTCTTTGTATGTCATGACATCAAGATATGAGGGACTGCCGATGGTTTTGCTGGAAGCAAAAGCTCATGGTCTGCCGATCGTCAGTTTTGATTGTGAAACAGGTCCATCTGAAATGATACTTGATGGAGTTAATGGCTTTCTTGTCAAGGATTTTAATGTTTCTGCAATGTCGTTCAAGGTTGAGAAATTGATTTCTGATTCCAATTTGAGGAAAGCCTTTTCCGAACATGCGCTCGATGGAACACAAAAGTTCTTGCCAGAAAATGTTTTACACCAGTGGACTGAGCTTTTATCTTCAATTTAATAGTAGAAAACGTTGATAGACAAAGATGAGTATGAGTAATCAGCCGCTTATTTCAGTTATTGTTCCAATATATAAGGCGGAGAAGTATCTTTCGGTTTGTGTGGAAAGTATCCTCAAACAGACCTATAGAAATCTTGAAATCATTCTTGTTGATGATGCATCTCCAGATATGTGTCCACAGATTTGTGATGAATATGCTGCAAACGATGATCGCATCATTGTTATTCACAAAGACAATGGAGGTGTCGCGGAGGCTCGTAATGCTGGATTGAGAGCTGCTCGCGGTGAGTTAATTGGTTTTGTTGATGCGGATGATTGGCTTGCTCCGGAAATGTATACAATACTGTACGATAACATGTTGAAAGAGGATGCAGATATTTCAGCTGGGGGAATCATTGATTGTACTGGCAATCAAAGAATTGCGAGATTAAAAGATTATTTTTATTTGGCTGGTAATACTGAAGAAGGTCTTATATATATAAATGCCATTAAATATATGGGTCGGAGCGTTTGGGATAAGTTATATCGTCGCGAGCTTTTTGATGATGTTTCTTTTCCTCCTAATTTTTATGTTGAAGATATGGCTGTTACATATGCCGTATTTGTTAAATCAAAGAAATTTGTTTTTGATTCGACTCCATGTTATTACTATCGCCATCTTGAAGGTAGTCGATCAAAAAATTCTGAGATTGTGGATGTAGAGACTCCGAAATATTTTTATAATAAATATTATGGGGTGAGAGCGCAGTATCCTAAGGCTGCGCCTTATATGCTTTTTGTTAATTTTTTGAGCTATATGCGTGTATATGAGGCATCTTTAAGGAGTCGGGATTCGGAAAAATATAAGAACTACAGAAAATCGACAAGAGAGATAATTCGAAATAACTGGAAATATATTGTTGATGGTGTTTCTGATCAAATTTTGAAAATCAGCTTTTCCCAGAAATTACAATTTATTTTGTTGGCATATTTTCCTCTTCTATTCCATGCAGTGTACCGATTGTATCGTTTTACTAAAGCGCGTTAGTGTTTAAAGGGTGTATATTGAAGAAAATATTGATGATTCAAGAAGCGTCCGGCGGGTGCGGACGCCACGTACTTGATTTGGTGTCTGGCCTTGATCCAAATCAATTTGATATAACACTCATGTACGGTAAAGAACGTGCTGACGCTTATTACCTTTCGCGGTTGTCTCGGATTAATGATGCTGTTACATTAGTTCCCTCGAATTATCTATGTCGAGAAATCAATCCTTTCAAGGATATAAATGCATATTTAGAAATTAGCCATTTGATTAGGAAGTTTAAACCGGACATTGTCCATTGCCACAGTTCCAAAGCAGGAGTCCTTGGACGTTTAGCTGCTATGAATTCGCATGTGCCTAAAATTTTCTATACTCCACATGCGTATTCATTTCAGGCAGATGAGTTCTCAAAGATTAAAAAAGAGATATTCATTGAGTTGGAGAAATGGCTAAGTCATCATGCAACAACGTGTACTTTCAATGTGTCATTGGGGGAAAAGAAAGCGGCCATTCAAGCTGGACTAGATGCAGCTGATAAATTTGCTGTTATTCATAATGGACTGCCTCCGATTCCATTAATGAATAAAATGATTTATAAGGAGAAGCTTGGTTTCTCTGCTCATACTAAAATTGTTGGCGTATCTGCAAGAATGGCACCACAGAAAGATCCTGCCACTTTTTTGAAAATTGCGAAGCGCGTTACGTCTAAAATATCAGATGTCGACTTCGTATATATAGGTGATGGCCCTCTTCTCGAGCAGTCGAAAGAATATATTCGAAAGCATAATCTTTCTGATCGAGTGCATCTCATAGGATACAGGAACGATGCTGATGCCATCGTACGTGCCTTTGATGTTTATCTTCTTACTTCATTATATGAAGGTTTGCCGTATTCTCTTATCGAAGCATTGCGATCTGGCGTTCCGATTGTTGCAACGGACACGACTGGGAATAATGAAATTGTACAAGACGGTGTCAATGGTTCTCTTTTTGCTGTAGGAGATGATTCTGAAGGTGCCGAAAAAACTGAGGTCATGCTTTCAAGCCCACCATCCGAAAAATCAATTCTCAGAAGTTATCAATCAGAATTTACATTAGAGAGAATGATTAATAAAATCCAAAAACACTACCTGATGTAAATTAAAAGATGAAAAAATACTTGGGTTTAACTACTCGCAAAAGAGTTAAACCCAAGTATTTTAAATTTTCAGTTATTTGTTGGTTATGGTGCAGTTTGGTGTGACGTCCGGAACGGACTGACCTCCGGCCACAGCGGCACTGTCGCCAGACACCATGTAGTCCTTGCCGGAATTGTTGTCCCACGCGGAACCATTCGTGAACGCCATGCGCACCTGCCCGCCGGCGGTGTCCGGGATCGTGTACTTGTACCAGCCATCCCTGTACAGGGTCATCTGCTGGGCCGAGCCCGTCCACTTGCCGTTCGCCTTGTAATGCACCTTCGCGGTCTTCCACGACGACGCCGGCTTGTACCACACCGTCATCGGCGTGCCGAACGACGGGGCCTTGGAGGACATCTTCCCGCCGGACACCGAAACGACCGATCCGGACGCGAAGTAGTCCTTGCCGGAATTGTTGTCCCACGCGGAACCATTCGTGAACGCCATGCGCACCTGCCCGCCGGCGGTGTCCGGGATCGTGTACTTGTACCAGCCATCCCTGTACAGGGTCATCTGCTGGGCCGAGCCCGTCCACTTGCCGTTCGCCTTGTAATGCACCTTCGCGGTCTTCCACGACGACGCCGGCTTGTACCACACCGTCATCGGCTGCTTCGGCACGTCCGTGACCGTCACCGTGACGCTCGCGCTCTTGCCGCCCGCGGTCGCGGTGACCGTGGCCTTGCCGGCCTTCGAGCCGGCGGTGACCACGCCCGTGCCCATCACGTTCGCGACGCTCGAGTCCGAGCTCGTCCACGTGACCTTGCGGTCCGTCGCGTTGTCGGGCTTGACCGTCGCGGTCAGCTGCGCGCTCGCCCCGGACTTCAGCGAGAGCTTGCCGCCGCTCACGCCATCACCAGAGACCGACACGGACGTGACCGGGACGGTGGTCTCGCACTCGACCGCGCCCAGGGCCGCGGAGGAGCCGTCCCACTTCACGATGCCGCCGTTGTAGTCCAGGCCCGGCTGGCGGGATCCCGGATACTGCTGGCTGCCTCCGTCGTTGAAGATCACCTTCGCGCCCTTGGCGAGGTCGTCCGGGACCACGTACTTGTACAGGTCGGTCTGCTGGCAGCCGTCGGTCGCGCTCGGGGCGGTCATCTCCACGCCCGGCCAGGCCGCGTTGTTCGCCGCGGTAGCGCCGTCGCCCGTGTACACGTACGCGTAGATCTTGCCCCAGCCGGACGGCTTCGAAGCGTAGATCGTGTTCTTCGCGACCGGGTCCGGCGGGATCTGGCCCGTCACGGTCACGGTGATCGACGAGGTCTTGGTCCCGGACTTCGCGGTGATCGTGGCCTTGCCGGCCTTCCTCGGGGTGACCACGCCCTTCGGGCTGACGGTCGCCACGTCCTTGTTGGACGAGCTCCAGCTCACGGACGCGCCCTTCGGATCGGTCGTGGCGGTCAACTGCTTCGTGGCCACGCC
>ENA-OUPQ01000507-OUPQ01000507.1-human-gut-metagenome-genome-assembly--contig:-NODE-507-length-14738-cov-17.0343_pt1 | contig 14738 bp, 18 predicted proteins | sample MGYA00237946_ERZ548807 | MGnify/ENA primary metagenome ERZ548807 (study PRJEB26490, sample SAMN05194714) | human gut metagenome | biome: terrestrial biome; feature: human-associated habitat; material...
TGATTTTATATGGTTTTATAAAATCCCTCAGTCATTTTTCTGCAAAAAATGCCAGCTCCCTTTACAATGGAGCCTTTGACGGACAGGGGCGAGCCCTGTCCCTACGGATTGTTGGTATATTTTAATGTGATTTTAGCCGTAAATCAACATATATCAACAACACTCCACATTCCACATTCCTCACTCCGTCATAATTCCCCTTTCACAGCATTATATACAGCAATGACATAAGCAATTCCTCGTCTGCTCCGTCCGACTGCAAGAGTAAAAGCAGAGCAAGCAACAATGCTTTGTCCGGCTCTTTGAAAACCGTGTCGAGTAAATCCGCCTTTGTCGATTTTTCCGTTTCCCGCTTTGCCTTTTGGTTTATCGGCTCAAAATACTCCTTGAATGACTCATATGATTTGCTTTCGGGCAGGTCAACGGGCATTTGAATTCTGTTTTTAGTGGGCGTTGACCTTACGGCGTTATAGAAATTTTCTTTATATGTATTTTCGTCCTTTTGACTGCTTCGCTCATTGCCGTTTTCGTCGGACAGCTCACGCTCTGCCTGCTTTGCGACATTTTGTGCCCTCGCTTGCATTTCTCTCACTCTTTCAAGTGCCTTTGCCTGCATTTCCTGCATCTCGTCAAAATTATATTCTTTCATCAAAACAGCCCCTTCAATAAAGGAAGTGCGTCCATAAGCCGCAGGAATTTCATTGCTTCCTCAGCCTTTGTCCGTCGTTCCTCGCTCAACAACGGTTCAAGTGCCTTAATAAACGCCGTTTTATCGTTATCGGTGTTCATTTGCGTTGCAACCTTCATCAGCATATTTGCCGTGTCATTGCCGAAAAGTGCGGATATTCCGTCGGTGCTTTGCTCGGACTTTTTGCTTTCCTTTTCGCCGTTCATAAGCGACGAAGCAACGCCTTTGAGTTTTTCCATATCCTGCGGACTGATTGAATTTAACAAATCGTTTATGTTATCCATTGTCATCCCCCGTCAATTCCCTAATTATCCTCTGTGCTTTCTCGCTTGAAAGCAATTCGTTCAAGGCTTTTTCGTCGTTCAAAACGGCATTCAGCCTGTTCGACTGCTCCTCGTTCAATTTCTCCGTCAAATACCTGCCTAAATCTTTTTTAGCTTTATTCTTTTTGAATTCTTCAATAAAATCGCTTGCGCTCATATCGTTTTTCATTGCAATAACCTCCGATATTTGATATAATATTTTTATGTTAAGCAAAAGGAGAATATGAATGAGAGCAGTTGTTTTTTCCGACTCGCACGGCGACAGCGCAAGCATAAATATGCTTTTATCAATGCACAGAAACGCCGATATGTTTATATATTTGGGCGACGGCGAGGAAGATTTGTTTATGCCTCAAAATCTTAATATAATCGGCACAAAACCGCTTATTGCCGTAAAGGGGAACAATGACTTCGGCTCTTCGCTTCCCGCTGAAACGACCTGCTTCCTTTCGGGCAAAAAAATATACGCCCTGCACGGTCATACAAAGGGCGTTAAATATTCTACCGATTTGCTTCAAAAAATCGCTATGGAAAGCAATGCGGATGTAATTCTTTACGGGCACACGCATATACCGAGGGTCGAATATATGGCAGGGGTGTATTTTATGTGTCCGGGTGCAATTTACAAAGGCGAATACGGAATTGTAGACGTTGACGAAAAAACAAAAACGGTACTTTGCCATACCGCTAATCTTTGATAAGGAGAAATATATGTATCTTTATAAAAATGTCAGGGTCATACTTGAAAATGAAATAAAGGAACTTGAGGTTTTGACTCGTGGCGAAAAAATCGTTGAAATTGCAGAAGAAATCGACTGCCCGAGTGCTGAAATAATCGACGGAAACGGTCGCTTTTTGTCGGCAGGCTTTATTGACCTGCACGTTCACGGCGGCGGAGGATTTTCCGCAATGGGCACGAAGGACGATATACTCAACATGGCAAGGGCGCACGCAAAATACGGCACGACTTCGATTTTGCCGACCGCTTTGGCAGCCCCTCTTTCGCAGTTAAGCGAGGTTTGTGCGAACACCAGACTTGCAATGAGCGAAAACAGAAATATTTTAGGCTCACATTTGGAAGGTCCGTTTTTGTCGGTCAAAATGTGCGGTGCGCAGAGCACGGACAATCTTTTTGTACCGAGTAAAACTAATTACATCGACTTTTTAGACAAATACGGCGACACCGTTAAAATGATGGGTGTGGCACCCGAGCTTGACGGCGCTTATGAGCTTGGCGAAGAGCTTGCAAAACGGGGAATTATCGCAAGTGTTGCTCATTCATCGGGGAATTACGATACGGCTTACGAAGCGTTAAATCACGGCTTTTCGGACATTACGCACATTTATAATGCCTGCACCTCTTGCTATAAGGATGGCGTGTTCAGGAGAGCAGGAACAGTCGAGGCTGCGCTTTCTGATGACAGATTTTCAGTTCAGGCGATTTCAGACTTAGTGCATTTACCTGTCGGCGTTTTGAGGCTTATCTACAAGGCAAAGGGCTCTGACAAAATGTACCTTATCACAGACGGTCTTGAATTCTCGGCGTTTGATATGAACGAGGGCGAGGAGTTCACGCAGAAGAACGGCGTTAAGGTCGTATATGAGGACGAGGTTATGAAGCTCGCCGACCGTTCTTGTCTTGCAGGAAGCACGGCAAACGGCGCAAGGCTTGTCAGAAATATGTATAAGACAGTCGGCGTTCCACTCAACGAGGCGGTTAAAATGATGACGCTCACACCTGCAAGGGTAATCGGCGTTGACTCATATAAGGGCAAAATCGCAGATGGCTATGACGCAGATATAATTCTTTTTGACGAAAACGTTGAAGTTTCGTCTGTTATGATAAACGGAAAATTAGCGTAAAAAGCAGCTCCGCAGTTAGTATTTAAACTTACTGCGGAGCTTTAAATTATCTTCTTCTGTTGTTTTGAGGCGGTCTGCGACGCTTTGAGCTTGAGGTGCTCAAATACACTTTCGGTTTCTTATGCGGCTTTTTACGCCTGCTCTTATTCTTGTAAAGCGATACGAGATAGACCGCAAGGACGATTATTGCAAGCACGGCAAGAACAATGAAGAATGGCGAAGTAAATACATTCTTAAAGACATTTACGATCCATAAAAATATGTTTACGTTTACGTCCTCAGCCGCCACAAGGTCAACTGTTGCGATTTCCGTTTGAGCGTACATAATCCTTGCCCTGCCGACCTTTTCGCCCTTTTTAATCGGTGCGTTGATTACCGTCGGCGTCTCCTCGGGAATAGGCTCGATAAGCACGCTTGAGCCGTCTGTTCCGACAGGCACAAGAGCCGTAACATCATTTGCAGGCACAAGCCTTACATGGTCCGTGCGAAGCGAGAGCTTAACATCAATTACAGTTACAATCTTTGTGGTGTCGGCAATTTTTTGAAGTCTGATATTGTCAAACACCCACTTATACAGCTTTTTAGCCTCAAGGAAGGCACAGTTTTCGTCGTTGCCGTCGCCGTTGACGTCTCTTGCAGGTGCGCCCATAATGATACAAACGTAATTGTAGCCGTCCTTGCTCGCCTTTGAAATGAAGCAATGACCTGCCTTGCTTGTCGTACCCGTTTTAATACCCTGTGCGTACTCATAATAATAGGTTTTGAAGTTCGGATTTATCATCCAGTTTGTCGAAGTGAAATTACGCTCGGGCGAAAGGTTTGTCGCAGGCATTGTGTACCTATAAACGTTGCAGATTTCAAGGAAAACGGGAATTGTAAGGGCGTGCTTTACTATAAGAGCCAAATCGTTTGCAGTGGTGTACTGACCCTCCGAGTCAAGTCCGTGCGGATTGTCAAAATGCGTGTTCTGACAGCCGAGCGAAACGACAAAATCGTTCATCATACCGACAAACTTGTCAATATCCCCGCCGCCGATATAATCTGCAAGGGTGTTTGCGGCTTCGTTTGCCGATTTTACAAGCATACAATAAAGAAGTTGCCTGACCGTTACCTGCTCGTCCGCTTTAAGACCTGCCATTGAAGAACCTGTACCGTTTAAAAGCGAAATTGCCTTTTTCGGAACGGTTACAACGGTGTCGAGGTCGGGGCAGTTTTCAAGGGTTAAAATCGCCGTGGTTATTTTTGTAAGAGAAGCAGGCGCAGTTACCTTATCGGCATTTTTGTCAAAGATTACCGTGCCGTCGTCAAGGCTGAATAAAAGTGCAATATCCGCTTCCGTGTCAAGCTCGGAATTATACGAAGCGTAAGACGGAACGCACAGCGCCGAAGAAAAAATCAGCAAAACGCATAAAATTAAGGATAAGACTTTTTTCAACAAAAACACCCCTTGAAAACAATTAAAAAAAAGTGTATTATATATCACAGTCATTATAACAAATATATATATAAATATCAATTTATTTTTGAGGATGTGAACAATTTGATTTATGTTACCGGCGACACTCACGCAGACCCCGAACGCCTTTCGCTTTCAAAGCTTCGTGCACTTAAAGCAGGCGATACGCTTATTATTTGCGGAGATTTCGGCTTTTTGTGGGATGACAGCAAAAGAGAGCAGAAAATCATCCGTCAGCTCGGCAAAAGAAAATATAACATTTGCTTTATCGACGGTACTCACGAGAATTTCAAGCTTCTCAACAACTATGAGGTAAGCGAATGGAACGGCGGAAAGGTTCATAAAATATACGGCAACCTCTATCATCTTTTAAGGGGTCAGGTGTTTGAAATAGACGGCAAAACCGTGTTTACAATGGGCGGCGGCGAAAGTCCCGACATTGACATAAGAACCGACGAAAACGGCTGGTCTAAGGACGAAATTCCCACTCAGGAAGAGCTTTTAGAGGGCGTTAAGAACCTTGAAAAGCACAATTACAAGGTCGATATGGTAATTACGCACGAGCCACCGACAAGAATCAAGGGCTTTTTGCAGCTTAAGGATTATGACACGCTTCGTGTCAGCGCACTCAATGCGTATTTTGAGGAGCTTTCGGACTCCTGCGAGTTTGATAAGTGGTATTTCGGCAGTTTACACGCTGACAAATATATTTCAAGCACACATATCGGAGTTTTCAAGAATATTATCAATGCCGAAACAGGCGAAAAAGTCTAAATATTTGAGGATTTATAAATGAAGCTTACTAATTCAAGAAAATTGATAGGAAGTATCGAGATGCTTCTTGCGGTGATAATTATAGTTTTCGCTGTAGTTAAGGCACCCGACACCCCTGCCCCTAAGCCTGCCGACACAACGGTTGAGACGACTACGCAGGCACCCGAGCCGGACTCGCAGACGCAGCCGGAATCGACAACCGAAGCGCCGAAGCCATCGACCACCGCCTTTGCACAGACGGGTGACTACCAGATTACAAATTCAATCATAGTTTTCCCTGACTCGGCAATGGAAATGTATTCAATCGCTAAGACAAGGCTCGGCGAATATGCGCAGACAATCAACACCTTTGCCGCAAAGGTGCCCGATAAAAAGGTTTATTGTATGCTCGTGCCGACAAGAATTGCATTTTACGGACCCGAGGAATACAGGACGGGCAGTCACTCCGCACCCGACGGAATAAACATTGCGTATTCTCAGCTTTCCCCGAGCGTCACGTCAATCGACGCATACTCGGCTCTTTTACAGCACACGGACGATTACATTTATTTCAGAACAGACCATCACTGGACGGCGAGAGGCGCATATTACGCTTATTCGGCATTTTGTGAAAAAAACGGATTGTCGCACGCTCCGCTTTCTGCTTATCAAAGCGGCAGGCTCGACAATTTCGTCGGCACAATGTACCGCTACACAAACAGCGAAAACCTTAAAAATCATCCCGATTACGTTGAATACTTTATGCCTATTGTTGAGGCTTCGGGCGAATTTTATTCATCTCCCGCTATGACCGACGGTAAGCCGCTTCGCATTATTTCAACGAATATCACGGACACCTCAAGCAAATACATGTGCTTTATTCAGGGCGACAAACCGCTTGAAAGAATAGTAACCTCAAATCAGAACGGCAAGAAGATACTTGTTATCAAGGAGTCATACGGCAATGCAATGGTGCCGTTCCTGCTTGAAAATTACAACGAGGTTTATGTCCTCGACCCGAGACAGGACGGTGTAAAGGATATGAACCTTACAGAGTTTGTAAACAACAACGGTATAAACGAAATTTTGTTTATAAACTATCTTATGGCACCGTCAAACTCAAAGTATATGACAGCGCTTAATAATATCATAAACAAATAAATATTAGCGGTAAACAGCAAAAGCGTCCTTATTTAAGGGCGCTTTTTTACGGGTTCAAAAAAAGGGGGATAAATTGCTGTTCCCCTGCGCTGTAAAATCAAATTTGCGGATATATAACGGCTATCGGCTGTTATCAAAATTGAATTAAACATCATATCGTAGGGGCGAACTGTGTTCGCCTATTTTTATTTTCATATAAAATTTGACAGGCGACCGCAGGTCGCCCCTACGGGTTGTGTGTGTATTTTAATGGCATTTTAACCGGAAATCATTATATAACGGCAACAATCAAACGGCGGGAGCAAGCCCCCGCCCTACCGTGTGTAATTAAATTTTAAGGCTTTCATACGGCTTTTATCTAATTTGAAAATTTGTATGACCGTAGGGACAACCCTTGCGGTTGTCCGTTAATTTGATTTAATATGTAATTTTTTGCGGATTTTATGTCATTTCAGCCGTTAATTATCATATATCTGTTAATTTCGCACGGCGGGAGCAAGCCCCCGCCCTACCTCGTCGTCGTTTGCACCGTATCGTTCGCAACAGCCTTTGGCTGTCTCTCACTCACTATGCAACTCCTCCTTTTCCGCAAAAATCACGCTCGGCTCGCCTGTTCGGTTGTAAACGCCCTCACGACGGCTTGCTGTCGCTACCAACTTTTGCGGATTGCGGACAGGGGCAAGCCCTGTCCCTACGGAATAATATCTAATTTGAAAATTTGTGCAAAACAAAGGCTCCCTCGTCAGAGGGAGCCTAATTCATCAAATTTAATCTTCTTTTTTGTTCTCGCCGTTTTCTTTTCTCTTTTCGATAATGTAAGCGTGAACATTATCTGCAAGCTCGCCGTAGATTTTGAACTTCTTTCTGAATACGATAAGTGAAGCCGTAAGGAACACTATCGGAGCACCGAAAGCAAGCACGCCGATACCCGTCTTTGTGCCGTTTGTGAAGCTGCCTGCCTCATTCTGTGCATTGTAGTTCATTGCCCAAAGCGTGCCGAAAAGAACGATTGTCTGAATAGTATATGCCATCTTCTGCAAGAAGCCTTTCATTGAGAACGTGATACTCTCGTTTCTCACGCCGTTCTTATATTCGCCGTAATCGACAATATCCGCCAAGAAAATAGTCTGTGAAACGAACATTGAGGAAATACCGATAGAAGCGATAATATAGCAAATATCGAGTACGATAGGCAGCTTTATGAATGCGCCGAACAACAGCATCAACGCATAGCCTAAGATTGAGAATACAAGCGAAATCGTATATGTGGTACGCTTTGAAAACTTCTGTGAAAGCAACGGAACTACCAAAAGTCCGAGGATTGAGCCAACCGCACCTATCGTGCCGAACAAGGACTGCTTTGTCGGGTCGCCGAGAGCGTCCGAGAAGTAGTAAGCCGCTGTCGAAGATGTAAGATACCAGCCTGCGTTTGAAAGCATTGCAAAGACCATAAATACAACAAGCTGATCATTTGACTTGATGACGTTGAAAATCTGCTTAAAGCTGAATTTCTGTTTTTCATTATATACAACATTTGTTTCCTTTGTTGTAAGGAAGCAGATAAGTGAGAAAAGCACCAATGCGACACCGCATATAATTGCCCATCTCGAAAAGCCCGAAGCCGAATAGCCCTTATCGGTTTTCTGCTCAAGGTCGCTTGAAAGCAAGGGGCAGATGATGGGAGTCAAAATTGAAATGATACCCTGACCTACGCCCGAAAATGTTCTTGCAACGGTTGCGACAAGGTTTCTTTCCTTTTCCTCGCTTGTGAATGACGGAATCATTGACCAATAAGGAATATCAGCCATAGTGTTTGTCATACCCCAAAGGACATACATAACGGCAATGTAGATATAAAGCTTCATTCCACTCATACCGAACGAGGTAAAGAGCAATGAAAGAACAACAGCGTTCGACAATGCACCTATTAAAATCCACGGACGGTATTTGCCTAATTTTGTTTTGGTGTTATCAACGATAGTACCCATCATTGGGTCGTTAATGCCGTCCCAAATTCTTGCGATAGGCGTTAATATAAGCAAAAACGCCTCGGGAAGATTGAGCACGCTCGACAGATAATACGAAAGGTATGTGTAGAACATACCGTAGCTCAGGTCAAGACCTATTGCGCCGACGCCGTAGCCCAATTTTCCTTTGATAAATTTAAGTTGTTCCTTCATTTTTCCTATCCCCCGATGTTTTTGTCTTTATGCGTAATGCCGCCTGCATACAGCCTGCAAGCACGGAAAAGCACAGAATTTGTTTGGGCGTGCACAAGGTGTTATCAAACAATGACATCACCGCAAAACCCGAAAGTGATGAAAGAAAGGCTATACCGTAGCTTCTATACCAACCTGTCATACGACAGAGCTTGACAAAATCATAAGCCATTACCGAAAGCAGCACACCAAACAGACCTAAGCCTATTATTCCGCCCTCGGCAAGAACTTCGATAAACAGATTGTGCGAGTGTGAAAACTCAAGTCCGTTTTCAAAAAGATAACCCGTAACATTATTATAGCCTGCACCGACGCCCAAAAGGAAATTGTCCTTTATCAGTCCGAACGTACAGCCCCAAAGTCCTATTCTGTAATTGGTCGAAAGGTCCTGCGCCGCCGCAACACCTCTTCGTTCAAAAATCGTTACCATTATTATAAGCGAAGCCGCCGCCGCAACTCCCGACATAAATTTAGCCGGTTTTTTGCCTGCAAACGAAAGCACCATAAACGATACGATAATTGCAACCGCCGCCCCTCTTAAAAACGTAAAGAGTATGCCGAAGAAGATGAGCAATGAGCAGATAATTGAGAACGCACGCCGCTTTTTCGTTGCGGTATAAAAGCAGCAATACGCCGCTATCGGAAATGCCATTACAAGAAACGTTGCGAAAATCAGCGGATTTTCAAAGCAAGCGGCTACCCTGTCCCTGACCTCTTCGAAGAAGAAATCATAGTTTACCAATCCGTAAACGAATTCATCAAGCTTTTGATAAAGCGGATTCGGGAACAAATCGGAGCGTCCGACCGCCATAAAGCACATCTGAATTATGGCGATTACAGAGTTTGCCGCCGCCGTGCCGACAAGGCAGAGCATAATATTCTCAATTTTCTCCCTCGTGTCGCAAAGTGAGATGATTGTCATAGCGCAAACCGTCGCACCGATCCAAATAATTCCCATCATAACTGAAACTTTCGGAACTTTTGCCCAAAAGGCGGTTACGGCGAGATACACGGCGTAAACGGACATAATGATAAGAAACTTATCTCCCTTTAAGCTGATACGCTCAGTGCTTTTCCTTGTAACACAAAAGACAAAGACCACAAACGGTATGATAACCGTCAGATACTCGGGCAAGAGTGTGCCGAGAAACAGCGAAACCGCCAACAGCTTATATGCGACGGGGAAGCTTTTATCCTTTAGAAATTGCGGAATCAAATACATCAACCCCAAAATTGAATTACCGATATATATTATCATATTTCATCGGAAAATACAATAACAATTAAAGTAACAAAAAATGTGGGACACTAAACGGATTATTGCTTATTTATTACAAATTTATGAATTTTTGGAAAAGTACTTGATTTTTTTTGATAATCGGCTAAAATATATATTAGCACTCGGAGGTAAAGAGTGCTAACGAAATGTTTTTAATTCTTTTGGGAGGAATCTTATATGACAATCAAACCACTTGCTGACAGAGCTGTTCTCAAGTCAGTTGAACTCGAAGAAACCACAAAAAGCGGTATCATTCTTGCCGCTTCCGCACAGGAAAAGCCTCAGGTTGCAGAAGTTGTAGCAGTAGGCCCCGGCGGTGTTGTAGACGGTAAAGACATCAAAATGTATGTCAAAGTCGGCGACAAGGTAATTACAAGCAAATATTCAGGCACGGAAGTTAAAATTGACGACGTTGAATACGTTATCGTTCGTCAGTCAGACATTCTTGCAGTTGTTGAATAATCATTGGAGGTAATGAATTATGGCTAAACAGATTATATACGGCGAGGAAGCTCGCAAGGCTTTACAGTCGGGTATCGACAAGTTGAGCAACACAGTTAAAATCACATTGGGACCTAAGGGCAGAAACGTTGTTCTTGACAGAAAGTACGGCGCTCCCCTTATCACAAACGACGGCGTTACAATCGCTAAAGAGGTTGAGCTTGAGGACGCATTTGAAAATATGGGCGCTCAGCTCGTTAAAGAGGTTGCAACAAAGACAAACGACGTTGCAGGCGACGGTACAACAACCGCTACATTGCTTGCACAGGCTCTCGTTCGTGAGGGTATGAAAAATGTTGCGGCAGGCGCAAACCCGATGGTAGTTAAAAAGGGTATGCAGATGGCAGTAGACGCTGCTGTTGAGGCTATCAAAGCAAACGCACAGCCCGTTAAATCTTCAAGCGACATTGCAAGAATTGCTACAATTTCGGCAGCAGATGAATTTGTAGGCAAGCTCATTGCAGACGCTATGGAAAAGGTTACCGCTGACGGCGTTATCACTATCGAGGAGTCAAAGACCTCCGAAACTTATTCAGACGTTGTTGAGGGTATGCAGTTCGACAGAGGCTACATTTCACCCTATATGGTAACAGATACAGACAAGATGGAAGCTGTTATCGACGACGCTTACATTCTTATCACAGACAAGAAGATTTCTTCAATTCAAGAGGTTCTCCCCTTGCTTGAAAAGATTTTGCAGGCAGGCTCAAAGCTTGTTATCATTGCAGAGGATGTTGAGGGCGAGGCTCTTTCAACAATCCTTGTCAATAAATTGAGAGGCACATTCACTTGCGTATGCGTTAAGGCTCCCGGCTTCGGCGACAGAAGAAAGGAAATGCTTCAGGACATCGCAATTCTTACAGGCGGTCAGGTAATCACATCAGACCTCGGTCTTGAGCTTAAGGACACAGATATTCCTATGCTCGGTAGAGCTAAGCAGGTTAAGATTACAAAGGAAACCACCACTATCGTTGACGGTGCAGGCGACAAGGACAGCATCAAGGGCAGAGTTGCACAGATCAAGAGTCAGATTGAGGACACAACCTCTGAATTTGACCGTGAGAAGCTTCAGGAAAGACTTGCAAAGCTTGCAGGCGGCGTAGCTGTTATCCGTGTAGGTGCTGCTACCGAAACCGAAATGAAAGAAAAGAAGCTTCGTATCGAGGACGCTCTTGCAGCAACAAAGGCGGCTGTTGAAGAGGGCTGCGTAGCAGGCGGCGGCGTTGCTCTTTTGAACGCTATCCCCGAGGTTGAAAAACTCCTTGACACAGACGATGCTGACCTTAAAACAGGTATCAACATTGTTGTTAAGGCTATCGAAGAGCCGGTTAGACAGATTGCTCGCAACGCAGGTCTTGAGGGCTCTGTTATCGTAAATGAAATCGTAAACAAGAACAAGAAGGGTTACGGCTTCGACTTTGGTAAGGAAGAATATGTTGATATGTTCAAGAAAGGTATTCTTGACCCTGCTAAGGTTACACGTTCGGCTCTCCAGAACGCAGCTTCCGTTGCGGCTATGGTTCTTACAACCGAGTCACTTGTAACAGACATCCCCGATCCGCAGGCTGACGCAGCAGCGGCTGCAGCAATGGCACAGGGCGGCGGAATGTACTAATCCGAAATCCTAACGGCACAATAGCTAAGGCTCTAACCGAGAAAATCGGTTAGAGCCTTTTTGTTTTGCTTTTTTGATTTATTATATTTTTACTGATTGTCCGTATGTAGATTTTTGTACTTTTCCCTCGTGGCAAGTCCGCCCCTTATATGCCGTTGTGCCTTGTTCTCGTCAAGCACCTTACGAACTTTCAAATAAAGCGCATAATCACTCTTTTTAAGCCTTTGCGAAACGTCCGTATGAACGGTGCTTTTGCTTATTCCAAACGCCTTTGCGGTGCTTCTGACGGTTGCATTGTTGGTAATTATGTATTCGCCAAGCTCTGCGGCACGGTCATCAACTGTATAATTCAAAACTAAAACCCTCCTTTACATATCAGTAATAGATATGCAAAAAAGGGTTTTTATATTCTTTATTTCGTCAAATTACTTTGTGCCGAAAATTCTGTCGCCTGCGTCGCCGAGACCGGGAACGATATACTTATGCTCGTTGAGACATTCATCACAAGCAGCGCAGAAGATTTCAACGTCGGGATGAGCGAGTGAAAGAGCCTCAATTCCCTCGGGAGCTGCAATTATGCACATAAATTTGATTGATTTCGGATTATATGCCTTAATCTGATTTATAGCGTCGATAGCAGAACCGCCTGTTGCAAGCATCGGGTCGATAACGAAAACCTCACGCTGTGAAATATCCGACGGAAGCTTGCAGTAATAAGGAACGGGAAGTGCTGTTTCGGGGTCACGGTACATACCGATATGACCAACCTTTGCCGACGGTACAAGTGAAAGAACGCCGTCAAGCATACCCGTACCTGCACGGAGAATCGGTACGAAAGCAAGCTTTTTACCTGCGATTACTCTTGCCTTTGCAACCGCTACGGGTGTTTCGACATCGACTTCCTCAAGCGGAAGATCTCTTGTTGCCTCATAGCAAAGGAGAGTAGCAATTTCGGAAATAAGTGCTCTGAATTCCTTAGAACCCGTGTTTTTATCCCTTAAAATGCTAAGCTTATGCTGAATAAGCGGATGATTTGTAATTGTAATGTTTGCCATTTTCATTTCCTCCATATACTTCTTTTCATTTACCACAATAATTATATACCACTAAAAATTTAATTACAAGTTATTTTTGAGCGTTTTCAATATCCTTGAGCTGATCTATTCTTCTCTGGTGTCTGCCGCCCTCAAACTCGGTGTTCAGGAACACCTCGACAAGCTCGAGTGCAAGACCTGCGCCGACAACTCTGCCGCCCATGCAAAGCACATTTGCGTCATTGTGAAGTCTTGTATATTTTGCGCTGAAATAATCCGAACAGCAAGCGGCTCTGATACCGTTTACCTTGTTTGCCGCCATAGAAATACCGATTCCCGTGCCGCAACAAAGAATACCCTTATTGCCCTCGCCCGAAACGATTTTGTCGCAAGTCTTTTTGGCAATAAGCGCATAGTCAACCGAGTCAGCGGAATACGTACCGCAATCCTCGTACTCTATCCCCTTTTCGTCAAGATATTTTTTGATGGACTCTTTAAGCTCAAATCCACCGTGGTCAGCTCCCAAATAAAGCATAATTTATTCTCCTTTGTTTTTTAATTTATTGTTAAGCTCTCTCTGCGCCTGCGGCAGCCTCAAATAAACCGGTAAAAGTTCATTCGCACCGACAGTTTTTTCGCCCGAGAGAATTTTATCATACGCAATAAGCGCAACGCTCGACGCCTTCGGGAAACGTCTTTGCTCATCAGCCAACACAGCCTTTGAAAGCTCGCCCGACAACCTTTCAAAGCACATTTTTGCGCCGTCGCCTGCGAAAATAACAGGCTTGTCAAGTCCTTTGAGTTTTTCGAGCAATTCGTCAATCAAAATTGCCTCGTCGGGGAACAGCCTCTCCCCTTTCAAAAACGAAGCCGTATAAACCTGATTGCATCTTGCGTCCATAACCGCACACACAACCGCATTTTCGTCCCTAAACGGATAAGCGATAGCCTCCAGCGACGACACGGCAAAGCACGGTGTAGCAAAGCTGTCTGCAAGTCCTTTTGCCGCCGCAACGCCTATCCTCACGCCCGTAAACGAGCCGGGACCTGCGCTGACGCTGATGACATCGACATCACAAACAGCCGTATTTGTATTTTTAAGCACACTCTCAACCATAGGCATAAGAGTTTGCGAGTGAGTAAGCCCCGTGTTGAGGAAGCTCTCTGCAATAAGCTTTCCGTCCTCAATCAAAGCCGCACCTGCGCTCAAGGATGAACATTCAAGCGATAAAATTTTCATATTTCAAAATCACATCCGTCAACGGTAATTATTCGGTCGTCGTCGCCCTCACCCTTTTCGATAGTAACCTTAATTGTGTTATCGGGCAAAGCGTTTTCGATATTTTCACTCCACTCGACGCAAAGCACGCTTCCCATATCCATATAATCAAAAAAGCCTGTCGAATAGAGGTCGTCCCAGGAAGAAACACGGTACATATCAAAATGACAGAGCTCCGAGTTTTTTCCGTAAACATTTACAATCGCAAAGGTCGGACTGCTGACATCACATTCAATGCCCATTCCCTTTGCAACACCCGTGGTAAATGCGGTTTTGCCCATGCCGAGTCCGCCGTAAAATGCAATTACGGTACCCTTTTTAACCTGCTTTCCGAATTTCTCGGCAAGCGCCACGGTCTCTTCATAATTTTTCGTTTTGAAAACCTGCATTATATCACCGATAGATATTGTACCACTAAAAGCCGTTTGCGTAAATAGTTTTGCTTGAAATCGGTGCGATAACATACTATAATATATTTGATATGTTAAGATTTAAGGCTAAACACGGCAGGAAATAGTGTGAAAATCACACTATTCACATAATTATAATGCCCTCAAAATTTGCCTT
>ENA-OUPQ01000508-OUPQ01000508.1-human-gut-metagenome-genome-assembly--contig:-NODE-508-length-14726-cov-10.0686_pt1 | contig 14726 bp, 9 predicted proteins | sample MGYA00237946_ERZ548807 | MGnify/ENA primary metagenome ERZ548807 (study PRJEB26490, sample SAMN05194714) | human gut metagenome | biome: terrestrial biome; feature: human-associated habitat; material...
TAAAGCGTTCCTTTTCCCCCGGTAGAACCGGGGGTTTTCATCAATTGCTAGACAAAACTAATCCGTGAATGAGAAAGCTCTCACTCACGGATTTTTTATGCTTGTATTTTATTTTTGAAGATTTTTCTGCGATTCCTGCTTTAAGTAAGCGTTGATAAAGCCGTCAATATCTCCGTCCATTACATTTGCAATGTTACCCATTTCAAAGTTTGTTCTGTTGTCTTTAACAAGCTGATAGGGCATAAATACGTATGACCTAATCTGACTTCCCCAACCGATTTCCTTTTGCTCGCCCTTAATATCGGAAATCTTATCAAGGTGCTCACGTTCTTTTATTTCAATGAGCTTTGACTTGAGCATTGTCATTGCAACCTCACGGTTCTGGTGCTGGCTTCTTTCAACCTGACACGCAACAACTATGCCTGTCGGAATATGAGTAAGACGAACCGCAGAAGATGTCTTGTTAACTTTCTGTCCGCCTGCGCCCGAAGAACGGTAAACGTCCATTTTAATATCCTCGGGAGCAATATCAACTTCAATAGTGTCGTCAATTTCAGGCATAACCTCAATAGAAGCAAAGGAAGTGTGACGTCTGCCCTCAGAGTCAAACGGAGAGACACGAACAAGTCTGTGGACGCCCGTCTCGCTCTTCATATAACCGTAGGCGTTTTCGCCCTCAATAAGAATACTTGCTGATTTAAGACCTGCTTCTTCGCCGTCAAGATAATCAAGCGTTGTAACCTTGTAGCCGTGTCTTTCGCCCCAACGGCAGTACATACGGAAAAGCATTTGAGCCCAATCCTGAGCCTCTGTTCCGCCCGAACCTGCGTGGAATGTAAGAATTGCGTTTTTAGAGTCATATTCGCCGCTTAGAAGTGTAGAAAGAGTCATTGATTCAAGGTCATTTTCGATTTTCTGAACACTCTCTTCACACTCTCCAACAAGGCTTTCGTCCTCTTCCTCGTTAGCAAGCTCAATCATAACAAGAGCGTCATCATAATCCTGCTTTAATTTTTCGTAAGCGTTTACCTTATTTTTAAGAGAGCTTTGGCGTTTCAAAACAACCTGTGAGCCTTTAATATCATCCCAAAATCCGTTTTCTGCGGTTTTAGCGTCAAGCTCCTCTATCTCTTTTTTCATTTTTTCAAGACCGAGTGCATCTGCAAGGTCCTTGAGAGCGTCCTCGTGTCCTAAAAGTCTTAATCTTAATTCTTCAAATTGAAGCATAAATATACCTTTTCCTTTTTATAAGTATTTAACTTTAGTATTATATAAAAAAATAACGCTTTATGCAACTGTTTTATTAAAACAATTCACAACGGCATATTATTATAATCCATATTTACAACAAATGCAAATTTTGATAAAATATATTTAATTTGAAATTGACGGTGATTACAATGACATATCAGCTTTATTCAAAAAAAGAAATTAAAGAACGTCCGCAGAGGAAAAAGGTTGTTCTCGAAGCTTATATTGTAGGAAATAACGCACCTACCGTTTTAATATGTCCCGGCGGCGCATATAAATTTGTTTCCGACTCAAACGAAGGTAAGCCATATGCTCAAAAGCTTAACGAGAGGGGATATAACGCTTTTGTTTTGTTTTACAGCGTTGGCAGCGGAAACGGCAGGTTTCCTTATCCGTTAAAGGATGTTGCAAGGGCAATGCAATTTATTAAATCGAAAGCAGATGAATTTGAAATTGACGCTGACAGAATAGCTCTTATGGGTAGCTCGGCAGGCGGTCATTTGTGTTCGTTTTTTGCTACTCAATATGAGAGGTTTGAGTGTGAATATGAAAATAAGGATTATTCACTTAAACCGAAAGTGCTTTTATTAACTTATCCCGTTATTACAATGGGAGAATTGACGCATAAGGTTTCAAGACGCATTTTTCTCGGTATGCTCACAGGAAAGGAAGAGCGAAACGCCGCATCTGTCTATCTGCACATAACGCCCGATTATCCGCCGACGTTTTGTTGGCACAACAGGGATGATATGTCCGTGCCTGTTAAAAACAGCGAATTACTCGAAGAAGCACTCAATGAAAACAATGTCAAGAATAAATTTCTCTATTTTGACAAGGGTGGCCACGGTATCGGTCTTGCAGAGGGTAAGCAGGCTGAGGGTTGGATTGATAAAGCGATTGACTTCCTCGATGAAAATTTATAAAAGAAATGCCGATGCAAGCTTTGATGGCTACATCGGCATTTATCATTTTTATTTTTTACGGCTGAAAATCCAATCAACAGCACTCGGTAAAGCGTCATTGCTTAATTCAAAGAACTCACTTTCGGGATTTTGGCTTAATTCAAAGCATATGTCCTCATACCATACGCTGACTTGGAGCTTGCCGTCGGAATTGGCAAGTCTGTATCTGAAATTTTCGCCCTCGCTACCTGTAAAAACGTTCTTGTTTTCAAAAAAAGCAATTTCGGGAACATCATGTCCGTTTATCATCATAATTTATTACCTCTCTTTTAATGAATTATAACATTTTCAGCAGTAAAAAACAAGGGCGAAAAGGAATGCTTTTCGCCCTGAATATATGTTATAATTAGTGGTTTACGCCGTTGAAGCCGTTTTCCTGCTGGAATTTATCGATCTTATCAATAACGCCGAGAAGAACGTCAAAGCCTGTTGATACGGTTTCCGCCTCGAAACGCTCGGGCATATCTCTCCAGGTGTGATAATAATAAGTGAGCATAGGATTCTGTGCGGCAAATGTAACGGATTTTACACCTGCTCTTGTCATAGGCGTTGAGTCGCAGCCGCCAACGGGGTTATGAATGCAACCGTTTGTTTTTGACTCAATGCCAAGCTCTGCAAATGTATCCTTGAACATTTTTTCAAGGTCCTTGTCGAAACGGCAGCCCTGCCAATCGTCTTTAATAACAACCTCGAAGTAATCCTTATCGGCAACAGAGTCAATATTGAGGTTCCAACAGTTTTCAAGCATACCGTCGTCCTTGTGCTCCGCTGTAAATGCCATAGAGCCACGAAGACCTGCTTCCTCAGCACCGCAGTTATAATCGATAATACGGCAGTTCTTGGGCATCTTTTCGGGATGATCCTTGAAGTATTTAATAACAGCGTAGCTCAAGCCGATACCTGTTGCGTTGTCCATAGCGCCTCTTGAAGCGTTTTCCTCGTGAGCGTCGCCCCACATAGAAACAAATGCGCTGCCTATTCCTGTTATGATGGGGAGAATGAGAAGCACAATATTCGTAAATGCCTTAAACGAAGCACTTGATGTTATGTTAAATGCCCATTCATACATATTCGCAGCCAAATCGGATGTGAAAGAATAACCTGAAGCGTCAACACCGCATGAGGTGGAAATAATCATTGCACCGTAAATCAAAGCCATTGCTATAGCAATACCGACATTTAAGAATACGCAGATTGCACCGAAGCCAACCTTGCCGTAAACTGTAATAAGACCTAAAACAGGGTTGTTTCTGTGTTTATATGTGTTTTCGGAATGTCTCCAGGTCCAGCTTGTGTCCGTATGACCCGAAAGAACGATTGTGTAATCGTATTTTCCGTCCTCGGGAAGAAGCTCGCCATAGGAGTTCATTGAAATCTTCTGTGGGAAGAACATATCAAACCATTTTCTGTAAAAGAAGCAGCTTGAAATTAGCCAAAATACGAATATAATGCCTGCAAATGCCATTGCAAACCAAAGGTAATAGTTATGAAGAGCAAAATATGTAAGTGCACTCATAATCATACCGAAATATCCGGCATAGCTTAATCCGCCGATGCTCGAACGGGGAGAAACCGCAAATTCTTCTTTTACGGGGGTAATTCCGATTTCTTCGAGCTTTCCGCACATATAGTCGTGGAATTTTCGTTCGCCCTCAGAACCGGGAAGACGAGAACCGATTTTTTTAGAAGCGTGTTCAACTACGTCAAAAGCGACTTGACCATACTCTCTGTTTTCTTCTTTCATTTCTTTGCCTCCTAAAAAATAATATAAATAAATATATTCTATTTTTTTCCAAAAATCAAGCCTCAACAACATCTTTTTAAGTGTATTTAGCATAAATTTTATCGGTTTTGAAAAAATATAAATTTATACTTGATTTTATCAGCATTTTATATTATAATATTCGAGCGTTAAAAAAACATACGTTATCGAGATGTGGCTCAGTTTGGTAGAGCGCTGCGTTCGGGACGCAGAGGCCGCAGGTTCAAGTCCTGTCATCTCGACCATCGACTTGTGATTACATTTGGTAATCACGACGAACAAGCGTGAATGTAGGTTGAATATCTTAGAGGTTTTGCACAAGTTGCCTCTTTCATTCACTTCCGTTCACTCTTGTTTTTTCCATAATCGCAGTAAAATTGCAGTAAATCGGATATATTGCAGTAAAAGACAGGACACAGCTTTACAGCAATTATAATGTGGGATGATTTACGGCAACTACAATGCGAGACGCTATGATAAAATCGGCTTTTTGCCGATTTTATTTTTTTGCCTTTTTCTGTTAATTCTCTGCTGATTAGGTTATTCGGGCATATAAATTAAGTTGTTTTCCTGTAAATATGTATTCATAATATTTACATTCTTTTGCTCGTTTGCCTCAAATACATCACAATAAGTATCAATCGTGGTTATTATATTGATGTTGAGGTTCACGGTGAAGTACGAGCGCCTATTTTTGATAAAGACGGCAACAAAGATTATCATTATGTTAACAAAAACAACGACGTCGCTTATTCATATAGCGAAGTTCGTAATTTGGTAAAAGATGATGATGAATTGTATGCACTTATCAAGAACAGAAGAATTTATATCGGAGACGATAACTGGGTTGAAGTTTTCCTTCGAGACGCAGACGGTAAAGACACCGGTTCAATTTTTGATGTACTTGGAGATGATGTGCTTGACGCTTTCAAAATCGAAAATATCGAATGGTACAAGAAAATCGTCGATGACTTCATAAAGGAAAATTGTTGACTCTATGGGGGCTATTGAAAGGAGTATGAAAATGAGAGAAAGAAAAAATTGACGGCAGACGAAATTCAGGTAAGTCAAAAGTTCTTCTGCTATCACATCGGCGGGTGTAGTTGTATGCCTTGGATGGATTATATAAAAGAAATAAAGGATGACTGTATTGTAATATGCGACAAAACAAGACCAAGTGCCGGTTCTGAAAAAATACCAAAGCTATGATAAGCAAAAAGCTGTTATTTCACTGATAAACTTACTTAATGCACAAAGTAATTTTGTCTCTTCGGTTGAACTTACTCAATTTTCAAAATCAGTCGAAAACAGGTTTGCTTCGATATTAAATCAAATTGAACAACGAAACAAAAAAATGAAATAAAATATATCTTTTTTAACTTTTTGTATTGATTTTTTGCGGAGATTGGTTATAATATATTCGGATAAAGAGTTGATAGGTGTTTTTATATTGGATTTTCTCTATGTAAACATCAACAATGACGCATCAACTGCTTGATAGAAGGTGATTATTGTGAAAAACACTATTGTAAGAATTAAAGGTGTTGAAATCACAAATTTTAAAAATGTGAACTTTGGACATCTTGATTTTAAAACTTCCAAGAATAAAAACAACGCAAGCATTCTTGGATTGTACGGACAAAACGGCTCTGGGAAAACAGCTCTTATTGATGCTTTAGAATTACTTAAGCTTTTACTGTGTGGCAAACAGGTGCCGTCATATTTCGCAGATTACATCAATGTAGACAGCGAGTACGCAACGCTTAAATATGAACTTGAAGTTAGCAATACGCAGGATGAAAGTACCTATTCCGCGTTTTACAGTGTTAATCTCTGCCGAGAACTTAAATCCTCTGAACAGAATGTTGAGCAACCTCTTGCCGAAGAAAGCTATAAACCAATAATTTCAAACGAAAAAATCTCTTATTCATATATGGATAAAGAAAGTAGTATAAAAATGTCTCCAGTTATTAATACAGGAGACGTCGAAAACGTCCCATTTTCTCCAAAGTCAAAACGATTAGCCCTTGTGGGTAACAATCGAAAAACTTTAACTAACCTTTTGGTGTCAAAACAGCTCGCTTACGAAACTTCACGTTCGTTTGTTTTTTCGAGAGAAATGCTTACTGCTATTAAGGAAAATTGCAAGGAAAACAGACACAGTTTTCTTTTAAGTAGCCTTGTACATTTTGGCAATTTTCAACTATTTGTTATCAACACTAAAAACGTTGGACTTATCAGCTTGAATGTTTTACCAATTTCCTTTAGCATTAACGGGAACGGAAGAACAGACATAGGGGATATTTTAATTGAATTAAACAAATCTTCTTTGATACCCGAGAGCGCTTTTGAGGTTGTGGAAAAAGTAATAGAGAATATGAATGTTGTTTTACAACAGCTCGTCCCCGGTCTTACGATAGGAGTGAAATGTATAGGCACTCAACTCTATCCAGATGGAAAACCCGGTCGTCGTATTCAGCTTGTGTCTAACAAAAATAATAAAGAAATACCATTGCTTTACGAATCTGATGGTATTAAAAAGCTTGTTTCTATATTACAGCTTTTGATTGCTGTATATAATAGTTCGTCAATAACTGTTGCTATTGATGAACTTGATTCCGGAGTGTTTGAGTATTTACTCGGCGAGTTATTGCGTATTATTTCAGAAACCGGAGAGGGTCAACTTATATTTACTTCTCACGATTTGAGACCTTTGGAGGTACTCGATAAACGATTTGTAGCCTTTACGACAACTAACAGTCTAAATCGTTATATTCGTATGAGTAATATTAAAACTACCAATAACCTTCGGGATTTCTATTACAGGGATATTGTGCTTGGGGAACAGTGCGAGCCGGTATACGAAATGACAAATAACAGCGAGATAGCAATGGCATTTAGAGAAGCAGGAGGTTAAATATGGCACGCAAAAAGATAATATTTGTCATCGTTGAGGGAATTTCAGATGATGAAGCTTTGGGGGTCATATTGAGTAGATACTTTAGTAACGACACAGTCTATTTGCATATTATGCATTGTGATATAACATCGGAATACAATGTTAATGCAAACAACATTATTAAAAAAATCGGAAATGCTGTAAGAGGTTATGCAGGCCGCATTTTCAAATCAAAAGATTTTGAGCGTATTATTCACATCAGTGATACTGATGGCGCGTTCGTTCCGGACGAAAATGTCGTAACTGATACTGTCGTAAATAAAACTATGTATTCCGTTAATGAAATTCGTACTCGGTATAAGGAAGAAATTGAAGCAAGAAACCATCGCAAGAAAAACAATCTCGCTCTATTATCCTCTACATCAGAAATTTGGAATATACCTTACGAGATATATTATATGTCTTGTAATTTGGACTATGTATTGTACGGAAAACTTAACAGTACAGACGATATGAAGAAAAAAGATTCTCAAAATTTTGCTAAAAAATACAGAGATGATATTTCTGGATTTGTACGATTTATTTCTGAATCAGATTTTTCTGTTATAGATAACTATAGTTCGTCGTGGAAATATATCAGCACTGGACTTCATTCACTTGAACGACACAGTAATTTAGGTCTATGTTTTAAGTCTCCTGATGTAAAAATAAGCTCTTCAGACAAATAATAATGCTTTACATATAAAGTCGCAGAAATGCGGCTTTATTTTTTTGTCGAAAAAGGCAAATTCACGATTTAATGTTTCATATATTCTTGAAAGGAGAAATATGCGATGAGTAAATCGGAAAGAAGTTTTAGAAAAACATTTGTAAATATTTTAATTTCTGTTTTCATTCAGAGAGATGAAAACGGAAAATCAAGAGTTAATAAGTTTATGCGACTTGTAACTTGTATTGATATCGTTTTAGTTGCTATATTCATGCTGTGTATTGCTATGATTTTATTTGTCCCGCTAAACAATGACACTGCATTGTTCTTTATTTTTGTAAGAGATATAATTGATGCTTTTATTGCTCCAAGTTTGCTTGTCAACATATTTCTTTTGTTTGCAGCATAAAATAGTTTCCATAACGACAATATATAACACTCCCAAATGTAAAAAATGGAGTGTTTTTTGTAAAATTATTATAATTTGTTTATAAGAAAAGATTACCAATATGTCAAAACCAACAAATTATTACAAATATAATTGTTTATAAATTCCCTTGAATGAGATTATAGCGATATGATAATATAAATATACTTAAATTTAGTTTGGGGGAACTTGATTTATGAAGGGAATAATAAAAATATGCGGAAAAATGCTTGCCGTGTTCTTGGTAATTTTATTTGTTTTTCAAACATTACCGCTTGAGACGGCGGCTAAAACACTCAATGCAATCAACAGTACAGAGAAAACGGAAGTACAGGAAGAAACAACACTTTTGTACGAAATAACCGACAAGCGAGAGGAAAATGTTAAGGTATATAAGACGAACTTCGGTGGATATTCCGCATACATATCTTCCGTTCCGCTTCATTATCTTGATAACGGAGAATGGAAGGACATAGATAACTCCCTTTCACAAAATGACGACGGTACTTTTTCAAATGCGGCAAACGGCTTTGAAGTTAATTTGCCTGCCGCGCTTGCAGATAATTCCGGTGTGAGCATTTCAAAGGATAACTACAGCGTATCCTTTGCGCTGAACGATACAAAGGATAATCAGAATGTTAAAGTTGAAAACAATAAAAAATCTGCTGAGAACAGTATAAATACAGCCGACAACATTGCGTCGGAAACCGATACTTCTTCATCGGTTGAATATAAAGATGTGATGAAGAACACCGATGTAAAATATGTTGTTTCGGGAAACTCGGTTAAAGAAAATATAATTATTGATAAAAAATCATCGGTTAAAGACTGTTATACATTTACTGTAAATGTAAACGGTCTCATTGCCGTTTTAAATGAAGATAAAAGTATAAGCCTTTTCGATGAAAACGACGAGACTTGCTTTTTTATTCCTGCTCCCGTTATGTTTGACAGCCATAATGTGATTTCAAGCAATATTGAGGTTGATTTAACCTCAAACATCGACGGCACATACACTTTGACATACACTCCCGACGCTGAGTGGCTCGGCTCACGGGATAGAAAATACCCCGTAACTATTGACCCCGATATATTTGCGTCTGATACTTCGGTTATTACAGATGCATGCGTAACCTCCGAAGCTCCCGACGAAACAGGAAACAATTCCGTCTTAGGTATTGTTTCAAACGGACATGATATAAACAATAATGGCTCGGCTTATTACGCAGAAACCTATATCAAAATCAATACAGAACTTATAGAGGACATTTTCGAAGGAATGACTGTTACCGAAGCGCAGCTTGTATCTTTCGGCGGAAGCAATGGAACGGTCTTCCTTAAAGAAATCAGCGGAAAATGTAATTTTGAAACAGTTACATATAACACAAAACCCAATCTGTCCGGTGAAATAATTGATTATTTTACAGGTGTTGGCGAAACAGAGGGAAACACATACATTCATTTTAATATAACAAAATATTTTACAGATATTCTCGCCGATTCAAAGCGCAATAAAGGACTTGCCGTTGTTGCACAGGACAGCCATTCATATGCGGCTCTTATAGGCAACGGAACTGTAGGCGGAACATCGGTAAACGGTCTCGGACTTTTGGTAAACTATGTTGATATTAAAGGCTATGACAGCAGATATAATTATCACACGCAAAATGTCGGCACTGCCGGAACGGTTTATATAAATGATTTCACAAGGGAAATGTTTATTAAAAGGGAAGATATTTCCGTTGAAGGCAACATTATGCCTTTAAGCGTTTCGTTTATGTATAATTCCGCACTTTCAAACCATATAGAAAATTCCGGAAAGAACTACAAAAAGGTTTACGGAAAAAATTGGGTGTGCGCTTATAACAGATGCGTTGAAATAAACGAAAATGATTTTGCTCCGGAAGCTACATTGAGCTACTATACGGAGGACGGAACTGTTATAGTTTTTGCGGCAAGTACGGAAACTGATGAAAACGGCAATGAAGTTACTGTACTTGTTGAAGAGAATATTGATATTTTAGGCTCTTCGGGTTATACAGCGCGCATTTTGGATATGCCCGAGGATGTAAGCTCCGATGCATTGCTTGAATATATTGAAATTACACGTCCCGACGGAAACATTGAAAGGTTTGACAGTCGCGGAAGATTGATTACTGTTTCAAAAACAGTCAATACAAGCAACGGACCTGTCGTTCAGCAAATTAAAGTTCATTATGTAAGCGATATGTCACAGGATAACAATTTCCTTGGAATAGACTATATTGAAGACGGTGTAGGCAGAAAATGTACTTTTACCTATGAAAACGGCTCACGTTTATCTGAAATGAGGTATGGTGGCTCAAAATTTAAATATACTTATTCTAACAATTATGTAAATGGTTATAGCTTGACCGGTGTATCAAAAAACAGCGTTCCTGTTGCGTCATACTCAAAAAGCTCTAAAGACGGCTTGATGTGTGTAAAGGCGGCACAGCAGTATCTTGTCAATTATGAGTTTGATGACAAAAACAGCAGTAAAGTTAAAAAATATCAGGACTCAGGAAAAAGACAGCTTGAGAATGAATTTACAACAGGTATCGGCGAGAAATTTGAAGAAAACGGTCCTTATCAAAGAACAATAACAACAGTAGGCGCTTATCCTTCAAAATATCAAATTGAACAGTTCGATAAGTACGGACGTTTGACCGGTACGGTTGATAACAAGGGTAATTATACATATAATTCATATGACGATAATTCGGGCGCTGCTTCGGGAAATACCGGTACAATATCCAATTTGCTTGCCAACGGCGGCTTCGAAAATGGTTTGGACGGCTGGCAGGGTACTGACATAACTTCATCTGCGGTTACTTCCGAAGTTTCGGAGTCAAATGCAAAATCATTGAGAATACAATCCGATACCTCGGCAAACAAAAAGGTTTCTCAAACGGTAAGCGTCAACGGTGCGGATACCTATACCTTGTCGGCAATGATAAAGACAGATGACACCGATACATCTCATAAGCTTACCTTAAGAATAATTGCAGGAAATTCAGTAACGGAAGAGCAGATTGAAAACACCCGTTCGATTGCCGCAGTCGGAAACGATTTTTCGCGATATACCGTGCAGATAAATCCGCTCTATGAAACTGATTTATCTAATTTCAACTATATTACCGTCGAGATTGGTCTTGAAAATTCTGCAGGCGATTTCTATGTTGACAGCGTTCAGCTTGAAAACGGTCACGGAACAGGTCGGTATGACTATCTTACCAACGGAAGCTTTGACAATATGCAGGATGACAGTAACGGTTGGGATATAAGCTCCGATTATTACTATGAAAACGACTATGTTTTCAGCAGTGACTTGAAAAATATTATCGGATTTGAAACAAATGGTGCAGAAATAAGCAATTCCGTTTCGCAGAGCGTAACCGTCAGCGGTAAAAAGGGTGATATTTTAACCTTCGGCGGTTGGGTAAATGCAGCGATTGTTTATAACGGCAGCGACACTATATTAAAAAAATACCTTGATAAAAACGACTATAACAATTACGAAACAGATAGAATAGCCGGTCTTAAAATTGAATACAGATATACCGAAGAGGTTGACGGCGTTCTCGTGCCTAAAACAGAGTCGGTTGTCAAGCAGATAAACAGCTTTGTCAGTGATTGGCAGTATGTTGCAAACAGCGTTGAGCTTAAAGGCGACTGCAAAAACGTAAAGGTATCTTTTGTTTATCAAAATCACCCTGATTATGTCTATCTTGCGGATTTCAGTCTTACCAAAGCCATAGCACAAAATATAAGCGACGAAGCTGAGAATACAGCCGAAAATTCAGCGCAGGAATTGAGTGCAGATACATATTCGGTGGACGCTGTGATGTTTAATTCGGAAAATGAAACCTATTGTGTGTGCGGAGATAACTGCGCTTACGGAGCAGGCTGTACTTGCACTTGCGCAAGTGAACAGGCTTGCAATTGTATTCAGTGCAGAAAAAAGTTTGTTATTGAATATGATGAATTCGGCAACATAACTAACATCATTATTAACGGCTATGATTTGTCAAGATTACTTTCAATGCTCAGCTCAAGCACATATACGGAAAACGGTAACTATCTTGCGTCTGTAACAAACGAAAACGGCAAAACCACGCGTTATGATTATAACCAGACCAGCGGTAAGTTGAACTATGTAACCGATGTTTTAAATACAGTCACAGCCTTTACATATACAAGCTTGGGAAAAATTTCCAAAGTATCCGCAGGAAAAAAAAGCTTATATTCAGACGCTACAATGGAAACCGAGTATGAGTATAACAATTTCGGTCAGATTACAAAGATTACACATAACGATTTCAGCTATTACATATCGTATAACCAGTGGGGCAATGTTGAGAAAATTACGGTCGGGCTGACGGGCTCGATTGACAAAACAAGGGCGCTTGCGACTTACACTTATTACTCGGGCGCATTAAGAAACCTTGTAAAAGAGGCAAAATTCGCCAACGGCTCGGGCATTAGTTACAACTATGACGACGACGGAAATCTTGTGAAAATCGTCAACCGCAAGGATTCTACGGATACAACGAACAGCAATTCTTCCTCGTACCGTTATTATTATAATTCTGCCGGAAAGTTGCTTTGCGAGTGCGACAGCAATAATTCCGAGCTTGCTCGCGTAACTTATTATAACGATAATTCCGTTGAAATTTATTCAAACGGCGGACTTGATTATTATGCCGTATATGATGACGACGGCAACCTTGTTGAGCAAATTAACGGAACGGAATATACGGCAAAAACATATGAAAGCGACATTGACGAAGAGGAAAACACGATTGTTTCAAAGCAAGCCGTAACAAACGGAAAACAGACGGTGGGAAGCTTGAAAACGACCGATTCTTTCGGCAGACTGTCGCAAAATAAGCTGATTTCAAGGTTGCCGGACGATACCGATACTGCAAAGCCGTACACCGCGGTTATAAGCGACTACACGTATAAGACCTATGACAACGGAACGGATACCTCGGCAACAAGCAGAATTGACACGTTAAAGAACAAGGTTTCGTACGGCACGGACAGTTCAAACAACGTTGTAAGCAATTATTCATTCCAATATGAATATGACGACGCAAACAATATAATTTACGAGTACAGCGTTTCACTTGACGGTGAAAAGACTTTACGATATCATTATGTATATGACAGAATGAATCAGCTTGTCAGAGCGGACGACAACGTAAGCCACAAAACATATGTTTATACATATGATGTCGGCGGAAACAGAACGGCGACAAAGATATATGATTTCACCTTGGAAACGCTCGAGGGTGAACCTACCGTAATAACGCAGACCTACGGTTTTGACCTTGACAGTAATGTTATGCGTTGGAACGACCGTTTGAAAACGTATAACGGCAGGCAGATAATCTATGACCTTGAAGGCAACCCTGTTTCTTACGGCGGAAAGACCCTTAATTGGTACGGCAAGCAGTTAAAGCAGATGACTGCGGCTGACGGCTCATATACGCAGTATGATTATGACGCAAACGGCTTGCGTACGCAGAAAAGGCAGTATAAGGCGGACGGAACAACCGACTATACCGTTGATTATGTATGGTCAGACGGTAAAATCGCCGTTCAGAGCCTGACTTATCCGCTTACGATGACAATTCGGGGCAATACCGTGACAAGGGATATAAAGATAGACTCAAAATTCATTTATTGCGATGATGACACAACCCCGTCCGCAATTATGCTTGAAAACGACGAGTATTTGCTTGTACGCAATCTTCAGGGCGATGTAGTTGCGGTTGTCAGTGCTTCAAACGGCGAGACGGTTGTTGAGTTTTCGTATGACCCATGGGGCAACGTCACAAGGAAATATTCAGAAACATATACCGTCGGTGCAACGGAAGAAGAGTTGAAGTTTCTTGACCTTGTTATGTCAGCGCTTTGCCCCGTGACCTACCGTGGCTATAACTACGACTTCACAACGGGACTTTATTACCTGCAGTCAAGGTATTATAACCCCGAGTGGGGCAGATTCCTTAACACCGACGACACAGCGATTATGCTTACAAAGATAGACGACGCTTTCAGCGCGAATATGTATTTGTATTGTAATAATAATCCGGTGAATAAGGTGGATTATGATGGATATAATGCTCATGACGGTTCCGACTACAAAGTAAGAGTTAACATTTATGATGGTGTAGCCGGGCACTCAGAACTTGTAATTGCTCGTAATATGATTTTTTCTTATGGAATTTACGGTGAACACAGTTTAATTGATAATGTTGCCGGTACTCAAGGAAGGCTTCTTTTAATATATAATGAGTATAAGTGGTATCTTTACGATAAGGAACAGAACAACAGAGGAAGAACGGGATACACTTTCTATTTAAGCAAGAGCAATTATATTAAAGTGTTAATTTATTATATTGCAATTATTCTTCAGTCGGATATAGAACCTTCTGATTTGGGTTATATCGATAAATGCACTGTGAAAGAAGGCAAATATACAACATATAAAGTATTAGAAACTAATTGCACAACGATAATACGTGATGCATTATTGTTTGGTGCTCCTGAAGTGGTTTTAAGAGCTTGCTATATGTCCGGATTAAGTTTTTCAGGTTTTACCGAAGTTTTCAAACCATCACTTTTAAAGCCATATGTTGAAGCAATAGGAAAATACTGTTAAAGGTTGGAAATACATTATGAAAAAT
>ENA-OUPQ01000511-OUPQ01000511.1-human-gut-metagenome-genome-assembly--contig:-NODE-511-length-14600-cov-17.0912_pt1 | contig 14600 bp, 13 predicted proteins | sample MGYA00237946_ERZ548807 | MGnify/ENA primary metagenome ERZ548807 (study PRJEB26490, sample SAMN05194714) | human gut metagenome | biome: terrestrial biome; feature: human-associated habitat; material...
GAGCGCCACCTTGCCAAGGTGGAGGTAGCGAGTTCGAGCCTCGTCATCCGCTCCAAAGGACGCTTAAAATCCTAAGCGTCCTTATTTTTTACCAATGACACCAAACATAAGGCGACATAGCCAAGTGGTAAGGCACGAGTCTGCAAAACTCCGATTCCCCAGTTCAAATCTGGGTGTCGCCTCCAACGAATCCCAATTGTGTTTAGCAACTGGGATTTTTTTCTTTTTATGTGATAACCTAATTAAATTTAAGTGCGGTTAAAGGAGCTTATATGGATTTCTTTATTTGTATCGGTTTTTGCATTTGTGTAATAATTGCGTTTACCGGTTATTATATCTCTCATGTAGTAAAGCAAGCCAAAAAGGGAGACGACCAAACGAAAATTGATATGGCAAATAAATTTGAAATCAGAACAGAGTTTGAAACATCAACTTTTAATGCTGAAATAGTTGATTTGAGCTGCAGTGCGATGCTGATAGGCGGTAAGTATCCTAAAGCCGTAAATGTATATACGGCTGTTTTTGTAACCGACAAAAATGAGCAAATAAAGCTGAATGTTCCGCAAGAAATGTATGACGGTCTTGAAGTGGGTCAAAAAGGAGAGCTTACTCTTGTGGAGGGAGAGCTGTACAGCTTTGTCATTTAATTTATTTTTATATTTTTCAATAGCTTAACGATATAACTACGCAGTTTTTTGGAGGAATTATGACTAAACCAAAAAATATGAGCTTGATTGCCAAAGCAATGCTCTTTCTCAGCACGATAATATGGGGCAGCTCATTTTTTATACTTAAAAATACGCTTGATGAAATGCCACTTTATTTTATTCTGAGCATACGTTTTTTAGTGGGTGCGCTGTTGCTTTTTCTTGTCGGCTGTAAGAACTGGAAGAAGCTTAATAAAAAATATCTGTGGGCAGGCGGTATAACGGGCGTGTTTCTTGCCCTTGCTTACATAACGCAGACTATCGGATTACAACATACCACACCGAGCAAGAACGCTTTTTTGACAACGGTTTATTGCGTTCTTGTTCCGTTTTTTTGCTGGGGAGTTACCAAGAAAGCACCCGACAAATTTAATCTTGTAGCGGCTGTGGTTTGCCTTACGGGAATAGGACTTGTTTCGCTCGGCTCGGGTGATATAGGCTTTAATCTTATGGGTGACGGAATGACGCTTGTTTGCGGAATTTTCTTTGCTTTGCAAATGGTGGCGATTGAGTTCTGGGGAGAGGATATGGATGTTGTCCTCTATACGGCGGTGCAGTTTTTCACGGCGTTTATAATATGCTTTGCGGGATTTTTGGTTTTCGAAGAAGCTCCTGCGAGCATTTCACTCTCGGCAATAGGCTCACTTGCTTACGTATCGGTGTTTGCGACAACGCTGGCGTTTTTGCTTATGAACGTGGGCGTGAAATATGCTTCCGCAAGCTCAAGCTCGTTGATTTTGAGCTGTGAAGCCGTGTTCGGCGTCTTGTTTTCGATTTTGTTCTACCCCGACGAACATATTACACCGAGAATCGTCTGCGGCTTCGTGGTGATGTTTATCGGAATTGTTATCAATGAAACGAAACTAAGCTTTTTGAAAAAAGAAAAGGTAAACGCATAATGTGAAATATGCATAACTTTATTCCGTGATACAACGGATTTTTGTAAAACTCTTTACAAAACGAAACTTTTGTGATATGATAATGCTGTTCTTATAACATACCAAGAACAATTGGGTTACTACAAAAAGGTAGAAAACCGCAAAGCTCTAACGACTTCCTTTTTGGAGGTCGTTATCTTTTTATAGGGGAGTTATAAAGGAGTTGTACTTATGAAATACGGAATCGGTTTGGACTGCGGAATAGCCTCGGTAGGTTATTGCGTAATGGAATTGGACTTTAATGACGAGCCGAGAAGAATCGTTAAGCTCGGTTCAAGAATTTTTGATACTGCCGAAGTCCCGAAAACAGGAGCTTCGCTTGCTGCACCGAGACGTGAGGCAAGGGGTATGCGAAGAAGAGTTCGCAGGCATCAGCACAGACTAGACCGCATAAAATATATGCTTGTTGAAAAGAATATCATAAGTCAGGCTGAGCTTGAGAGCTTGTATAACGGACAGCTTTCGGACGTATATGAATTGAGAGTGAAAGCGCTTGACGAGCCTGTGGGCAATTGTGAATTTGCGAGAATTCTTATTCATTTGGCGCAAAGACGAGGCTTTAAGTCAAACAAGCGTAATGACGGAAAAGACAAAGAAGCAGGCAAGCTGTTGAAGGCTACCGAAAGCAATAGGGCTCTTTTGGAACAAAAGGGATATAGAACCGTCGGCGAAATGTTTTTGAAGGACGAAAAATTCGCACAGCACAAGCGTAACAAGGGCGAGGATTACAGCAATACCGTTTTACGCTCAATGATAGAGGCGGAAATAAAGGCGATATTTGAGGCACAGCGTAGCTTTGGAATGACTTTTGCAAGTGAAGAAATCGAAGCGAGGTATACGTATATTGCCTTGTCACAAAGACCGTTTGATTTAGGTCCTGCAAAAGGTCCTGAAAATTCCCCGAGCCCGTATCATGATATGCTGGGAGAAAGCTTGGTTGGACAATGCACATTTTACCCTGAGGAAAAACGTGCGGCAAAGGCGACATACTCGTTCCAGATTTTCAATTTGCTTCAAAAAATAAACCATATTTATCTTATAACGGATTTCGGAGTTAAATATTCTTTGTCCGATGAAGAAAGATTGACGATTAAGAATCTCTGCTTTAAGAAGAAAGCGGTAAATTATGCCGATATACGAAAAAGCCTCGGAATTTCATACGATTACAAATTCAACTGCATTTCTTACTCCGGTAAAGAGGTTGAGAAAATCAAGCAAAAGCTCGGAATCCAAGACCAACAGGCTTTAATTGATGAAATTGAGAAAAAGGCAAAATTCGAATATCTTAATAATTATCATCAAACAAAAAAGGCGTTGAGCGACGTGTTCAATGCACTTTCTGAGGACGACCTTGACGCTCTCGGAAGAATTTTTACGGTTTTTACCGATAAGGACAGAATTAAGAAAGAGCTTGAGCTTACGGATATACCTAAATCTCTCCACGAAAGCATTTACAATAATATGCCATATTTCAAGGGCTACGGTCATATAAGCGTTAGGGCGTGCAAGGAGATTATTCCGTTCCTTGAAAAGGGTATGACATACGATAAGGCTTGCGAAGCGGCGGGTATTGATTTCAGAGCACACTCAAACACGGAAAAGCACAAGCTTTTACCGCCTGCGGAGAATGCACTTGCGGACATTCCGAATCCCGTTGTTAAGCGTGCCGTTACGCAGACGAGAAAGGTTATAAATGCGATAATCAGGGAGATGGGCAACAGTCCTGCATACATAAACATTGAGCTTGCGAGGGAGTTGCCTAAATCCAAAAAAGAAAGAGATGAAATTGACCAACATAATAACGAAAACAGAGCCGCAAACGAAAGAATAAAAAATGAAATTACGGAGAATTTCGGAAATGTAAACCCGACAGGTCTTGATATTGTTAAATTAAAACTTTATCACGAACAGAACGGTATATGTCCATATACTCAACGGCACTTTGATTATGATAGATTGCTTGAGCCGGGCTATGTTGACGTTGACCATATAATTCCGTACAGCAAATGCTTTGACGACAGCTATTCAAACAAAATACTGACATTTTCATCGGAAAACAGGCAAAAGAGCAACAGAATCCCGATGGAATATATCCCCGAAAGTAAAAAGTCGGACTATCAGGTTTGGGTAACAAACAGTATAAGGAATCCTAAAAAGAGGCAAAATCTTCTTAAAGCAAGGCTCACGCCCGAGGACACCGAGGGCTTCAAAGCCCGCAATCTTAACGATACACAGTATTTAAGCCGTGTGTTATATAATTACATAAATGACAGCCTCTTGTTTGACGATTATAAGTACAAAAAGAACGTCAGAGCGGTAAAGGGTGCGGCTACGGCATATATGCGTAAGCGTTGGGGTATAGCAAAGGTTCGTGAGGACGGAGATTTGCACCATGCGGCAGACGCTGCGGTTATTGCTTGTGTTACCGACGGAATGATTCAAAAAATCAAGAAATATTCCGCCTCGCAGGAGCTGGATAACTATTCGGTTAACACCGATACGGGAGAGGTTATTGACAAACTTCCCATGCCGTACAGTGATTTTAGAAATGAGCTGCAAAAGCGTCTTGAGTCGGAAAATTTGGATGAGTTGAAAATGTATCTTTTCAAGCTTCCGAACTATTCCAAAGAGGCGTTGGATGACGTAAAACTCTGTTTTGTTTCAAGAGCACCGAAGCACAAAGCGACGGGTGCTGCGCATATGGGAACGCTGCGTTCGTATAACGGCGACGGTTATTCGGTTTCAAAGAAAAAGCTTTGTGACTTAAAGCTTGATAAAAACGGCGAAATTGAGGGCTGTGATTTTTGGAAGAATGACGACAAGCTTTTATACAATGCATTGAGAGAAGAACTTGTTAAGGTCGGAGGCAAGGGAAAAGATTTTCCGAGCGATTTTGAATTCCACAAGCCGAAATCAGACGGAAGCGCAGGCCCTATAGTCAGAAGCGTAAAGGTAAGAGAAAAAGCTTCGCAATATGTTCCGCTGAATACCGAAAACGACCTTGCACAAAAGACGGGCGCAGGAAACGGCTCAATGATAAGAATTGACGTTTTCTATGTTGAAAATGACGGATATTACTTTGTGCCGATTTATGTTGCGGACACCAAGAAAAAGGAACTGCCGAATCTTGCGTGCTCACAAGGGAAAAACGGCTGGAAACCTATGGACGACAAGGATTTTGTATTCTCGCTTTATTCCAATGACTTGATTAAGGTAACGGCAAAGAAAAATATGACATTTAGCGTTGCTCAAAAAGGAAGTAGCTTGCAACCTGAAATCAAAAGGAACGAGATTTTGGTGTATTATTCTAATGCTGATATTGCTACTGCTTCTGTTTTAGTGAGAACGCACGACGGTGCTTACGAAAAGAGAGGTTTGGGAATAAAGAGTCTTAACAGTATTGAAAAATATACTGTTGACCCGTTGGGAAATGTTCAAAAGGTGGGCAAGGAGAAGCGAATGAGGTTTAACTGATATGGCTTACAGAAATATTTTCATTTCCAATGAGGCAAAGCTAAGACTTCGCAATAAGCAGTTGATTGTCGATAACGGTGAGGAGCTGTCATTTCCGATTGAGGACATACGCTCAATAGTAATTGACAACCCTTATACAACGCTCAGCGCAAAGCTGCTTTCAAAGCTTTCCGAGGACGGCGTTTGCGTGATTGTCTGTGATGATAAGCACACACCGTCAGCGACGATGATGCCGATAGGGGCTTATTGCCGAGTCAATAAGCGTGTTACGCTTCAGTTTGAACAGTCAAAGCCGAAGCTAAAAAAGATTTGGCAGGAAATTGTAAAGGCAAAAATAAATAATCAGGCAAAATGTCTTGAGCTGAATTCCGTTGAAAAAAGTGCCGAGCTTTATTCGATAGCCAAAACGGTAGCCTCGGGAGACACCACGAACAGAGAGGGCTATGCGGCAAGGATGTATTTTCGCAGTATGTTCGGAAACGAGTTCACAAGGGACGGCGAAAACGGGATAAATGCCGCATTGAATTACGGCTATGCGATTTTTCGTTCGTTTATTGCAAAAACGCTTGTTGCTTACGGGCTTGAGCCGTCGATAGGGATACACCATAAAAATCAACTCAATGCGTTTAATCTTGCTGACGATATTATTGAGCCGTTCAGACCGATAGTTGACAATTATGTTTATAAGAATTACCGTGAGTGGGGCGACAGCTTTTTTACGGCACAAAAGGCAGAACTCGTTTTACTGCTTAACTGTGCGGTTACGGTTGACGGGAAAAGACATTCTGTCGCAAATGCTGTTGAGCTTGCGGTGCAAAGTATAATTTCCTCATTTGAAAACGATGAAGCAAAGTTAAAACTTCCCGTACTCAATGAGTTGTCTTATTTTGATTATGACTAAGTTTATGAGAATGATTGTATTTTTTGACTTACCGGTAAAAGAAAAAGCCGCTCAGCGAGAAGCGGCGAAATTCAGAAAGTTCTTGATTGAGGACGGCTATCTTATGATACAGTACTCGGTCTATTCAAGGGTGTGCAACGGATATGATGCGGTAAAAACGCACGAAAACAGGCTCAAGGCACATCTTCCCGCAAACGGCTCGGTGCGATTGCTCACGATTACCGAAAAGCAATATGAATCAATGCAAATTTTGCTTGGAGAATTCAAGCAGTCGGACACACAGGTATCCTATGAACAGCTGACTTTGTTGTAAAAAATGAAAAAAGACTTGAAGATTTTTACTTCTTCAAGTCTTTTTTTATCGCAATTTTTCTCGGTAACGCCGATACTGCGTTGTTTTTCGTTCCCATATTATAACATACCAAGAAAAATTAGGGAACTACAATCCAAATGTTGAGGGTGTATCGGATGTCAAAATTATAACATACCAAGAAAAATTAGGGAACTACAATTAAGTATGTGATATGGTATCTTGTAATGAATTATAACATACCAAGAAAAATTAGGGAACTACAATTACTATAATTAACAGTTTTTTTGTTACGCAATTATAACATACCAAGAAAAATTAGGGAACTACAATTGAGGTTATAAATAATATTACTTTCAATCGATTATAACATACCAAGAAAAATTAGGGAACTACAATTATTTTCCGCCATAGCTTCAACGGCGTAATATTATAACATACCAAGAAAAATTAGGGAACTACAATTAAATCGGTCGCCGAATATCTCAAGGAATAATTATAACATACCAAGAAAAATTAGGGAACTACAATTCGCGTATACGGGGAATAGTCCGCAAAACTATTATAACATACCAAGAAAAATTAGGGAACTACAATCTATCAGATAGCGGCGAAAGAATTCGGCTAATTATAACATACCAAGAAAAATTAGGGAACTACAATCGTGCTTTTGATTTTAATTTTTCCCATTTATTATAACATACCAAGAAAAATTAGGGAACTACAATGCATCTGTGTTCCAATAGTCATTTGCCGCAATTATAACATACCAAGAAAAATTAGGGAACTACAATAAAAGGTATCGAATTAAAAGATAAAATGAAATTATAACATACCAAGAAAAATTAGGGAACTACAATTTATTCGCACAAATAAACATTTGTCTATTGATTATAACATACCAAGAAAAATTAGGGAACTACAATTATCGATGATAACACGCACGATATTGTTTTATTATAACATACCAAGAAAAATTAGGGAACTACAATATTGCGGTATTTATGGAATTGTGAGGTAAAATTATAACATACCAAGAAAAATTAGGGAACTACAATAATCATATCACATAATGTTTTACATTGTCAATTATAACATACCAAGAAAAATTAGGGAACTACAATGGTGGCGCCTGCGTTGACGATTATTTAACGATTATAACATACCAAGAAAAATTAGGAAACTACAATTGCCTTTCCGTTCAAAAAACTTAAGCTAAGATTATAACATACCAAGAAAAATTAGGGAACTACAATTCGTATTGCGTATTCGTTCCGCAAGTGAAATTATAACATACCAAGAAAAATTAGGGAACTACAATCTTGATATACAGTAAACGCAAATATGAATGATTATAACATACCAAGAAAAATTAGGGAACTACAATCCGTGACCAATACGGTGTTAGAGAAGTTGAATTATAACATACCAAGAAAAATTAGGGAACTACAATAGCCGTTGATAAGTTAACTTCTCTTATGAGATTATAACATACCAAGAAAAATTAGGGAACTACAATGTCATATCAGTTTGCCTCGCTTTCATCGCAATTATAACATACCAAGAAAAATAATTAAAGAATCTTTTGTTATAAGATATTTATATTAAAAATTTTCATTTTCCCATTTTCTTAACAAAGATTTTATGTCGGGTGTGATATAATGCGGATAAAATGAAGGGAGTGTTCAGTTTGTTAAGAGCTAAAAAGGCTATATTTCAAGGCTTGCTATTGATAGTCGGTGTGGCTATGCTGTGCTTCGGTGCTATGCGTGGCGAGGTTGATACGGTTTTGAGCAAGGCTGTTAGATTGTGCTTGGAGTGTGTCGGAATTGGATAAAAAGAAAAACTCGTTTTCAAAAATTTTGAGCCGTTTCCGTGGATATATTCAAGCGGTGGCAACCTTGCTTACCAATATACATTTGCCGAATTTTTTTAAAGGCGGAATTTATCAGGGTAAAGGTAAGGCGGTGTGCGTACCGGGGCTGAACTGCTATTCCTGTCCGGGTGCTGCGGGTGCGTGTCCTATCGGCTCGTTTCAAGCGGTGGTAGGTTCATCGAAATTCAAGTTTTCCTATTATATAACCGGCTTTTTAATATTACTCGGAGTGTTGCTCGGACGATTTATATGCGGATTTTTATGCCCGTTCGGTTGGCTTCAGGAATTACTCCACAAAATCCCCGGCAAGAAGCTGTCAACAAAGAAACTGAAACCGCTTACATATTTGAAATATGTCATTTTATTGCTTGCGGTGGTATTGTTGCCTGCAATAGTTGTAAACGATTTAGGCATGGGAGACCCGTTCTTCTGCAAATATATTTGTCCGCAGGGCGTTCTTGAGGGTGCAATTCCATTGGCGGCGGTCAACGAGGGTATACGCTCGGCATTAGGACCGCTGTTTAACAGAAAGCTGATAATTTTAATAGTGGTTGCTGTTTTGAGCGTTTTATTTTATCGACCGTTTTGCAAATGGATTTGTCCGCTCGGCGCATTTTACGCATTGATGAACAAGGTGTCCCTGCTCGTCATTAAGGTTGACGAACACAAATGCGTATCATGCGGTAAATGTGCAAGGGTGTGCAAGATGGATGTAGATGTCACAAAAACGCCCAATCATACAGAGTGTATTCGCTGCGGCAAGTGCATAACCGCTTGTCCGACAGACGCAATCAAGTTTAATTATGGTTTTGAGATGCCGAAAAAGATAACGGACGGTTTCGAAAAGCCTGTTGATAAAAAGAAAGTAAATAATAACAAGAAAACGGAGGACTGATTATGAAAATTTCAAAAGCTTCAAAAATTTTAGCCGTGCTTATGGTGCTGGCGTTGACTTTAGGCTTTGCATCTTGCTCGGCAGGTAAGAAAAATTCGTCAAATGACAATTCGGACATTATACCCTTGCTTGCACAGGAGCCGAACAGCCTTGACGAGGCGACAGCTCTTCATAAAAAGCTTATGGAGGCGGAAAACAAAATTTTTACAGACAACTCTGCCCTTTGGGAAAAGGTATTCCTTTCGGCAAATAAGAATAGCCCTATGATTGAAGACGGAAAAAACTACGGCGATTTTCTTCTTGACACGATTGAGGGTGCAAAAAGTCAATTCTCCGCAGATGAATTGAAAACGCTTAAAGACGGAGCAGAGCAGATAAAGGAAATCGAGGGTAAACTCACAATTTTGGAGCAGAAATATCCCGGCTGCGGAAGCACACCGAGCAGCGGAGAGAGCGTTGGAGCAGAAGAAGCGGGAATGGGTGGAAACACAAGTAAACTTACTCAATTCCCGAGTTTTCAAGGCAAAGACCTCGACGGAAATGATGTAAACAGCAAAGACCTTTTTTCAAACAATACCGTAACGGTAGTAAATTTCTGGTTCACGACCTGCAAACCGTGCGTCGGCGAGCTTGAAGAATTAGAGGCACTCAACAAGACCCTTTCTGCAAAGGGTGGTGCTGTTGTCGGCGTAAACTCCTTTACGCTTGACGGCGATAAGGCGGCAATTTCGGAAGCAAAAGACGTTTTGTCGAAAAAGGGCGTTACCTACAAGAATATTTGGTTTGACTCAAAGAGCGAAGCAGGTAAGTTTACCTCGGGACTTTATTCATATCCGACAACCTACGTTGTTGATAAGAACGGAAATATCGTAGGACAGCCGATCGTCGGCGCAATCACATCCCCCGAGCAGACGGAGAAGCTCAACAAGCTTATAGATCAGGCTATTGCAAACAGCAAGTAAATTAAGCTCATATTTATAACGAAGAAAGACTCAACAGCAGTTGGGTCTTTTCTTTTATAATCGGAAAGCGGATTTACGTCGCTTGCTTTATTATGCCTGTTGTGGTAGAATGAATACAATTACAATATAAAAAGAAGGCTTTAATATGTGGGCAATATTAGCTGTTTTGTCCGCGGTATTTGCGGCATTGACCTCAATTTTCGCAAAGGTGGGCATACAAAACGTTGACTCAACCCTTGCAACCGCAGTCAGAACGGTTGTCGTTGTGCTTATGGCATGGGTTATGGTGTTCATTACGCATACGCAAAGCGGATTGTCGGGAATTGACCGTAAAAGCTGGATGTTTCTTATCCTTTCGGGACTTGCAACGGGCGCATCGTGGCTGTGTTATTACAAGGCGTTACAGCTCGGCGAGGTTTCAAAGGTTGTACCGATTGACAAATTGAGCATACTTTTTACACTTGTGCTGGCATTTGTTTTCCTGCATGAGAAGTTCACCGTGAAATCGGCGGTCGGCACGGCGTTTATCACTATCGGCACGCTGATAATGGCATTGTAATTTGTAAATAATCTGTAACAATACACGATTGTATTTGAATTGACATTAAAATAATGATAAAATCTATCTATTATATAAATTGAGGGAGGCATATTCTTGGCAGATAATAAAGAAAAAGACCTCGAGGGGATTTTTCCCGAGCAGGACGACGAAGCCTTGAAGAAGGAGCTGGAGGAGTTAAAAGAGACTTTTCAGCAGGAGCTTGACAAGGCGACCGCCGAGGCTGAAACTTCGGAGGAGAAAAATGAAAACGAGTCGGAGCCCGACGAAGAGGAAGAGCTTACCGAGGATATGCTCTGTGAGTGCTGCGGCGAAAACAAAAGGGGAACGGAGAAAGATCCCGAGTCTCGTTTTTGCGCAGAGTGTGAAAAGGCGTTAAGGCACTATCCGTTTGATTTTCTTAACATTATAATAATGCTCATAGTTATCGGCTTTAGCTTTTACGCTTGCTATGTGTTTGCGGGGAATGCGAATGTTTATGTTGATGCGTTGAACGCTCAAAAGGCTGCAAAGGAAAATAAGCTTTTCACCGCACATTCCGATTATTCAGAGCTTTTCGACACTATGGAGGACAAAAGCATCAGAGGCGAGATGGTCTGCAAGAGAGCAATTCTCAATCTTTCAAAGGTCGGCGGCTATCAGGATATGGAGCAATATGCCTCGAGCTTTAAGTCTTGGGAGCTGAAGCTTCCGCACCTCAAATCCGTCGCAAAGGCTTTTGAGGAGAAAAATGCTTTCGAGAGAACAAGAGACGCTTGCTATGAGATAATCTATTCCAACATTCCGCAAGAGGCGGTTGATCCGTCCGAGGTCCCGTATGAAACTATAATTGAACAGCTGAAGGCTCTTGAAAACAAGCCTCTTGAGCCCGTAACCTACAGTGCCGAGGAGATACAGGACGGACTTGTTACCACAACGGCGGCGTATTCCATTGAAGCGAACGCCTACAGTCAGGCGATGATTTCATATTTCAAGTTCTATACTGCGGCAATAAGCAGTCAGCCTGCCGAAACACAGATCGGCTTTCTTGAGGAAATAAAGAACGGTTATCCCGAAATGACTTGGCTTTACGGTCCTATGCTCGGAGATCTCTATGTCAAAGCGCAAAAGGACGTTACGGATTATTGTGCATTCCTTAAAGATGTCAATGCCGAGGATGCGTATGCTGATGTTGCGATGGCTACCTCATTGCGTATTCAAGGAAAATATGAGGATAGTATAGAGATTTGTAAAAACAAGGTGCTTGAAAAGGACGATTATTCATTTGAATATTACAGACAAACCGCACTTTCCTGCCTTGCACTCGGAGAGTATGACAACGCTTGCGCGGCTGCTAAGGCGGCATATGAGCAGTACAATTATTCTATTCAGGTGCTTGATACTCTTGCTCTTTGCTATGCGGCAATGGGTAATGATGAGGGCTATGCCGAGGTTGAGAAGATTTTCGCTCAGAACGGTATGGCAGTCAGCGACGAGGTCAAGGATTACAAGGACGGAAAAATCACCCTCGACAACATTCTCAAGGAAGGAGATTTTGACGTAGAATGACAACGGTATATATAATAGTAAAATATCTTACAATTGTAGGCGCATATATGAAGGGCTTTTTCGAGCAGCTTTCCTGCCGTGTGTATGAGGTGCTTATCGAGGACGGCCGTTATCTTACCGCAACCGAGCTTTGCGGTCATGTCGAGCATGAAATAATTAAAAAAAGAAGCGTCAGCTTCGGCGTTTGCTTCTTCCCGTTTCTCTTTAACCTTATATTAGGCTTGGTTTTTGTATCGGTAGGCTCAATGAACGTGTATTTTCTCGGAGAGTTTTTTACCTATAATAAAGGAATTGTTCATATTCTGAATTTTGTGTTCCTTTGGCTCGGAATTTCAATGCTTACAAACCTCTTCCCGCAGATTGAGGACGCATTGACCTTGCGAGAGCTGATTTACGGTAAAAACACCAACATTGTTTTGAAAATACTTGCAGCACCGATTTTTGCGGTACTCTATTGCGGAGCGTTCCTTGAAAGATGGGGAATAACCTTCCTTACCTCGGTAGCATTTTCTCTTGTCGTACCGTCGATTTACGCAACATTTTTGCCGTCTTTGATAGGCGCAATGCAGTAAAATTAAATTAAAATCCGAAGCGGTAGCGTTCATTCCTGCCGTTTCGGATTTTTCTGTTTACATTATATATAGTAAAATGCTAAAATTGAATTGGTGATAATAATGAAAAAGATGATTGCTGTAATTACGGTGGTAGCTTTGTGTCTTGCTTTTTCGTCTTGTTCAAAGAAAAGTGCCGATGAGCAGACAACCGATGAAATTAGCAGCACAGCTGAAGTGACGGAAGCTCAATCGCAGACCGAAGAGGAAAGCACGACTCAAGAGTCGACAACAGAAGCGCCGCAAACACAGGCACCTACTAAGGCTGTACCTCAGGCTCAAAAACCGACTCAAGCGGCAACGAAGGCACCAACGCAAGCTCCCAAGCCGCAGGCAGCAACCCCGCCGAATGCAATTACAGGCTTTGAAAGCGAAATGCTTGAGCTGTGCAATCAGCAGCGTCGTGCCAACGGAAAGCCCGACCTTACGCTCAACAAAACTCTTTGTGCCAATGCCGCTGTCAGAGCAGAAGAAATTTCAAGAGATGATTGGTTTTCACACCAAAGACCCGACGGCACTACGTGCTTTACCGCAGTTACCGTGGATTATATGACCTGCGGAGAGAATATTGCTTACGGCACAAGGACGGCATCCGCTACCGTTGCGGCGTGGATGGACTCTCCGGGACACAGAGCCAATATTTTGTCCGATGAATTTACGCAAGCAGGCTTCGGCTGCTATGAGCTTGACGGAGTTCGATATTGGACGCAGTTTTTTATAGGATAAGCTAACTGCAAAAAACGTGGCTTCCGATCGTTACGATAACAGGTCTTGTTCGTATCCATTTATTAGAGGTTTTTGCAGGATTATAATAGTATATGGCACCGCCCGTTGGATCCCATCCGTTAATGGCATCTCGGGCGGCTTTTTTTGCCGTGTCGGTCGGCTCCACCTTCCAGTTGCTGTCGGTAACACACGAAAAAGCACCGGCTTGGTAAACAACACCCGAAATGCTGTCGGGAAACGATGAGTGTTCGACTCTGTTTAATACGACTGCGCCGACGGCAACCTGACCCGTATAGCTTTCTCCTCTAGCTTCTGCGGCTATTACCTTTGCTAAAAGATATACGTCGTTGCTTGTGAATTTGCCCGAAGAGGACGAGCTGCTCGAAATGCCCATAGCATTGAGCGTGTCCTTGCCGGCTATTCCGTCTGCGGTCAATCCGTTCTTTCGCTGAAAGCTTTTTACGGCGTTTTGCGTTTGAGTTCCGTATATTCCGTCAACGCCTCCGGAGTAGTATCCCCAATTTTTGAGCTTTTGCTGAATTTTGCGAACCTCCTCGCCTCTTGAGCCGAGACGGGAAAGTACCTGCGAAGCTTTGACTTCGTTTGTACGGCGATTTTGATATAGTGTAATTGAGCCGAATAAGAGAATTGCCGTAAGCAAAATACAAAGCAGCTTGAATTGCTTATTAAAGTTGAAAAAGTTTTTCATAAGATTACTCCTGTGATTTATTTACTTATATTGTTAAACGGATAATGAAAAATATACTTGCCGATGTATCAAAACAGGAGAAATTGTGGATTAAAAACAGCTTGACCACAAGATGTGTGGGCGCAATAAAAAAGTTGAAAAAAATTGCAAAAAAATTGAAAATAAGTGTTGACAATGGGCTTGCTCTGTGATATTATATCAAAGCTGTCCGCAAGACAGCGGGACACAAACGAAAACGTCAAAAAGAAATTTCAAAAAGTTGAAAAATTCCTCTTGACAATGAGTTTTGAAAGTGCTATAATGTGCTTCCACCCGTGAGAAAAGCGGTGGCAACGGACCTTGAAAATTAAACAACGACTTAAGAAAAAGGAAACCCTGAAATTC
>ENA-OUPQ01000513-OUPQ01000513.1-human-gut-metagenome-genome-assembly--contig:-NODE-513-length-14554-cov-4.67032_pt1 | contig 14554 bp, 10 predicted proteins | sample MGYA00237946_ERZ548807 | MGnify/ENA primary metagenome ERZ548807 (study PRJEB26490, sample SAMN05194714) | human gut metagenome | biome: terrestrial biome; feature: human-associated habitat; material...
AGCAAGAATTCCTAAATTTATAATATTCATTTGGATTAAGCAATAATATACTACAGTAGATGCATTGTCGAAACGCACCTTTTAATACCTCCTCGTAGCATATGAGAACTACAGGATTACTAACTCGTATTAATATGTATATTATTACTGCCGCATAACGATTACAAAATTACACAAAAAAATATATCTAACAAAAGTGGGAGGATTTTTTAACTTTTTACCATAGACATTTTATTAGGGAAGCGTAGGTTCAACTGGCAAGTACAAATAAGTAGAAATGTTTGAACAACACCGTTTTAGGAAGTTGAAAAATCAAGTTTCTCTCTCGGTATAGCGTTTATTTTGGCCAATATCTTCTTTAGTTTAGCATTTGTGTATTTCCCATTCGTGTTCTATTTAGCTCCTTATTATGAGTATGTAGCAAGTTACTTATCAAATTCAGCCTCTTTGAGGGTCAAATATGGTTTTGCAAATGGTGACTGACAAGACATAAACAAGGTCAGCAGGAATTTTTTACATAAATGGACATGAATGTATATAACCTAAAATAAGAATAAATTTTAATAAGGGCTGCCCAAAAAGAAAAAAATGCAGTTGCCATCCTATAGATACTTGCAGAAAGGATAAAATTTACTTTTAGACCTTTTGGGATAGCCCTTATTAATACTTCAGATAAAATTCCTTAGGTTATATTTTCAATCCTTTGGACCGGGTTTCCTCCTTGGCATACAGTCCCGGACGCCCGATTATGACATGGTTGGCAACGATACTATCCGCCGGACTGCGTATCTGCGGCGGTGCATTTTCGGGATATTGCGCCTGCCTGTTCCTCACATCTTCCGCTTCCGGCTTGAGCTGTTGCCCTTCATTCTCCTTTTCTGCGACTTCGGGCGTGGGTGGCGCAAGCTCCAGCTGAATTTTTCGGTCAAGGGCGGCAAGTTCGGACTTCAACTGCTTCAGCTCGTCCTCCTTCTTCCACACCTTACCCGCTATCTCCTGTAACTGCGGTATCTCCATCTCCAGCACCTCGTTCTTCGCCTTGTACTGGTCGATGATGGAGGGTATCCTCTCCATCGCGTTGAGGAAGTTGCGGGCGGCGGCCAACGGGTCAGCCATCGCCAGATGCCCGTTGTTGTAGGTGTACTTGTAGTTCCCCTCGACCACGAAGCGGTTGTCGGTGAACTCCAATCCCTCTTTGAGTATCCTTTCGCTCACCACCTTTATCGGAAAACCGTAAAGTTCACCGACCTGCGTGTACAACCCTCCGGTCGTGGCATTCTTGGCTATCTCCTGCAAACGCTTTCCGATGACCTTCTCATCGGCGGAATCCACTCCGTCCACCTTTATTATATTAAGGCGGTTGCCCTCCTTGTCGGTCTGCACCACCGACAGGAAGCGGTTCCAGTCCTCCGTCATGGCATCTATGAAAGCCGTGTTGTTGCGCAACTCGCCGGTCTTTGACTCCAGCTTGAACTCCGAATCACGCTTGCCCTTGTTGAACGACTTGCGTTCCCCTTCGAGCGATGCGATCCGCTTTTCCAGTTTCGCCTTGTCCAACAGGTCGGTATTGCCGGAGAGCAACGCCATGTATTCCGAGAAATTCATGCCCGATTTTTCGTCCATTGCCCCCTCGTCGATGGTACGCGCACCCATCGCACCGCTTTTGAGCTGGCTTATGAAAGTCTGCTTGCAGTGCAGGAGGTTGAACTTGTAGCTGTCCAGTGACTTCTCCACCGCGTAGATGATTACATCCACGTTGTTCCCGGCGAAATGTTTGGCAATCTCATTACCTGCCCTAACTCCGCGTCCGTCACGCTGTTGCAAGTCGGACGGTCGCCACGGCGTATCGAGATGATGGATAGCCACACACCGTTTCTGGGCGTTCACACCCGTTCCGAGCATAGAGGTAGAGCCGAACAGCACACGCACCGTCCCGGCGTTCATGGCGTCTATCACCGCCTTCCGCGCCTTGTCGGTCTTGCACTCCTGAATGAAGCGCACCTCGCTTGGCGGTATACCGTAGTCCTCCGTCAGTTTGCGCTTGATTTCCGAATAGACGTTCCACCCGTCGCCCGGCTGGTATGTCCCCAAATCAGAGAAAACGAACTGCGTGCCTTTCTGGGCGTCGTATTTTTGATAATACTCCGCGATCATCTTGGCACAGTGACTCGCTTTGTTGTCGGGATGATCTTCGTAATTCGGGTCTATCATGCGCATGTCGAGTGCCATTTTCCGGGCATAGTCCGTGGCGATGAGCATCTTCGCCTTTTCTTCCGTTTCCGAAAGCGGCAGCCTGCCCAACAAGGTGGCATCGCCCGTCTTGGCGAACTGCATCAGTTTCTGTATGAAGTCCTCCTGTTCCGGCGTGGGCGGTATATGGTGCAGTATCTCGTTCTTGGCAGGACGGTCAACGCCCACATCCTCCGCCGTGCGGTAGTCCGTGATTTCATTATAGAAGGCGGCAAGCTCCGGCACTTTGATGAAGTAGCGGAAACGCTCCTTCTGGACCACATTGTTCGTCACGTTAAATTCAAAATCCGTCGTCTTCTTGGCAAATATCGCCGCCCAAGCGTCGAAACACCTTATGTCCTGCCGTTCCAGCTCCTTCGGGCGCAGGTACTTGAACAGCAGGTACAATTCAGTCAGTGAGTTGCTGATAGTCGTGCCGGAGAGGAAGGTCGCACCCAAGTCTTTTCCTGTGCGCTCCTGTATGGTGCGTATGGCAAAGAGCATGTTAAGTGCCTTCTGGCTTCCCTCGCTGTTTCCCAATCCCGCCACACGGTCGTGGCGCGTGTTGAAAGTCAGATTCTTGAACTGGTGGCTCTCATCTATGAAGATGTGGTCGATGCCCATCTGCTTGAAATCCACCACGTCGTCCGTGCGTGACTTTATGGCGTGTTCCACCTTCTCCAGCTTCGCTTCAAGGTTGTGCTTGCGCTTCTCCAATCCTTTCAGCATCGCCCGCGACACGTTCTTTCCCTGCTGCCGTAGCACTTCGAGGTTTTCCTCCACCGTGTCAAGCTCTGCTTGCAGGATGCGCTGCTGCAATTCCGGCGACTGCGGTATCTTGCCGAACTGGTCGTGCGACATGATGACGCAATCGTAGTCGTTGTTCTTTATATTATTGAAGAAGCGCACACGGTTGGCGGTCGAAAAGTCCTTCTCCGAAGCGTACAGAATACGTGCGTTGGGATATGCCGCCTGATAGGTGGCTGCAATCTCCGCAACGTTGGCTTTCAGCCCGATAATCATCGGCTTGTGTGCCAAATTCAGACGCTTCATCTCATGCGCGGCGATGCACATTATCAGCGTCTTACCGGTTCCCACCTCGTGGTCGCAAATTCCGCCGCCGTTCTGTTTCAACATCCAGACGCAATCCATCTGTGAGGGATAGACGCTCTTGATACCCCGGCTTGCCAGCCCTTTCAGGTTGAGGTCGGGAAAGGTCTGATGGGAGCCGTCGTAGCGCGGGCGCACGAAACAGTTGAACTTGCGGTTATACATCGTCACAAGCCGCTCCTTGAACTGCGGCGACTGCTCTTCGAGCCATTCGGAGAAGCCGTTTCGTATCTCGTCAATCTTGGCGTTGGCGAGTTGTATTCCCTCGCTGTCGCGCATCTTGATGTCGTTGCCATGCTCGTCCTTGCCGATGGACTTCATCATGTCAGGGCAGGTGTTGTGCAGGGCGTGTTTTAGGAGGTGCATACCGTCATAGTTCCGGTAATACCCCTTCACCAGAAACTCGTCCGTGATTTTCATGGTGCGGTAGCCGCACACCACCGAAAACTCGTCCATGCTTGCGGAATAGGCGATTTTCACCTCCGTGTCGAACAGCCGGCTCATGTAGGCGGCATAGACACCCGTCGGAATCCAGCGTTCCCCGAAATTGAAGTCCAGATCCTCGAAGGCGATGCGCTGCGGCTCGGCATCTTTCAGAGCCTCCAACGCCTGCTTCACCTCCGGCATACGCTCATTTTCGGGATTGTCACCCATCCATGCCTCTATGCGTTCCGCTTTCTCTATGACATTTCCGGCGATGAAACGGTCTTTGATTTCGTAACCGGTCACGAGCGGATTGTAGTAGATGCGCCCTTGCAGGGCAGTGAGCAAATCCTCCGCCGTGCTGTCGGTTATCTCCCGCATATAGTCGAGATTGACCGTACCATATTTGTTGAGCGACGCAGACAGGGCTTCTTCGGGAGAGCCTACGTTGGCATGGCTCTCCACCGCGAAGGAAACAGGATGCTCGAAGATGTCCGCCTTGACGAACTTTCCGTTTTCCATCCGTTCCAGCGAAAGGATGTCGCGCCCGCCCGCATCCATCATCACTAACTTCACGTTCTGCTTGGCGTTGAGGTTGCCGTAGCGCATGACAAACTCATCGTAACAGGTATTCAGATGCTCTCGCCACGGAACATTTGCCTCGCGCCGGAGCGATTCATAACGGTACAGACGCTCGTAGGCGTCACGCAGCGACACATACAACAACGCCTTTTCCTTCTGGTATCCTTTCAGGTCGAGCGGCTGGAATGTCGCCCCGTATGGCGTGATGTCTTTCAGGTAGCCGATGTTATGACGCCCCCGGTCAGCCACCAGCGACCCTTCGCGCAGGTGCATCTCCGGCGTGCGGTGGTAGGCACGCGGAGAAAGGTCCACGACTTCCTCCTTCGGCTTTTCCGGTTCGATGTCGGGAAAAAGGGAAGTCGCCACCGCTTCCGATGGGGTATCTGTAACGGCAGGTGCGGCGACTGCCTCCGGCTGTGTTTCCTCCTGTCGTGGCTGCTCACGGGAAGTTTCCGGCACGGCTTTCACTTCCGTCTTTTCCGCCACTTGTTTCTCGTTATGCTGCCTTGCCAGTTCCCGAAGTTCTTTCCTACGCTCCGGCGTCAAACCCATCATCATTTCATAGAAACCGTTGATGGGAGGATTGGTATCCCAGTCCAGTGTGGCATAGATGTCGTCCGGGTCGGCAGGCTTGGCGGTGTTCTCCGCTTTCACCTCCTTATTCTCCATTGCGGGTTTTGCAGTTGGAGCTGTCGGTGTAACCGTGACTTTCGGTTTGGGCGGAGTGGACTTTGCCGTAACTGCCTTTTTCACCGTCTTTTTCTTTTTGGAGGTTTTCGGTTGGCTGACCTCTTCCGTCATCCCCCAGAGGTCAAGCAGGGTGAGCTGCACGCCTGCGGAATATTGCGGGCGCGGTTCTATCTCCGGCTTTTCATCTGCGGGTTGCGGCTTTTCTGTCGGAGTTTCCACCGTCTGCGCCGAGGATACTGTTTCCAATTTTATGGCAGGACGCTCTACTTTATTTTGAACGGCAACTTTTTCTTCCGTTCCTGCCTGCCGGATTGAACCCGAATACAAGCGCATGGCAAGCCTGTAATGGAAATCCTCGTCGAGCATACGGCGCAAATCCCCGGCGATGCCTGCTGCCTTGCCCTCGTGCAGATAAACCATAGCGGGCTTCCCGTAGGGGTCTGTGTCAAGTTTCGCCATCGTATGCACGATGCGTTCCGGGTGGTGGATGAAATAGGCGTTGTCGGTCAGGGCGGTTTTCGTGTCCGTCTGTATCACGGTCATCAGCCGCTCGTCCTGCGACATTTCCTTCTTGCTGAGGTTCTTTTGCAGGACAATCAGGTCACTGCCCACCTCCGTGCCCGCGTTGTCCGTGAACAGGTTGTTGGGCAGGCGTATCGCGGATACCAGATTGGCCTGACTGAACAGCTCGTTACGCACGGAGGTCTTGGTGCTATTCAATACCCCTTGCGAGGTGATGAACGCCACGATACCGCCGTCACGCACGGCATCCAGTCCTTTGAGAAAGAAATAGTTGTGGATGGTTTTCTGGGCGGAGCGTCTGCCGAAAGAGTCGCTCCGCTGAAACTCCGCGTCGAACACGGCAATGTCACCGAACGGAATGTTGGACACCGCCAAGTCGAAATAATTGTTGAACGGTCTTTCGATTTTCTCAAAACCGCAGGTGCGCATTTTCTGGTCGGGATAGAGATGCCTCAAGATTGTACCCGTGAGCAGATCCTTCTCGAAAGCCATCACATCCGCATTGGGGCTGTGCCGCAGCATGGAATCCACGAACACGCCGACACCTGCCGACGGTTCGAGCATACGGGCGGGGCGGACGCTGTAATCTGCCAGCACGTCCGCGATGGTGTCGGTTATCTCTTTGGGGGTGTAGAAAGCGGTCAGCACGGACGCTTTCAGCGAATCCACAAACCGCTTGTACTCTGTTTCGTCCTTGCTGTTCTCACGGATAAGCCTGTGCAGCTCCACCGTCGGGGCGAACAGTTCGAGGTCGGATTTCGCCCACCGGACGGCATCCGTCAGTTCCTTTGCAGGGTTGAGGATACATTTCAGACCGCCGAAACCGCAGTACCTTTGAAGTATGGCACGCTCTTCGGTTGTCGCTGTCCTATTTTCCCTGTCAAGGATGAATGCCGTCCGTATCGCCTCGATGTTGTCCCGCAGTTTCTGTTTGCGGTTAAACGCCATATTCGTCTAAGTAAAGGACGGTTGCTCCCGTCAGCTCCGTGTAGAGCAGGTCGTAATCGGAAGACAGGGCGAAATTGTCATCCGAGAGGTCATAGACGGAGAACACGTTGCCGACAAGCGGCAGCAGTTTCAGGACAAAGGCTTCACGCTTCTCTTCCGGCACTTCATCGGCAAACTCGTTTTCCACGACTTCGCGGAGGATGGCGTAACGGGAATAATGCAGCCCGCGCAGCAGCGTGTCCATCGCCAGTTCCTGCGCACCATCGGCGGGATAGCCTTCAAGCCGTGCCCTCTCATACGTTTCGGCGGCACGGTCGGCGCGTTCCCGTATGAAAGCAGTGTCGTCAGCCTGTTCAAACTTGTTCGTGCGGAGATAGTCCAGCAGGTACAGACCGTAATAGGAAAAGTCGGTCTGACCCTCGTTTTTCTTCTTGTTGTTCATTACTTTGGATTTAGCGGATTGATAATTAACGGGATAATCGGTTGGAAAAAGGAAGAAAAAGGCACTCGGTATCCCTCCGAGTGCCACCACTAAATCCAAAGTATGAGTGTAATCCGGTATCGAAGAACAATTCATTACTCTGAACAAGTGGCAAAGTTAATACTATTTCTTCCGTCCTGAAAATTTCTTGTCCTTTTTAGCCTCCGGGAACACAAAAGTCGTGTTATATTCCCCGTCAAAGGCGACAACAGCATCGAAACTCTTGCCCTGTTTGCTCTTGAACCCTTTGAGCAGCTTGGTATGCCCTTCGGTGAGCAGGTCTTTGATTTCATCGTCGGACAGGGTGCGTCCCGCTTTCAGCCGGAACACGGGCAGTCCGCACTCCGTGTTGTCGCAGCGTACCACCTTGCCGTAGAACCGCATCCTGCCCGTGCCACACTTGGGACACGCGCAGCCGGAGTCACGGCTGCCGAAGAGCTTGTCGCACGAGATCAGTTCGGAGGTTATCTCACGTGTGTACGCCTCTATCTCCTTGCGGAAGGTGTCGTCGGACAGTTCCCCGCGCTCGATACGCGCCAGCTCCTTTTCCCATTCGCCCGTCATGGCAACATCGGCGATGCGCATCGTCTTGACGACGGAATTGAGGGCAAGTCCTTTTTCGGTGGGAACAAGCGACTTCTTGCAGCGTTCCATGTAACCGCGCTTGAAAAGCGTTTCGATGATGGAGGCGCGTGTGGCGGGAGTACCGATGCCACAGTCCTTCATCGCCTGCCGCAGTGCGTCGTCCTCAATTTCCTTGCCCGCCGTTTCCATTGCCGAGAGCAGGGTGGCTTCGGTATGCAGCGGCTTGGGTTTGGTCTTTCCTTCGGTAATGGACGAGCCTTTCGGTGTCAGCGTGTCGCCTTCCTGCCAGCCGGGGATGGTAATTTCCTCTTTTTCCTCGCCATAGACGGCACGCCATCCGGTTTGCTTCACGACGCTGCCTTTTACGGTAAACTCCACTCCGGCACATTCCGCCGTGACAGTGGTCACATCCTTGACGCATTTCTCAGAGAATGCCTCGACCATGCGCCCGGCAATCATCTGATAGATGGTATTGTCCTCTTTGGAGAGGAAGAGCGGTTTCTCACCCGTGACGAGCAGGGCATGGTGGTCTGTCACCTTGCCGTCGTCCACGCTGCGGCGTGTCGGGGCGGCTTTTGCCCGCACCTTGTCTTTCCATTCGGGCTGTGTGCCGATGAAAGCGAGCAGTTTGGGAATTTCGGCAAACACGTCTTCGGGGATGTAGCGGCTTCCCGTTCTCGGATAGGTTATCAACTTCTTTTCGTAGAGTTTCTGCGCGATTTCAAGCGTCTGTTCCGCCGTGAAGCCGTGCTTGGCGTTGGCTTCTTTCTGGAGCGTGGTCAGGTCGTAGAGCAAGGGAGTTTCCTCCGTCTTCTCCTTGCGCTCGGCTTTCGTGACAGTGGCGCAACCTGCCGCCTTTACCTTATTATATAGTTCCATCGCCGGTTCTTTCTCTTTCCATTTCTCGGAGGATGAGAATTTCACGACTTCGCCGTCGCAACCGTCCGTTGCGATATGGAGCTGCCAGAATGCTTCGGACGTAAAGCGGCGGTTCTCCCAGTAGCGTTCACATACCATAGCCAACGTTGGTGTCTGCACCCGCCCCACGGAATACGTGCCGTGTCCGGCGGCGATGGATAACGCCTGTGTGCCGTTGATGCCCACGAGCCAGTCGGATTCGCTCCGCGCTTTGGCGGCGAGGTAGAGGTTGTCGTATTTGCTGCCGTCTTCGAGTTTCCGCAGTCCCTCGCGGATAGCTTTGTCGGTGAGAGAGCTGATCCACAGGCGCACGAAAGGAGTGGTGCAACCCGTATAGTGGTAGAGGTAGCGGAAGATAAGCTCTCCCTCGCGTCCGGCATCGGTCGCCACGATGATATGTTCGCTTGTGTCGAACAGTCTTTTGATGACTTTTATCTGCGACACCACGCCGCTGTCGGGCTTGTAACCTTTCTCCGTCCTGACCTGACGGGGGACGAGCGTGAAGGTGCCGGGGATAATCGGAAGGTTGTCACGGACGAATCCGCGCACGCCGTAGCCGTCAGGCATTGCAAGCTGTACGAGGTGTCCGAATGCCCATGTCACGGCATAACCGCCTCCCTCGAAATATCCTTCCTCTCTCTTTGTCGCGCCCACGATGCGGGCGATTTCACGTGCCACGGAGGGCTTTTCTGCAATGATTGTCTTCATGTCTTCTTCTTTTTTGTTGATACTTTGGATTTTATTTTGGATTCAGTGGCGGACACGGGATTACATTTTCATGCCCTTGCCCGTTTTCTTCTGCGGCTTCTCCTGCTGCTGTTGCTGGCGGGCGTCCTTCGGGTTGGTCTGACCTTTCTGCAACGGCTCTCTCAGATTCTTTGTAGCCTCGTTGGTCTTGCCATCGTTGTTCACCGCCACCTGCGTGCGGCTCTCGTTGGACGGAGCAACCTGCTGTGCATTGTCAGGGTTCGTGTCGTAGCGGTACGGGCGTCCCTTCTCCGGGTTGAACTTGATATACATCGTGGCATGGAAGCCCTGCTTGTCGGTCACGTTCTCCAGCTTCACGGCTTTACCCGCCACATAGTCGGCTTTCTGCTGGTCGGTGAAGCTCACGCCGCTCCATTTGCTGATGGGGCGGATGCTGCCGTCCTCGTTCGTCCACGTGTTGCGGCGTTGCTCCTTCTTGGTCTGTGCGGCATTTTCCCCGCCCTGCGCCTGACTTTTCGATGTGTCGCCTTTGGTTTCCTGTGTCTGTGCGGTACGGGGCGACTTGCCGGTTCCCGGCACGAACTCCACGCCGCGCTGCTCCACGTTCACTTGCAGGGTGGTGACGAACTTTCTGCCGTCGTTGCGCTCGATGAGCTTGTCGCGTACGGGCAGTCCGGCGCGGAGCATGTCCCGCTCCTGCGTGGTGATTTCCGTCTTGCCGATGCGCTCCGGGATGCGCACCCTGCTTGCCGGAATGTCCGTGATTTCATTCGTCTTGCGGTCGATGCTGATGTAGGAGGGGATGATCTCGCCCGTTTCCCTGTCCACAATGTCCACGACCCTACCGAGATTGCCCGTTTCGCGGAGGTTCTTCCGGTCATTGTCGGAGAATTTGTGTTCCTTGTACTCATCCAGCTTCTGCTCCTTGCGGATGAAGTGCGGCACGAGGCTGATGTTTCCCTCACCGTCCTTCTTGAAGGAGAGGCGGGCGTCCAGCTCGAATGATTCGCCGCCGAAGGTCGGTTTGACCTTTACCAAGTCGGACTTGCCATAGTTGAGCATCTTCGTAAGGTCGCCGGACTTTTCAAGGTTGTCCCGCTTTACGCCCCATCTGTCCTCCAGCTCCTGCCAGTTGATTTTACTCTCGTCGATGGGCTGGTAGCCACGTTTGCCCTGCATCTGTTCGGATTTGTCCTGTTGCTGTTCTTTCCGTTGTTCCATGTTCTCCTGTTTTTGAGGTTCTTGTTTCTCTGTCTGTTGTGCTGCCATCTCTTCCTGCACCTTCTTCTCATAGTCGGAGGTGTCCACCTTGTGAGGGGCGAGCAGCTCCTTGTTCGCTTCGGGGTCTTTCAGCAGTTGCTTCATCACCTCTAAGAGATTTTCAGCTTGGTCTGCCGCAATGCGGTAGAAACCGAAGCGGCTGGGTTCCTTGCACTGCCGGAAGAAGTTCTTGAAGAAGTTGTCCAGCACGTCGCCATGTCGGTCGAATTGCAGGAAACTCTGCGCGTTCTCCGCTTTTGCGGGGGTGCGCTTGGGTGTGCCGTCCGCGTTCAGCCCGGCTACCACGCTGATCTCGCCTGTCTTCTCGTCACGGACTACCAGCACGTCCTTTTCGTCTTTTTTCTTTGCCATCTGAAAAATGTTTTAATGGGTTATTTATGAAAGAAATTATGGATACGAGCCTTGTAGAAGGCTATATCTTCCTTTTTGAAGTCCTTGATATGGTTGGAAAGGAATGTCAGCACGTCCTCCTCGCTGTAATAGGTCTTCTTGCCCAGCGTCTTGTAGGGCAATGCGCCTACGCTGCGGTAGCGTTGGAGGGTGCGTTTGCTTATCTGGAGCAACATGCACAAATCCTGATTGTCGAAAAGGCGGATGCTTTCCGTGATAGTGGGCTGTTTCCCCTCAGCCTTCATCGCCAGCAGCAGTTCGTCCTGACGGTCGAGCCGTTCCATCAGCTTCTGCATCCAGCCCTCGAAGTTGTTTCGTGTGAGCAGTTCCATGACCTATGTCCTCCTTCCTTTTGGTTTGCCGCCCGTGCGCAGCGTGTGGTTGTGGAACAGGGTGTCTATTGTCCCTTCCTCGTTCCTTACTGTGTTGTCCTCCAATAGCCGCAGTATCTCGGAAAGGCGGTAGCGGCAGCTTCCGCGTACCACCACATACTCGATACGGTGGTCGGTGCGCATACGCTGCATGGTGCGCTTGCTCACGTTGAGCATCTTCGCCGCCTGTGCCGTGTCAAGCAGCTTGTCTTCGGTTTCCCGCTTCCGTTTCTTCTCGTCCCTTGCCTCGCGGATGTACCCTGCGATGTTCGCAATCTGCGCCATCATCTCCTTGTAGGCGGAACTTTCCATTGTTATCACTTTCATGTTCAGTCCTTTCTTTTTGTTTCTGCGACAAAATTCGGCAATAAACAAAAGGGGCTTTAACAACTCACTACGTGACTCACGTAAGATTTTTGCGGAAGATGGCTCCGTAACCCGGTCAAACGGCGCAACAGGCAGCCTTTCAGCGGAAAACGATACGTCTTGTATGCCGTTTCGTTACCTTTGCGGCAAACTCTAAATGACATGAATATGGAAATAGTATCTATCGAGAAAAAGACTTTCGAGATGATGGTGGCGGCATTCGGCGCACTCTCGGAGAAGGTCGCCGCCCTGAGGCGCAAAAGCGACACGGGGCGCATGGAAAGATGGCTCACGGGCGAGGAGGTCTGCGGGCAGTTGAGAATAAGCCCGCGCACGTTGCAGACGCTGCGTGACAGGCGGCTTATCGGCTACTCGCAGATAAACCGCAGGTTCTATTACAAGCCAGAGGAGGTGAAGCGGCTGATACCGCTTGTCGGCACGCTCTATCCGCACGGCAGATGATTTGATTTATTCACCCACTGAATCCGAAGTTATGATGAACGAGAACAACGATGTTTTTACGATGGAAGACGAGCCGATAGCCTCTGTGGTGCAGGATATGCGCAAAGGCTCGAAATGGCTGTCCGCATTTCTGGAAAGCTACCGTCCTCCGCTGGACGGGGAACGTTACCTGACGGACGGCGAGGTGTCGGAACTGCTCCGTGTGAGCCGGCGCACCTTGCAGGAATACCGCAACAACCGCGTGTTGCCCTTCATACTTTTGGGAGGGAAGGTGCTTTACCCGGAAACGGGGCTGCGCGGGGTACTGGAAGCGAACTACCGCAAGCCGCTGGAGTGAGGCGGTTTCATGAAAAAGTAAACGGGTGACACCTTTTGTGGTGCTACCCGTTTACTTGTCTTATGGGGTATGTGCAATCAGCAATACCCGGCTTTTCCGTTCTGTATGAACATCACGTATGTCTGCCGTTTCTCTTGTGAGAGTGCCTTTCCCACCAGCCATGTGCGGAACAGGTGGGTGTTGTAGGTATTCACCCTGAAAGCGACCGGGATGATGATTTCAAGGGCGTACACGTCCGCGTGCAGCCCGTTTTCAAGCTGCATGTAGCGGCACACCTCGTAGTCGTTCAGCACGTCCGACTTGCGGACGGCTCTGATGGCGGCGTTCACTGCCGGGACGGTCGTATGGAACAATCCGGCTATTTCGGTGGCGGTCATCCACACGTCGTTACCGGTTACGCTGACTGCCTTGTCCTCGATGATGATTGTGTCACGTTTCATGGCTTTTCTTTTTAGATGGTGCAACCTGCAAATTCCTCGACGCCGTTCAATCTTGCGGCAAGGTTCTCCATGTCCTGATTGAGCTTCTCTTTGGTTATCTTTGCGTAAATCTGCGTCGTCTTTATGCTCTTGTGTCCGAGCATGGAGCTGACCGTTTCGATGGGAACACCGTTGGAGAGGAATATCGTCGTGGCTGCCGTGTGGCGGCTCTGATGCCACGTGATATGCTTGGTGATGCCGCAACGCTTGGCGACGGCACGGATACCGGCAAGGCACGTGTTATAATGCGGAACGGGAAATATCCTGCCGTCCCCGCACAGTCCCCGGTATTTGCCGATTATGCGGTTGGCGATGTCAAGCAGGCGGATGTTGGACACCACGCCCGTTTTCTGGCGGTTGATGTTTATCCACTCGTGTTCGTCGAAGTAGGTGCGGATATTCTCTTCCGTAAGGTTGCGCATATCCGCGAACGACAGCCCCGTGAAGGCGCAGAACAGGTAGAGGTCGCGGTACAATTCCTGTTTGGCGTTTTTCAGTTTCCCCTCCATCAGCAGGCGGATCTCATCTTTGGTCAGGAAACTGCGTGTTGTTTCCTCCTTCTTGATTTCATACTCGCGGAACGGGTCGCGCGTCAGCCACTCGTTGTTGATGGCGATGAATACCATCGTCCGTAACGGGCAGACGTACAGCCACACGGTATTGGTGCAGCAGTGCTTGTCCGTGCGCAGGAACATCTCGAAGTCGGAGATGAAAGCCGGGGTAAGCTCTTTTAGGGCGATGTCCTTCACATGGTAGCGGATGTCGAGGAACTCTTGCATGTGCTTGTAAACGGTGCGGTACTTCAGCAGCGTGCCTTTGGCTTTCATGCCTGCCTCCACCTGCTTCTCGTAGTCCTCGTTGTGCTGGCGGAACACCTGCATCAGCGTGTGGTAGCGGTGTTCCAGTCCGAGAAAGGCGTTCTTCACCTTCTCCGCCGTGACGAAGTTGTCACGCTCCATGATTTCCTGATAATGCCTGTTGATGCGTACCCGCATCTTGTCAAGCATACGGTTCGTTTCGAGTGCCGCCGTGCTTCTGCCCGTGACACGTCCACCTTTGGTGTCCCACAGTTTCGGATCGACAGTCAGTTTGCAGCTGAACTGTGTCTGGCTGCCGTCCACCGTGATGCGTCCCATGACGGGAACTGTCCCGTCCTTTTTCACTACCTGACGCTTGAGGTAGTAGATTACTGAAAATGTACTCTTCATTGTCCTTAATTTTTGGGTTTCAAAATTAGTTGGTGAAGAGTCCGGTGTTGGTACGCAAAACGGGGAGGAACGGCGCAATCTTTTTCCGTAACCTGATTTTTCGCATGAGTTATGGATAACTCACTATTCCTTAGAGCCTTGTTTCGCTATTCGTACCCGTTTGTCGCATTTTCGGGCATGGTTACGAACAAGTAACGTAGCGGCGTCAGGATTTGGCTTCGGCAGGGATTGTAATGGCTTCACGGATTATCGCCACTTCAACCAAAACCCTTGTAACTCAATTCTATCACTATATCTTTCCGCATTTCACTTTTTTGTAGTAACTTTGCGGAATAAAATAATACGAAATAGACTATGCCGAGATACTAAGGCAACCTTGCTGGCTTTCTATTTTGTAAAGTAGTCACCTATTAAAAATAAAGTAATTATGAAGAAGTTTCTTGTTATGGCGTGTATCGCCGCTG
>ENA-OUPQ01000514-OUPQ01000514.1-human-gut-metagenome-genome-assembly--contig:-NODE-514-length-14539-cov-5.77396_pt1 | contig 14539 bp, 7 predicted proteins | sample MGYA00237946_ERZ548807 | MGnify/ENA primary metagenome ERZ548807 (study PRJEB26490, sample SAMN05194714) | human gut metagenome | biome: terrestrial biome; feature: human-associated habitat; material...
TGAATACCGACTTATCAAGAGCGGCTGAGGGGACAGGCCCTGTGAAGCCCGACAACCTGCGCGAGAGCGTAAGGTGCCAAATCCTGCGGGAAACCGGAAGATAAGAGTGCAACGCTCAGAGCTTTCGGCTCTGGGCGCTTTTATTTTTCAGAACAAACTTGATGGAATGGTAAATACACGCAACTGCAACATTTAGGAGGCAAAAAATGGCTAGACACCTGTTTACTTCGGAGTCCGTCACCGAGGGACATCCCGACAAGATCTGCGACCAGATCTCTGATGCGATCCTGGACGAGATCCTGACCCACGACCCCAACGCCCGCGTGGCCTGCGAGACCTGCGCATCCACCGGCCTTGTGCACATTATGGGCGAGATCACCACCAGCTGCTATGTGGACTTCCAGAAGGTCGTCCGCGAGGTGGTGGCAGATATCGGCTACACCCGCGCAAAGTTCGGCTTTGACGCCGACACCTGCGCCGTCATCTCCAACATTGACGGCCAGAGCCCCGATATTGCACTGGGCACCAACGATCAGGTGGGCGGTGCAGGCGATCAGGGCATGATGTTCGGTTATGCCTGTGACGAGACCCCCGAGCTGATGCCCATGCCCATCAGCCTTGCCCACAAGCTGGCAAAGCGCCTGACTGAAGTGCGCAAGAGCGGCGAGATGGATTACCTGCGCCCGGACGGCAAGAGTCAGGTGACCGTGGAGTACGACGAGAACAACAAGCCCGTGCGCGTGGACGCCGTGGTCATCTCCAGCCAGCACAGCGAGAGCGTGAGCATGGAGCAGCTGCGGGCAGACGTGATGGAAAAGGTCATCAAGGCCACCATCCCCGCTGAGCTGCTGGACGAGAACACCAAGTACTACATCAACCCCACCGGCCGCTTTGTTGTGGGCGGCCCGCAGGGCGATACCGGCTTGACCGGCCGTAAGATCATCGTGGACACCTACGGCGGCTATGCACGCCACGGCGGCGGCGCCTTCTCCGGCAAGGACCCCAGCAAGGTGGACCGCAGCGCAGCCTACGCTACCCGCTGGGTGGCCAAGAACATCGTGGCTGCGGGTCTGGCAAAGCAGTGCGAGGTGCAGGTGGCCTACGCCATCGGCGTGGCAAAGCCTGTGTCCATCATGGTGGATACCTTTGGCACCGGCACGGTGGCAGACGAGAAGATCGAGCAGGCTGTGGAGAAGGTGTTTGACCTGACCCCCGCCGCCATCATCCGTGACCTCGACCTGCGCAAGCCCATCTACCGCCAGCTGGCCGCCTACGGCCACATGGGCCGCGAGGATCTGGGCGTGAAGTGGGAGAACACCGACCGCGTGGATGCTTTGAAGGCTGCCGTGGCTGCCCTGTAAAAAGCGTTTTACCCTGATAGAAGGTAAGTGAAGAGAGACCGCTGCACTCGACCGTGAAGCTGTCTTTTTGCGTCACTGGGGAAAGAGAAGGGGACTTTGAAAAGTACTACTTTTCCTCAAAAATCAGATAAACTTTGCGAAACGGTAAAGATTTGGTCGCGTTTTTGTAAGAAACTCACATTCTCTTGAAGGAAAAGGAAAAACAGCTGTGCAAGGCGCAGAAAATCCACACATGAAACAAATTGATATGGAACAATCGACAAAATGTGATAAAATAAAACCAGATATGCGCACTTGTGTGCATGGTACGGATGGTAAACAGCAATAAGGAGTTATGTGACTATGTCTATTGAAATTTCCCCGAAGTCCTTCTTTGAGCAGCCCAGTGTGGCGGATATGCGGCTGATCGCCTGCCCCGGTGCCGAGGAGCTGACCGGCCTGATCGACAAGCACCTTGTCCGTTGGGCAAAGGCTGCCGGAATTGAAAAAGACACCTTCATTATTTCCTGCGACTGCCCCCGCTTCCAGAGCGGCGACGCCAAGGGTCTGGTCAAGGAGTCTGTCCGCGGCGACGATATCTTTATCGTGGTGGACCCGGGCAATTACAGCGTCACCTACAAGCTGTTCAACTACGAGAACCACATGTCCCCGGACGATCACTTTGCAAACCTGAAGCGTCTGATCCAGGCTGTGGCCGGTAAGGCACACCGCGTTTCCGTCATCATGCCCAGCCTGTACGGCGGCCGTCAGCACCGCCGCGTGGTGCGCGAGAGCCTGGACTGCGCTGTGGCTCTGCAGGAGCTGCAGACCATGGGCGTGCGCAACATCATCACCTTTGACGCACACGACCCCCGCGTGCAGAACGCAGTGCCCCTGATGAGCTTTGATAACGCCATGCCCACCTATCAGGTGCTCAAGAGCCTGCTGAAGAAGGACCCCACCCTGTCCTTCGACAAGGAGAAGTTCACCGTGGTCAGCCCGGACGAGGGCGCGATGAACCGCAATATGTACTTCTCCAGCGTGCTGGGCTGCAATCTGGGTATGTTCTACAAGCGCCGCGATTACACCCGCGTGGTGAACGGCCGCAACCCCATCGTTGCCCATGAGTATCTGGGCGAGAGCGTGGAGGGCAAGACCGTCTTTATCGCGGACGATATCATTGCTTCCGGCGAGAGCATGCTGGAGGTTGCCAGCAACCTGAAGGAGCGCGGCGCTGCCAACATCATCGCCAACGCCACCTTCCCCCTGTTTACCAGCGGTCTGGAGAAGTTCGACAAGGCTGTGGCAGACGGCACCCTGACCTACGTTGTGGGCACCAACCTGACCTACCGTATGCCCGAGCTGCTGACCCGCGACTGGTATGTGGACGTGGACGTTTCCAAGTACGCTGCCTACTTTGTGGTGGCACTGAACCACGATATGTCCGTTTCCAGCATCATCGACCCCCTGAAGAAGATCGAGAACCTGCTGGCAAACCGCAAGTAAAAAGCTGTTCCAAAGCCCCTGCACCCTGCGTGCAGGGGCTTTTTGCGTTTTATGAAAACTTCTGTTAAGTTTTTGAAAATTCGTGCCGGGGGCTTTGCAAATCCCGGTGGGTTTATGCTATATTTAAGTTGAAATACTTTGCATTCTGACAGAAAGGAAAAACGCCATGGAGCATTTTGTGGAGTTTGAAGATGTCTGTAAATATTACCAGACCGGCAGTGTGAAGATCGCTGCCGCAGACCACCTGAATTTCTATGTGGACAAGGGCGAGTTCTGCATCATCGTGGGGCCCTCCGGTGCGGGCAAAACCACTTTGCTGAACATTCTGGGCGGCATGGACAACTGCGACGAGGGCAACGTCTGGCTGGACGGCCGCAACGTGAGCCGCTTTTCCGCCCGGGAGCTGACCACCTACCGCCGGTATGATGTGGGCTTTGTGTTCCAGTTCTACAATCTGGTGCAGAACCTGACCGCGCTGGAAAACGTGGAGCTTGCCAGCGAGATCTGCCGCGACCCGCTGGACCCCGCAGAGACCTTGCGCAGCGTGGGACTGGGCGAGCGGCTGAACAACTTCCCGGCGCAGCTTTCCGGCGGCGAGCAGCAGCGGGTGTCCATTGCCCGCGCACTGGCCAAAAACCCCAAGCTGCTGCTCTGCGACGAGCCCACCGGTGCGCTGGACTACCGCACCGGCAAGCAGGTGCTGGGTCTTTTGCAGGATACCTGCCGCAAGACCGGACGCACCGTCATTGTTATTACCCACAACACGGCACTGACCGGTATGGCTGACCGCATCATTCAGGTGCGCAGCGGCCGCATCGTGTCCAATCAGGTCAACGAGCACCCGGTGCCGGTGGAACAGATCGAGTGGTGAGTACTGTGCAGAAAAGTTACCGCAAAAATATCCTGCGCGAGATGAAAAGCAGCATCAGCCGGGTGGTGTCCCTGTTTGGCATCGTGGCGCTGGGGGTGATGATGCTCACCGGCCTGATGTGCATTGCCCCCGATATGCGCACCGCTGCCCAGAAGTACTATGTGCAGCAGAATGTGTTCGACCTGCGGGTGTTGTCCACCCTTGGCCTCAGTCAGGGCGATATCAGCGCGATTGCCGCTGTGGACGGGGTAGACGCCGTGCAGGCGGTGAAGTATCAGGACGTGGAAGGCCACTGGACAGGGGACGAGCAGACTACGGTGGCGCGGCTGTATCAGCTGCCTGCCGATCCGCAGGCCGATACGCCGGAGAACATGAACCGTCCGGTGCTGCTGTCTGGCCGGATGCCGGAAGCTGCCGGGGAGTGCGTGGTGCATGTGATGGGCCACGGCAGCCCCGTGGAGCTGGGCACCCAGCTGACCCTGCCGGAAGAGACCGAGGGGGTCAGCGGGCAGGTGTTCACGGTGGTGGGCACGGTGCAGGACCCGCTGCATTTTTCCTCCGATTCCGAGAGCAGCACTGTGGGCGATGGCCAGCTGGACTGCATCCTGTTTGTGCCGGAGGGCACTTTGACCGCAGATTATTATACGGTGTGCTATATCAAGGCAGAAAACGCCGGATTGTATGATAATTATTCCGATGAATATCAGGCCGCAGTGGATGCCGTAGCGGAAAAGCTCAAGGCCATCCAGAGCGTGCAGTGCACCGCCCGGCGGGAAGAGCTGATGGACACTGCCAACGACAAGCTGGCCGAAGCGCGCGCCGAGTACGACAGCCAGAAGGCCGAAGCGGAGCGTCAGTTTGCCGAGGCCGAGGCAAAGCTTGCGGACGCACAGCAGCAGCTGGATGCCGCCAAGGCGCAGCTGGAAGCCGGGGAAAAGGAGCTTGCCGCCCAGAAGACTGCCCTGCCGGACACTATGCAGAGCGGTGCCGACAAGCTGGTGAGCAGCGAGGAGCAGGTGCTGGAATTTGAGGAGCAGCTGCAGCAAATTGAGATGCTGGTCAACCTGAAAAAGGTGGCAGACCCCCTGCTGACCTACGCGGAAGCCGCTCTGCGCAACGCCGAAAAGGCGCTGGACGAAGCCGAGCCGGAGGACGAGGATTACATTGAACTGCGGGATGCACTGGCCAAGGCGCAGGCCGCTTACGACAACATCTATAACCAGCTGCAGGGCTATCAGCAGCAGCTGGACGCGGGCAAGCGGCAGATGTACAAGCAGGGGCTTATCTCCTCGCCGAACCTCTCCAACGACCAGCTGGTGACCGAGGCCAAGGCTGCGCTGCGCAAGATGAAATTGCAGCTTTTGCAGGGACAATTGCAGCTGACCACCGGCACCGCCAGCGCCTACACCCAGTTCGATGCCGCACAAAAGCAGCTGGAAGAGGGTTGGGCAGAATACAACGCCGGGCAGACCCAGCTGGAAGAATCCCGCACCGAGTACGAGAGCCAGAAGGCCGAGGCAGAGCAGAAGCTGGCGGACGGCCTTGCCCAGCTGAACGATGCCGAGGAGCAGGTGAGCCAGATCAAAAAGGGCGAGTGGTATGTGCTGGACCGCACCTCCACCATGAGCTGCGTCACCTTTGCCCAGTACGCCGACCGCATGGACGCCATTGCCCGGGTATTCCCGGTGTTCTTCTTCCTTGTGGCGGCGCTGGTGGCTACCACCACCATGACCCGTATGGTGGACGAGAACCGCCTGCAAATGGGCACCTTAAAGGCGCTGGGCTACTCCAATTTCAGCATCGCGGGCAAGTATTTGTTCTACGCGATGCTGGCCACCATTCTGGGCAGTATCGTCGGCATGGTGGTGGGCTTTGTGGTATTCCCCATCATTATCTGGAACGCCTATCAGCTGGTGTTCAGCCTGCCTACCTTCACCCTGTACTTCTACCCGGGCATGGCAGCCGCCAGCGTGGGCATCAGCGCCGCCGTCATCGGCTTTGCCACATGGTACGCCTGCCGTTCCAGTCTGGGCGAAAAGACCGCAGCTTTGCTGCTGCCCCGGGCTCCCGTGGCGGGCAAGCGCATCCTGATGGAGCGCATCACCCCGCTGTGGTCCCGGATGTCCTTCTCCCAAAAGACCACCGCCCGCAACCTGTTCCGGTATAAAAAGCGGTTCTTCATGACCGTGCTGGGCGTGGCGGGCTGTACCGCGCTGCTGCTCATCGGCTTTGGCATACAGGATTCCCTGCTGCCCATCGTCACAAAGCAGTCTACGGAGCTGACCCACAACGATATGTCCATCACCCTCAGCGACCCCAAAGCCCTGACCATGGAGCAGGGGCTGACAGAGGAGCTGGACAGCAACAGCGCCGTGCAGAACTGGGGCGCGGTGTATACCAAATCCACTACCATCTACAATGCCGAAGGCGAGAGTGCAAGCGTGAGCATCGTGGCTGCCGCCAAGGACAGCGACCTGACCCGGTACGTCACTTTCCGCACCCGCAAGGGACACAAGGCCATCAGCTTTGACAGCGGCAGTGTCATCCTGACCGAAAAGACCGCCGAGAATCTGGGTCTGCACACCGGCGATACCTTCTGGGTGGAAAACGCCGAGGGCACCCGGGTGGAGCTGACCCTGACCGGCATCACGGAAAACTATATGTTCACCCGGCTGTACCTCCCCCGCGCACAGCTGGAAAGCCTGCTGGGCACGGCAGAGATCCCGTGGAACACGGTCTACGGGCAGACCACCTGCACCGATGCTGCCGGGTATAACGCTCTGCGCACCGACCTGCTGGACTGCAACTATGTCAGCAGCATCAGCTTTACCGAGGACACCACCGAACTGTTCGATAACCTCATCGTCAGTCTGGGCTATGTGGTGGTGCTGATCATCATCTGTGCGGCGGCACTGGCGGCTGTGGTGTTGTATAACCTCATCAGCGTCAACCTTGGAGAGCGCAAAAAGGAGCTGGCGACCATCAAGGTGCTGGGCTTCTACGATCAGGAGGTGTACCGCTACATCTTCCGCGAGATCGAGCTGCTGGCACTCATCGGCTCCGGCGTGGGTCTGGCACTGGGGGTGCCGCTGCACAAGTTCATTGTGTTGACCGTGGAGATGGATCAGCTCATGTTCATCCGCACCATCGCCCCCCGCAGCTACCTGCTGGCGGTGGCGCTGACCATGGTGTTTACCGTGGTGGTCTGCTTTGTCATGCGGCGGCACGTCCGGCGCATCAGCATGGTGGAAAGCATGAAGGCTCCGGAGTAATTACAAAAGCAAAACCATAAAAAGCACCCCCTGCGGTCTGTACGGGCAGACCGCAGGGGGTGCTTAGTCTTTTATACGCTCAGGGAATCAGAGGAACACATACTTGAGGATGAACAGCACGGTGAGCACATACATCAGCGGGCTGATCTTCTTCTCCTTGGCCTTGCCGGTGATCACATTGATGATGGTCCAAGAGATGATGCCGATGGCGATACCCTCGGAGATGCTGTAAGCGGTGGGCATAGCCAGAATGGTCAGGAAGGCGGGGATGCCCTCGCTGGGATCATTGAAGTCGATCTTGATGGCAGAACCCATCATGTAGAAGCCCACGATGATCAGAGCCGGAGCGGTAGCAAAGCTGGGGATGGTGAGGAACAGCGGGCTGAAGATGGTAGCCAGCAGGAACAGCACGCCGGTGGTCATAGCGGTCAGACCGGTGCGGCCGCCCTCGGTAACGCCGGAGGCGCTCTCCACGAAGGTGGTGGTGGTGGAAGTACCCAGCACAGCGCCCACGCAGGTGCCGATGGAGTCTGCCATCAGTGCGCCCTTGATGTTGGGCAGACGGCCGTCCTCGTCCAGCATATCAGCCTTGGAGGCCACGCCGATCAGGGTGCCCAGCGTGTCGAACAGGTCCACGAAGAGGAAGGAGAACATCACGGCGAAGAAGTTCAGCAGACCAACACCGGAGAAGTCGGTCTTGAACACCTGACCAAAGGTCTCGCCCAGTGCGGAGAAGTCAAAGCTGACAAAGGCGGTGGGGATCACGGAGTACATACCGGCATCCACATCGGGGACGTAGATACCGGTCAGCTCGCACACGATGCCCAGCAGCCAAGTGATCAGGATGCCGTACAGGATGCCGCCCTTGACCTTTTTGACCAGCAGAATGGCGGTGATGACCACGCCCAGCAGAGCAAGGATGGCGCCCACGCCCACGCTGTGGAAGGTTGCGCCCTTGAAGTGCTGGTAGGTGACCAGCGTGGAATCGCTGTTGACGATCAGCTTGGCGTTCTGCAGGCCGACAAAGGCCACGAACAGGCCAATGCCCACGCTGACGGCGCTCTTCAGGGTCATGGGAATGGCATTGAAGATGCCCTCGCGCACATTGGTCAGGGACAGTGCAATGAAGATGACGCCCTCAACAAAGACGGCCATCAGAGCCAGCTGCCAGCTGTAACCCATGGTCAGCACGACCGTGTAGGCAAAGTAGGCGTTCAGGCCCATGCCGGGAGCCAGGGCAAAGGGGTAGTTGGCCAGCACAGCCATCAGTGCGGTGGCAATAAAGGATGCCAGCGCGGTGGCAATCAGCACAGCCTTGGAATCCATGCCTGCTGCGGACAGGATGTTGGGGTTGACGGCAAGGATGTAAGCCATGGTCATGAAGGTAGTGATACCAGCCATGATCTCGGTCTTTACATCGGTGTGGTTTTCTTTCAGGTGAAAGAACTTTTCTAACATGAGAAACCTCCTGCTTCCAATAAAACACTCCGCCGGTTGCGGACGGCGGAGAAAGAACAGCTCCCATTCTATCAGCTGAAAACGTTTTTGTCCACACCAGAAACACACAAATTTCGCAATTTGTTCAAATTTTCTTAAATAAGTATGACTTATCTCACAAAAAATCTAGCATATTTTAGTAATTTGGACGGAATGCAGGCGATATGTGCAGAAAAAATGTGTGAGGGAAAAAAGTAGTTCCGAAACACCCTGCGGGTGTTTCGGAACTACAAATAAAATATTTTTTACAAATTACCGGCGCTTACAGCGTCTCTACCCGGTCGAACAGATCCTTTGCGGCTTCCACGGCGTCTTTGCTGCCAAAGGCCACCCGCACGCCGCCGGACAGCACGTCAGACAGGGCGGTGGCCTGTGCCTTGAGCAGGGCAGCGTCCACGCTGCACAGCGCCTTGCGGTCGGCGGCGCGCATCTCGTCCGTGATGCCGCAGAAGTACCGGTGATCCAGCTCCCGGGCGGCGGCACGCGCCTTGCGGGGCGTGTCCAGCTTGGCGGCGGTGCCCACGATGAATTCGTCCAGATCCCGGGCGGTGTAGTCCCGGGCGGCAAGGGCGGCGGGAGCGTCTGCAAAGGTGTCGTAGCTTTCCCGCAGGTGGGGGTCCCGGTAGGTGTACAAAAACTCGATGCCGTCGGCACAGAGCATTCCGGTGCCGTAGGCACCGCCCACCTCCCGAATGGTGTGCCACAGGTATTCGTAGCTCATCACCCGCGCCAGCACCCGGCGGCGGCTGTCCTGGGGCATGGGCCAAGCCAGCACATCGTAGTTCACACCGCCGTCAATGATAAAGGCTTCGTTCACCGGGGGCGTCAGGGGCTGGGTGTAGGGCTGCGCCGGGGTGCGCCGGGCGGCGGCAAAGCGGCTTTCCGGCAGCAGGGTGCGCAGCTTTTCCAGTGCAGCTTCGGTGCCGTGCAGGCTGACGGTCAGGGCGGCAGTTTGCAGCACCCGGCTGCGCACAGCATCCAGCTTTGCGCCCAGTGCCGCCCAGTCGGCCTTTTCCAGCAGATTGCACAGGAAGTGGTAGTAGCTCACGCCGGTGCAGGCTTCGTCCGCAGCGCCTTCTACATAATAATGGGCGCGGGCGCGGGTGGAGGCAAACTCATTGCCCTGCTGGATAAACAGCTGCTCCATGCGCAATTTCAGCTGGCTGACCACCCGGGCATAGGCGGCTTCGGCGGCAGCGCCGGTAAGGACGGTATCGTACAGCCACTCGCCACCGATCTCCACCGCCTTTTCCAAGCTGCGCTCCAGCAGGCTCAGGCAGAGGGTGAGTTTTGCGTGGCAGGGAGCGCCCTCCTGCCGCCCGGTCCAGAGATCCAGCTGGGCGCGGCTGTCGCCCAGCCATGTGCTGCGCAGGGTGTTCAGCTGCTGGGCGGTATGGGCGGGGGTGTCCAGCTCGTCCAGCACATCGGTGAGCAGGTTCAGGTATTGCAGCTCCTCCGGGGTGACAGTGCCAAGATCATAGTAGAAATTCAGGTACAGGCTGCCGGCAGAGGGGTGGCGCAGCAGGGTGGCACCGGCCAGCTGCTCGGCGCTGCCCTGCGGGGTGGCATCGCCCGCGCCAAGGTCGGCGGCGGTGAGGGGGTGTTCCAGCACCAGCTTGCCGTCGGTGCGCACCGGGGCAGCGGCATCCTCAGTCTTGGGTGCGGTGGGAATTTGCAGCACCTGCACCGGGGCGGGGGCAAACAGCTCCCGCAGCAGGGTGTCGAACCAGCCCTCTTCCAGCTTGCTGCGCAGGGCGGCGAAGAGCTTATCGGTGTGCAGCAGCAGGGTGGCATCGCCGGTGTGCAGCCAGCCGGTAGCGGCGTTGATGGCGTCCAGCACGCCGTCCGGCAGGCTGCCCGGGCGCTCCAGCGAGGCAAACTCGGCTTCGTTCAAAGCGGCCAGCAGCAGGTCGTGAGGAATGCCGGCCTTTAGCAGCTCGTCCACAGCCTTGCGTACAGCGGGGGCAAATTTGCGGGCAGAATCCACCGTAGCGCCGCGCAGCAGCAGCTCCAAGGTAGGCTGCAGGGTGCTGTCGTCAAAGCCGATGTCGATATCTGCGCCCAGCTGCTCGGCCAGCAGCGCGGCCTTGAGGGGAGAGCTGTTAGTGCTCAGCAGCGCACCCAGCAAAATCTCCACACCCAGCTGCCGCTCACGGTCGGCAAATGCGCCGGTGTACCATGCCAGTGCGCACTGCACCTCGTCCGGCTTGGGCTGGTCGGTGTAGTAGGGCAGCTCCACGAATGCGCCGGGCTGCTCGTCCTGCATGGTCAGGCGGGGACGGGCAGCGGCCTTGGGCATCTTGGACAGGTAGTCCTTATCCAGCCGTGCCAGCTTATCGGCCATGTCCATCTTGCCGTACAGGGTGATGCAGCAGTTGTCGGCGCTGTAATGGCGGCGGTACACCCGTTGGTATTTCTCATAGGTCAGGGCGGGGATGGACACCGGGTCGCCGCCGGACACAAAGCCGTAAGCGGTATCCGGGAACATCGCCCGCTGCAGGGCGTTTTGCAGCTGAGCATCCGGGGAGGCCAGCGCACCCTGCATCTCATTGTAGACCACACCGCTGACCGTGCCGTCCGCATCCCGGTGCCAGCCCTCCTGCTCGAACACGGCAGAGTCCACCATAGCCAGCGGGCAGAACACCGCGTTCAGGTAAACGTCCATCAGGTTGCAGAAATCGGTCTCGTTGGGGGTGGCAAAGGGGTAGACCGTCTTGTCCGGGAAGGTCATCGCATTGAGGAAGGAAGCCATGCTGCTTTTGAGCAGCTGCACGAAGGGGGAGCTGACGGGGTATTTTTCGCTGCCCGCCAGCACGGAGTGCTCCAGAATGTGGAACACGCCGGTGTCATCGGAGGGGAAGGTGCCGAAGCCGATGCCAAAGGCCTTGTTGACGTCCTCGTTCTCCACCAGCAGCACGGCTGCGCCGCTGACGTCATGGGTGAGCAGGGTCAAAGTACCGTGCTGCTCGGGGCAGTCCTCGGTGCGCAGGACGGTATAACCGGGATAGTGTGCCATTTTTATTCTCCTTTACGGGATGTTTTTCACAGAGGATGCGCCTGCGGCTCAGCCGCCGAACAGGCCGAAAAAGCTGGTGTGGGTCACGCCCAGCACAAGAAAAAGGGCAATCAGGGCGAACAGCACGCCGATGATGATGTCCATCTGGTGCACCGTGAGCGGGAATTTATCGTAGAGTTTTTCCTTGGGGTTTACAAAGTCCTTGCGGCCGTTGTCCAGCAGGCGCTTTTTGCCCTGCTCAAAATCGGCCTTCTGCGCCTGCAATTCTGCCTGCTGGCGGGCAAGTTCTGCCTCGCGGGCGGCCAGTGCGGCCTCGCGGCGTTCAAGCTCGGTCTGGGTATCCGGGGTGAGCTGTGCCATGGAAAGTCCCTCCTGTAAGCATAAGATGTTTTCCTTATGATACCACAAAAATGTGGACAAAAAAAGCACCCGCAGTGCAAAGACTGCGGGTGCAAAGGGGGATGATGAGGAGATTACTTCTTAGCCAGATACTTGCGGATATCAATGGCGACAGCCACGATAATGACAAGACCCTGAACGATGTAGGTGTAGGAGGAGTTGACGTTCATGAACTGCAGAGCGACCTTCATCAGCTCAAAGACCAGAACGCCGACCAGAACGCCGGGCACGGTGCCGACGCCGCCGGTGGTGGAAACACCGCCGATGGTGCAGGCTGCGATGGCGTCCAGCTCATAGCCCTGTGCGGTATTGACGGATGCGCCGCCGGACTTTGCAGCCAGCAGGCAGCCGGCCAGACCGAACATGCAGGAGGCCAGGATGTAGATGCGGATCTTGGTGGCGTAAACATTGACGCCGGCCACCTCAGCAGCAGCCTCGTTGCCGCCGATGGCGTACATGTACTTGCCGTGACGGGTCTTGTTGTACAGGAACCAGAAGCAGCAGGCCACGAAGAGGGCGAACCAGATCAGCACGGGAATGGCAAGGAAGGTATCCTTTGCCAGTGCGGTGAAGTTGGAGTTCAGAGAGCCGATGGGGGTACCGCCGGTGTACACAAGGCAGATACCGTAGACCACCTGCTGCATACCCAAGGTAGCAATGAAGGGCTGCACCTTCAGGTAGCTGACCACCAGACCGTTGCACAGACCCACGATGGCGCAGATGGCAATGACCAGAATGAACACCACGGGGGTGGACAGGGTGGGCATATTGGGATAGAACTTGCCGGAAGCGCCTTCGGTCTGCGCAAAAATGCAGGCAAGGCAGGCGGCAAAACCAGCCAGACGGCCAGCGGACAGGTCGTTACCGGTGGTGATCAGGCAGCCGGAAATGCCCAGCGCGATGATGTAGCGGATGGACACGTTCTTGAACAGGTTGATCATGTTGGTGCCGGAGAAGAAGTTGGGGTGAATGATGCCAACGATCAGGGTGACGGCCAGCATCATCATGATAATGGCATTGTTGCTGAGCCACTTGCCCACAGCCTTGCCATTCAATTTTTTGGTAGCTTCCACGATAGACAGCCTCCTTAATTACTGATTTGCCGCAGCTGTGTCAGGTGCGGTCTCGAACTGGGTAGCCAGCGCCATGATGTTCTCCTGCGTGGCATCCTTACCGTTGATAAAGCCGGTGATACGGCCATCGCACATGACCATGACACGGTTGGACATACCAATGATCTCGCTCATTTCAGAGGAGATCATGATAATGCTCTTGCCCTGCTTGGCCAGATCGGCGATGATGCAGTAAATTTCGTACTTTGCACCGACGTCGATGCCGCGGGTAGGCTCGTCCAGAATGAGCACATCGGGGTTGTTGGCAAGCCAGCGGGCGATCAGCACCTTCTGCTGGTTGCCGCCGGAAAGGCTCTTGATCTGGGTCTTGGGGCTGGGCACCTTGATGGCCATCTTTTCCTTGTTGGTAGCCACCAGATCCAAAATCTTCTGGTTGTCCAGCATGATGGGGCCCTTGCGCAGGGCGTCCAGAGAAGCGATGGAGATGTTATCGGCAACGCTCAGCACGCCCAGAATGCCGGTGGCACGGCGGTCCTCGGTCAGCAGAGCAACGCTCTTGCGGATGGCGTCGCGGGGCTGCTTGATGTTGACCTCTTCACCCTTGATCCACACCTTACCGGAGGTATGGGCACGCAGGCCGAAGATGCCTTCCATCAGCTCGGTACGCTGTGCGCCCACCAGACCGGCAACGCCCAGGATCTCGCCCTTTTTCAGCTCAAAGCTGCAATGGCGGAAGGAGCGGGGATGGATGGAGGTAAAGTCCTCCACCTTCATCATGACCTCGTCCGAGGGCACGTTCTCCAGCGGGGGGAACAGGTTGGACAGCTCACGGCCGACCATCTTTGCAATGATCTCTTCCTTGGTCATGCTGGCAACGTCCCACTTGCCGATGTACTGGCCATCGCGCATGATGGTGACTTCGTCCGCGATGACCTTGATCTCGTCCATCTTGTGGCTGATGTAGACCAGAGCAACGCCCTGCTCCTTCAGCTCCCGCATGATGCGGAACAGGCTCTCGACCTCGTTTGCGGTCAGAGAGGAGGTGGGCTCGTCCAGGATCAGCACCTTGCAGTTGGCGGAAACAGCTTTAGCAATTTCCACCATCTGCATCTGGGCGATGCTCAAAGAGCCCAGCTTTGCATGGGGGTCGATGTCCAGCTTCAGTTTCTTCAGCAGTTCATCGGTATCTTTGTACATTTTGGCATGGTCCACAACTGTGACGATGCCGTATTTCTTGGTGGGGTAGCGCCCCAGCCAGATATTCTCAGCCACGGTACGGGCCGGAATGGGCTGCAGCTCCTGATGCACCATGGCGATGCCGCGGTCCAGTGCATCCAGCGGGGTGGGGATGGTTACCTTCTGCCCCTCGTATTCGATCTCGCCCTCGTCCATCTTGTAAATGCCGAACATACATTTCATCAGAGTGGACTTACCGGCGCCGTTTTCGCCCATCAGAGCCATGACTTTGCCGGGACGGAGCTCCAGCTGAGCATGATCCAGGGCTTTGACACCGGGGAAGGTCTTGACCACGCCTTTCATTACCAGACGGTATTCTGACATTCCGC
>ENA-OUPQ01000523-OUPQ01000523.1-human-gut-metagenome-genome-assembly--contig:-NODE-523-length-14182-cov-6.1294_pt1 | contig 14182 bp, 12 predicted proteins | sample MGYA00237946_ERZ548807 | MGnify/ENA primary metagenome ERZ548807 (study PRJEB26490, sample SAMN05194714) | human gut metagenome | biome: terrestrial biome; feature: human-associated habitat; material...
GCGTGGAGCCCGGCTTCGGCGGGCAGAAGTTCATGCCCTCGGCGCTGGACAAGCTCCGCTGGCTCAAGGCAGAGCGGGAAGCACGCGGCCTTTCCTACCTGCTGGAGGTGGACGGCGGCGTGGATGCCGCCACCGCACCCCTGTGCGTAGAAGCCGGTGCCGACGTGCTGGTGGCAGGCAGTGCCGTGTTCGGCGCCGCCGACCCTGCTGCGGCTGTGGGCGCACTGGCCAGCCTGTAAGGAGGCCCGTATATGGATGAAGCTTTGATCCAAGAGCAGGAGCGGCAGCTGCAAAAGACCGGCCGGTACTATAAGCACGTTTTCTGGCTGTGTGTGCCGCTGCTGTGCATGGCCTGCTATTTCTATGGGGCGCGTCCGCTGCTGCTGTGCGGCATCGCCCTGCTTACCGGCAACCTGTGCGACCGTCTGGTGGCGCTGCTGCGCCATCGGGTGTACACCAATAAAGATCTCTCCAACGAGAGCTTCAGCCTGATCATCGCCCTGCTCATGCCCGCCACCGTGGACATCTATGTGCTGGTGGTGGCAGTGCTGGCGGGCGTATTGATCGGCAAGGAGGTCTTTGGCGGCTACGGCAGCTATCCCTTCAACCCCGCTGCCGTGGGCTACGCCGTGGCGGCGGTATCGTGGCCGGAGCAGGTGGTGCGCTACCCGCAGCCCTATACGCCGCTGCCCCTGTGGAACGCCTCTGCCGTGCCGGTGAGCAGCACCATCGAGGATACCCTGCGCAGCGGCGGCATCCTGAACCTGAACGCCTTCGCCGTTGTGCTGGGCGAGTTTGCTGCCCCCATGGGCACCGGCGCGGCGCTGGTCATTCTGGCCTGCGGCCTTGTGCTGTGGACCCAGAAGGACGTGCACATCGGTGCATCGGCAAGTTTTCTGATCACCTGCGGGCTCATCGCCTTCTTCTTCCCGCGTCAGGTGGGTCTGGCGGACAGCACCCTCTTCAGCAGCCTGCTGCCCCGCCTGCAGGGCATCCGGGACGAGCTGCACACCGGTGCGGTGCTGTTCTGCGCGGTGTTCCTGCTCAACGAACCCTACACCTGTGCCCATCACCGGCTCGGACGCATCCTGTACGGCGCCCTGGTGGGTGCTGCCACCATGGGCTTCCGCTATTTCGGCGTGTACGAGACCGGCGTCTGCTTTGCGCTGCTGGCAGTCAACAGCGTGTCCGCGCTCATTGACCGCACCGAGGAGCGGCTGTACCGTCTGCTGCACCGTCTGCCGTCCGAACGAAAGGAGGCTGCGGAATGAAAAAGCGTACTGCGGAACTGATTTTAAAGGACCCCGAAAAGTTTGCCCATCACGACCGCGTGTTCCTGAATAACCCGGTGGTCATGCAGGGCATGGGTCTGGCACCGCTGGTGGTCGTGGCTACCACCGGCCAGAACGGCCTGATGCTGGCGGCGGCGGTGACGCTGCTGCTGGTGCCCTCCCGCGTGCTGGCCTGCCTGCTCAGCCGCCTTGTACCCCTGCGGGACGAGGAGCCTACCCCGGAGCAGCTGCAAAAAAAGCTGCTGCCCCGTGCACTTTTGTACGCAGCCAGCGCCGCTGTGGTGTACCTGGCGGCATATCCCATTTTGAACTTCGTGTTTGGCACCGGGCTTTTGAACCTTGGCATCTACCTGCCCATGCTGGTGGTGGAGCCGCTTCTGACCTACCGCTTCGGCCGCGTGCAGGAGACAGTGCACAAGGCCGTTTCCAAGGGCGTGCGCATCACCGTGGGCTACGCGCTGCTGCTGCTCGTGGTGGGCGTGGTGCGCGAGTGGCTCAGCCTTGGCACCGTGTTCGGTGCCCCGGTGGGGCGCTGGGCGCTGCTGCCACTGGCTAAGATGCCGGCGGGCGGCTTTATCGTGCTGGGCATCCTGTGCGCCATCTGGCGCGCTGCGGCTGCAAAGCGCAAGGAATATCTGAAAAGGGAAGCACGGGATACCCTGACCGTGCACTACCAGAAGGAGGGGAACCGCGAACCGTGAAGGAAGTTGTAAGCAGCTCGGCAGTGTTTTTCAGCTATGCACTGCTGGCCATTTTTGCACAGAACGCTGTCTTTACCCGTGCACTGGGCGTGTCCCGCATGGTGCAGCTGGTGGGGGACGACCGCACCAGCAGCGCCTTGTTCGGCATGATGCTGTGCATCACGCAGGTGCTGGTGGCGCCGGTGGCTTTTCTTGCCGGGCGGTTCATTGCCCCGCTGGATAACCGCGCCCAGCTGCGCCCGCTGGTGTATATTGCCAGCATTGCCGTGGTGTGTCTGGCGGAGCATCTGGTGCTGTGGCTGCTGCGCAGCCTGCCCCGCCGCGCCCAGCTGCTGCGCATCGTGCCGCTGGCCGCGCTGAACAGCGGCGTGCTGGGCACGGTGCTGGTGGAGCGCACCCAGTCCTTTACCCTTGGCCAGAGCCTTGGCTTTGGCCTTGGCAGCGGCCTTGGCTATGTGCTGGCGGTGCTGCTGGTCACCGAGGCGCGCCACCGCCTGCGCAGCAAAGCTATCCCCAAGGCATTCCGCGGCCTGCCCATCACGCTGGTGTATATCGGCGTGCTGGCGCTGGCGATCTATGGCTTTACCGGACATTCCGTCATCCTGTAATGCAGACAGGGAGGAAAGGATACCATGGCTAAGAATAAACGTCAGAAGGTCAAGCATTATAACCGCAGCTTTTACAGCAGGGAAACGCGCGTAAAGCGCGGCATCGGCATCGTGGTGCTGGTGGCGGCAGTGCTGGCAGCCGCATGGTTTGCCGCACCCCATGTGCTGGATTGGGCCACCCACACCTGGTATACCGTGGTCAAGGATCGGGATCTGGAGGCCGAAAGCGCTTCCCGCGCTGAGGCAGCAGCCTCCTCTGCTGCTGCGGCAAGCAGCGCTGCTGCTTCGCAGGCAGCGTCTGAGCCGGAGGAGGAAAAGCCGCTGGACGGCAAGGCCATTACCGGCGGCAGCTGGGCAGAGCTGGACGTGACCACCCTGACCGATGAAGCCGCCATCCGCGCCGCCGCCCGGCAGCTGAAGCAGCAGGGCGCAGACTACGCCCTTGTCACTCTGAAGGACGCCGCTGGCACGGTGTATTATGCTTCCGGCGTGGCAGCTGCTGCCCAGAGCATCACCGAAAACCCGGTGGATGCGGCCAATATCGCCGCCATCCTGCGGGAGGAGGGCATCATCCCGGCGGCGCAGCTTGCCGCCTTTACCGACCCGGTGTCGGTGTACACCGACCGCAGCATGGGCGTGCACTACGACGGCAACAGACTCTGGCTGGATAACGTCAGCGCAGCCAAGGGCGGCAAGGCATGGATGAACCCCTTTGCCGCAAGCGCGGTGCAGTATGTCGGCGACCTCATTGAGGAGGTGCAGGGCATGGGCTACGAGCAGGTGGTGCTTACCGGGGTGCAGTTCCCCAATATCATCACCCGCAAGCAGGACTTCGGTGCCTCCGGCGGCAAGAGCCGGGAAGGACGCGCCGCCCAGCTGACGGCGGATATCGCCGCATGGCAGACCCGCTTTGCGGGCAGCGTGACCCTGTGGGTCAGCTACCCGGACGCACTGTGCACCGCTGCCACCGATGCCCTTGGCACCACCGGTACGTCCCTTGGCATGGAAAATCTGCTGGTCACCAGCAGCACCGCGCTGGACGCGGACAGCCGCGCTGCGCTGGAGCAGGCCGCTGCCGACGCCGGTGTGCAGCACGTTGTGGTGCACGACGCCGCAGCATTCCGCTGAAAAGCGGCATTTATCGCAAGTCAAAAAATTAGCGCAACATTCAAACAGCATATTTGCGATATGCAATTCAACGTTGTTGCTGTTGCATTAAAAAGTTGAATTGCAATAAAGAGGGGAGGAAACCACTATGAAACCGACTACCTGTTTTGCACCCGCACACATCCTGCTGCCTTCGGAGCAGGTGCCGCTGGAGCAGTGGGGCTGCATTGCCTGTGACCAGTTCACCAGCGACCGCAGCTACTGGCAGCGGGCAGAAGAGACCGCTGCGGGTGCGCCCAGCACCCTGAACCTGATCCGGCCGGAGGTGTATCTGGAGGACGGAGACGCCGACGCGCGGGTGGAAAAGATCCACGCCACCATGCAGGATTACGCCAAAAATGTGCTCACCCGGGCGGTGGACGGCTTTATCTATGTAGAGCGCACCGAGCAGAGCGGCCGGGTGCGGCAGGGTCTTGTGGGGCGTGTGGACCTGGAAGCATACAGCTACCGCCGGGGCGAAAAATGCACCGTGCGCCCCAGCGAGTGCACCGTGGAAAGCCGCATCCCGCCCCGCATGAAGGTGCGTACCGGCGCTGCGCTGGAAACGCCCCATATCATGATGCTGGCCGATGACCCGGACTGCACCCTCATCGAGCCCATTGCCGCCCACAAGGACAGCCTGCCCAAGGTATACGAGGGCGAGCTGATGCTGGGCGGCGGCCATGTGGCAGGCTGGGCAGTGGAGGACCCCGCCCTCATTGCACAGATCGAAAATGCGCTGACCGTGCTGGGCAGTCAGGAAGAATTTGACAAGAAATACCCCGATGCCACCCGCCGCGACCCGCTGACGCTGGCCGTGGGCGATGGCAACCACTCGCTGGCTACCGCAAAGGCCTGCTGGGAGGAGCTGAAAAAGACCCTGACCCCGGAGCAGGCAGAAAATCACCCCGCCCGCTGGTGTCTGGCAGAGGTGTGCAACGTGCACTCCCCGGCTATTGAGATCGAGCCCATCCACCGGGTGCTGTTCAACGTAGACTGCGCCACCGTGCTGCTGAGCCTCATTACATGGAGCGATTCCAACATGGCCGGCTGCTGCTTTGGCGGCAGCAAAAAGCAGCCCTTTACGCTGGCAGGCCCCCACATGGCCAATGTGCTCAGCTTTGAGGACCCCACCGAGCCGCTGACCGTGGGCACCATCGACGATTTTATTTCGGATTATATCGAGCGCCACCCGGAAGCAAAGGTGGACTATGTGCATGACGAACCGGCTGTGCGTGCGCTGTGCAAGCAGGGCGCAGTGGCGTTTTTGATGCCGCCCTTCGCCAAGAGCGACCTGTTCCGCGGCGTTGTGATGGGCGGCGTGCTGCCCCGCAAGACCTTCAGCATGGGACACGCGGAGGAAAAGCGCTACTACATCGAGTGCCGGAAGATCACAGAATAATAGGAGAACCATGACATTTAAAGAACTGAATCTGTCCGCCCCGCTGCTGCGTGCTGTGCAGGAAGCGGGCTACGAGACCCCCTCGCCCATTCAGGCAGCGGCCATCCCGCCGGTGCTGGCAGGCCGGGATCTGATGGGCTGCGCCCAGACCGGCACCGGCAAGACGGCGGCTTTTGCGCTGCCCATGCTGGACCGGCTCACCGCCAATGCGCCCCGCCGCAAGGGCGCTGTCCGTGCGCTGATTTTGACCCCCACCCGGGAGCTGGCTTTGCAGATCGGCGAAAGCTTTGAAGCCTACGGCAAGTACCTGAAATTGCGCAGCACCGTCATCTTTGGCGGTGTGGGACAGGCACCGCAGGTGGAAGCGCTGAAAAAGGGCGTGGACATCCTTATCGCCTGCCCGGGACGGCTGAACGACCTGATCGGACAGGGCTTTATCGACCTGTCCGCTTTGGAGATCTTTGTGCTGGACGAGGCCGACCGGATGCTGGACATGGGCTTTGTCCATGACGTGAAAAAGGTCATTGCAAAGCTGCCCGCCCAGCGCCAGAACCTGATGTTCAGTGCCACCATGCCCGCCGAGATCGAGCAGCTGGCTGCCGGCATCCTGCGCGACCCCGCCTTTGTCAAGGTAGACCCGGTGTCCAGCACCGTGGACCGCATCCAGCAGAGCCTGTACTATGTGGAAAAGGGCAACAAAAAGCTTTTGCTGCCGTGGCTCATCAAAAATCTGCAGCCGCCGGTGGTCAATGCGCTGGTGTTCAGCCGCACCAAGCACGGCGCGGATAAGATCGCAAAGGATCTGACAAAGCAGGGCATCCCCGCCGCCGCCATCCACGGCAACAAGAGTCAGACCGCCCGCGTCACCGCGCTGGAGGATTTCAAGTCCGGCAAGACCCGGGTGCTGGTGGCGACCGATATCGCCGCACGCGGCATTGATATCAGCGAGCTTTCCCATGTGTTCAACTACGACCTGCCCGAGGTGCCGGAGACCTATGTGCACCGCATCGGGCGCACCGCCCGCGCCGGTGCGGACGGCACCGCCGTCAGCTTCTGCGCCCCGGAGGAGCAGGAGTATCTGGCAGGCATTGAAAAGCTGAACCGCCGCAAGATCCCGGTGGTATCCGGTCATCCGTGGGACGGCGTGCCCGCCCCGGTGCGCCCGGTGCTGCCCGTGCGTGGCAAAAAGCCCCGCCCCGAAGCGGAAAACTTGGCCGAAGCGCCGAAAAAACAGGCCGAAACTGCGCCCGCAAAAGCTGCAAAGACAGCTGCGCCCGCGCCGAAGCAGGAGCCGAAGGCTGCAAAGAACGCGGTGCCTGCAAAACCGAAAAAAGAGGAAACACTGATGCAAGACAGCAACACAAAGCGCGGAGCCCGCAACGACCGCCGCGCCAACAACCGGGGCGCAAACGCCCCCAAGGAAGCGGCAGCGCCCCGCGCCCGCCGCGAGAATGCCGCCCCCGCCCGAGGCAGCAACGTCCAGCCCAAATTTGACCCCCATTTTGTCAGCGCCCCGGAGGCTACTCCGCTGCGCCCGGCACGCAAGACTCCTGTTGCTCCGGCAGCACCCGCCATCCGCAGCGCACAGGAGCCCCAGAATAACCAGAACGCAAACCGCAGCGGCAGCCGCCGCAACGACCGCAGCGACCGGGGTGAACAGCGCAATGCCCGCCCCGCTGCCCAGAATAATAACGCCCGCCCTGCCCGCAACGAGCGCGGCAATGCCGGGAATCAGAGCCGCACCGGCAGCGCACCCCGCGCTCCCAAGGCCGAGCCTGCCCGCCGCGGCCGCAATGCTGCCGCCCGGGACGAGGACCCGGGGCTGGTGCTCATCAGCCGCCGCCCGCCCCAGCAGAAGTACACCAGCTTTGAGGAGTATATGGACGCCCACGGCGGTGCCACTGCACCCATTGAGGATCACAGCGAAGAAGTATGAGCCGGAACGAAGCCTTTGCCCCGTGGCAGTGCCCCCTGTGCGGCGGCGCGCTGCAAGGGGAGAATGACCTGAAATGTGAAAAAGGCCACTGTTTTGACCGCGCCCGGGAGGGCTACTGGCATCTTTTGCCGGTGCAGAGTATGCGAACCAAAGCCCCCGGGGACAGCAAGGAGATGGTAGCTGCCCGCCGCGCCTTCCTGAACGCCGGATATTACGGCATTTTCGGGCAGGCGCTGGGGGAGTTGTGCCTTACCCACGGCGTGCCCGCCGCGAAGGACGCCCCGCTGCATCTGCTGGACGCAGGCTGCGGCGAGGGCTGGTACGACCGCTGCATCGCGCAGCAGTTCGCAGCGGCGGAAAAACCGCTGCAGCTGGCCGGGTTCGATATCGCAAAGCCCGCGGTGCGGTTGGCGGCAAAGGCGCTGCCCGCCGCGCAGTATGCGGTGGCGTCCAGCTTCAGCCAGCCGGTGCGCACCGGCTGGGCAGATGTGCTGCTGAACTGTTTTTCGCCCTTTGCGCAGGAGGAGTTCAGCCGGGTGCTGCGCCCGGGCGGGCACATGATCTACGTCGTGCCGGGGGCAGAGCATCTGTACCAGATGAAGGCCGTGCTCTACGAAAAGCCCTACAAAAACCCGGTGCAGCAGGTGGAGTACCCGGGCTTCCGCGCCATTGATGAGCGTGAGGTGCAGGGAACCATCACCGTGCCCGCCGCCCAGCTGGAAGCCCTGTTTGCCATGACCCCCTACTACTGGAAAACGCCCCGCGACGGTGCCGCCCGCCTTGCGGCTCTGCCGCAGCTCACCACAACCATCGCCTTCCGCTTTCTGGTGTTTGAAAAGCTGTAATAAGATAAAAAGGACTGCCGTGCAGAGTGCATGGCAGTCCTTTTTTGTACCCATTCTCATGCTTGTTGATTTTCACAAGAACTGACATACTAATATATCAATTTCACACAAAAACAACAAAATCTATTTACAAGCTCGTTATATTGTGGTACGATTTGTGCAGATTTCGATGGCATGATACAACTGGAATGTCTATCGGGCCCGGCAGCAGGGCGTTTGCTGCACAGCTTTGGGCGGCTTTGCTCTGCACAAATGAGCCGTCTGCATTTAAAAGGAGAAATGATGATGAACAGAAGAGACTTTATGAAGCTTTCTGCCGCTTCTGCTGTGACCATGGGCGCAGTGGCTGGCACGGCGCCCGCATCCTTTGCTGAAAACGCTGGCGTGCACACCGATGCTGAGGTGCAGGCCATGGTGGCAGAGGAACTCCGTCTCTCCCGCGAGGTGGCCTTTTATCCGGCTGCTTTCCGGGGCGATTTTGACAAGTTCTATGTGCTGTTCCACAAGCTGTCCCGTGCTCAGTACGAGAAGGTGGACGGTGCACCTGTGCCCGGTATCAACGCCTCCCACTACGATATGTGTGTTGCTCTGACCAATGCCCGCAAGGCGCTGCGCCAGATCAAGGACCCCAAGAGCACCGTTTGGGAAATTTGGGGAGATCAGATGGCCGTGGAATCTCCGCTGCCCACCAACTGGGAAAATTGCTACGATAACGAGGGCTTCCGTCCCTTCCTGAACCCGTACTTGCTGCGAGATCAGGGCAAGGTGAAGGGCAACGTGATCATTATTGCAGGCGGCGGCAGCACCCACCGCAACAACGTGGTGGAAGGCTACCCGGTGGCCGAGTTCTTCAACAAGAACGGCTACAACGCCTTTGTGCTGCAGCGCCGCGTCAACCCTTATGCCGCTGTGGATCAGCAGCTGGATCTGGCCCGTGCTATCCGCTACATCCGCCACAACGCCTCTGAAAAACACATCGGCAAGACCGATATCATGATCGCTGTGGGCTTCTCTGCCGGCGGCATGAATGTAATGCAGGTGGTGGCCGACCAGTTCGGCACTACGAATACCCCGGATAAGGTCTACCCCAGCTACGTCTGCGATGCTGTGGACCATGAGAGCGCTGACCTGAATGTGGCGATTCCCATCTACGGACTGTTCGTCACTGGTCTGAACTTCACGAAGAACCCCAACCTGCCTCCGGTCTTTGGTGTTGTGGGTCAGAAAGATGGCCTGAGTGCGATGATGCTGCCCTCTCTGCCGGAGTGCGCAAATATCTTCACGGACTTCAGCTTCTATCTGGCACCTGATGCGCCCCACGGTGTGGGTCTGGGCACTGGCACCAAGGGCTATGTGGACTACTACACCCAGATCGCCCAGTGGCCGGATATGGCTGTCAACTTCATCGAGAGCCGTCTGGGGCTGATGGAAAAGAAGATCGACATGGACTCCGTGGGCTTTGCATGGTAAGCTGCCCCGACAGGAGTACCTGAAAAACAACGACCCGCCGCATCTCTTTCAGTGCGGCGGGTCGTTGTTTGTAAAAATGTTATGTATGATACTCCATCCATTTGCCCTTCCACGCATACAGGATTATGAGCAATGCGCCCAGACCCCAGCTGACGGGGTAGAGGATGAACACGCCCTCGATGCCGGAGAAGAAGGGCAGCAAAAACTGGATCCACACCACACGGAACAGGCACAGCGAGACCAGCAGCACCACCATGGGTGGGATGCTGGCACCCGTGCCGCGCACGGCACCGGCAAGGCCGTGCAGGATGCTGAGCAGGAAGTAGAACGGACAGAACCACCGCATGGCCAGCTTGCCGTAGGTGACCACGGCCTCGTCGGCGGTGAACAGGTGCAGAATGGCGTCCTGTCCGGCCAATAGCGCCGCGCCGGTGCAAAGGGTGTAGATGACCCCAATAGCAAGGGTGACCCACACCGAGCGCTTTACCCGGTCCAGACGCCCCGCGCCGTAGTTCTGCCCCACAAAGGTGGTAGCTGCCATGCTGATGCTGCTCACCGGCAGAATGTTGAAGCCATCGATCTTCATGTAGGCTGCAAAGCCCGCCATGGCGGCGGCGCCGTAGCTGTTCACGCTGGCCTGCACCAGCACGTTGGAAAAGGAGATGACCATATTCTGGATGCCGGTGGGCAGACCCACCCGGATGATGCGGCCTGCCATTTTGCGGTGCAGCCGGATGGCGGAAAGCTTCACCCGGCAGGCGTCCTCGCTTTTCATCAAAAAGCGCAGGCTCAGCACGCAGGACACCAGCTGGCTTAAGTCGGTAGCGATGGCAGCGCCTGCTACCCCCATCCGCAGCCCTACGATGAACACAAGGTCCAGCACGATGTTGGTCACCGACGCCCATGCCAGATACACCAGCGAGCGGCGGGAGTTGCCGGCGGCGTTCAGGATGCCGGCGGTCATGTTATACACCACGCTGAACAGCACCCCGCCAAAGTAGATGCGGATATAGGTCACGGCGTCCGCCAGCACCTCGGCGGGGGTGTTCATGGCCACCAGCAAAGCGCGCCCGCAGGCAACGCCGCCCACCGTCAGCAAAAGCCCCATGACCACCGCAATGGCAAGGGAGGTGTGCACCGCCTCGCGGGTCTCCTTGTGGTCGCCCGCGCCCAGATACTGCGACACCACCACGCCCGCGCCCACGGCAAGCCCCTGACTGAAGCCGATGAGCAGGTAGATGGGCGACCCGCTGGAGCCCACGGCGGCAAGGGCATTGCTGCCCACAAAATTGCCCACGATGATGCTGTCGGCGGTGTTGTACATCTGCTGCAGCAGGTTGCCGAAGATCAGCGGCAGGGCAAACAGCAGCAGGCTTTTTACAATGCTGCCCTCGGTCATAAGGGTAGCAGTATTCCGTGTTTTTACGGCGGCCATGGGGCTCCTCCTCTCAGCGCAAAAAATCGCTTGTATCCCTTAGCATAGCACAAACTCCGCCCCGGGACAAGGGGCGGGGCTGACGATTTAAAATGGCTTCCGCATCGTCTCACCCGCAGACAACAGCGGCGGCGCGGGGCTGCCGTGCAGCTTGCGGGCAAGATAGTTCTGTGTGATGCGTACCACCGTACCGGACAGCGCAATTACGCCGATGAGGTTCGGCAGCATCATCAGGCCATTGAAGGTGTCGGAAAGCGTCCACGCAAGGTCCAGCCGCATCACCGCGCCTACCGGCATCAGCGCCACGAACAGCACCCGGTAGCCCGCCCCTGCCCCTGCGCCGAAGAGATACTCCACGGCCTTGCAGCCGTAGCAGCTCCAGCCAAGAGTGGTGGAGTAGGCGAACAGCAGGATGCACACCGCAATGAGCTTGGACCCCAGTGCACCGAACACGGCGTCAAAGGCCTGCCCCACCAGCGCACTGCCCGCCGCCCCGGCGGCAATGCGCCCGGTGTGCAGATCCACAAAGCCGGAGGTCAGCACCACCAGCGCTGTCAGAGTGCACACCACCATGGTGTCTGCAAACACCTCAAAAATGCCCCACATCCCTTGCTGCACCGGCTCCTTTACGTTGGAAGCCGCGTGCACCATCACCGAGGAACCAAGTCCGGCCTCGTTGGAAAAAGCACCCCGCTTAAAGCCCCATGTGACCGCCCGGGACAGCCCATAGCCTACGATGCCCCCACCGGCGGCGCGCAGCCCGAACGCGCCCTTTACGATAGCGGCAAGCGCCGCCGGGACGGCGGTGATGTGCACCCCCACCACGGTGAGCGCACCCACGATGTACAGCAGCGCCATGGCGGGGACAAGCCTTTCCGCCACCGCAGCCACACGCTTGAGCCCGCCCAGCAAAATCACCGCCGACACTGCCGCCAGCACTGCGCCGGTAACGGCCTCCGGCACGCCAAAGGCCGCTTTCAGATTGCCCGCGATGGAATTGAGCTGGCTCAGGTTGCCGATGCCAAAGCTTGCCAGCGCACAAAACGCGGCAAACAGCACCGCCAGCACCCGCCCCGGCTTGCCGCCAAGGCCGTCCCGCAGGTAGTACATCGGCCCGCCGCGCCAGCCGCCCGCCGGGTCTTTGCGGCGGTAGTAGATGCCCAGCACGTTCTCGGCGTAGCTGGTCATCATGCCCAGCAGCGCCATGACCCACATCCAGAACACCGCCCCCGCCCCGCCGGAAAGGATGGCGGTAGCCACCCCCACAAGGTTGCCGGTGCCGATGGTGGACGCCAGCGCGGTGCACAGGCTCTGGAACTGGCTGATGGCCTGTTCCTCGCGGGCGGTATGGGCGGTGACGCTCCGGTCGGTCAGGATAGCACCGAGGGTGTGCCGCATCCAGTAGCCCCACCGCCGCAGCTGGAAGCCCCCGGTGCGCACCGTCAGCAGCAGCCCGGTGCCGAAGAGCAGCCCCAGCCCCATCGGCCCCCACACGATGCCGTTCAAAGCCTCAATTCCCCGCATGAACCGCTCTGGCATCCCATCCCCCCTTTTTACTGCATCCTATGCAACAGCCTTAGTCCTCATGCGGTGCGGAGGGCTTTTCGGGGTCTGGGGCGGGAAGGGGTTCCAGCGTCAGCCAGAAGTCCTCCTGTTCCTCGCGGTCTTTTTTGTTGGGGTTTTCTGTTTGATCCATACAGCATCCCTGCCTTTCTGCATAAAGGGTCGCCCGGTGGGCTATGCTTTATGCACAAAAAGGAGGCAGAGCCATGAAACACGCAAAACGCAGCGGCTGGCGTCCCTTCTGGGCGGCGCTGTGCGCCGCCCTGCTGGTGCTGCTGCCGCTGGTGGGCGGCACGGTGCTGCTCAGCCGCGCCCAGCTGCGCAGCAGTCTGCGGCAGGCCGCAAAAAGTCAGAGCGGGGTGCCCGTCCGTCTGCCCAAGGCCACAGACCAGTGCACCGTGCTGCTGTGCGTGGCAGACGAGACCCCGGGCTTTGTGCTGGCTTACCTGAACGCCGGGCAGAACTGCATCCATCTGCTGGCGGTGCCCGCCGCGCTGGAAGTGCCCTTTGGGGGCAAAAACGTCCCTCTTGCGGATTGTTACGCCGCCGCGGGCCCTGCCCGCTGCCGGGAAGCGCTGGGCGAAGTGTTCGCCCTGCCGGAGGATACCGATTATCTTGCCATCGCCCCGGCGGTGCTGACAAAGCTGGCGGCGCGGTACGGTGCAGTGCGGGTGGGCTTTACCGGGGCCCTCACCCCGGAGCAGCTGGCGCGGTACGGCAAGGGCACCGGGGTGCAGGGCATTTCTGCCGCCGACGCCCACAGCTTTTTAGCGGCGCTGGATGCCGACACTGCTCTTTCGCCCCGGCGCAGCGCCGCCGCCCGGGCGGCGGTGTGGGATGCGTTTTTTCGGCAGGCGCTGGAGCTGCTGCCCACCACCCTGCCGCAGGGTCTGCGAGAAGTGAGCAGCAGTCTGCTGACCAGTCTGACCGCCGTAGACCTTGCTACACTGGAACGCACGCTGGAATTTTTAGCCACCAGCGCCGAGCCGGTGAATATCACCGCTGACGCCCTGCCCGGGGACTGGGCAGGCGGACACTATACGGTGTCCGATGCCTCCCGGGCGGCGGTGCAGAGCTTTTTCAACCTTTCCCCGGCGGCGGCGCAGTCCGCATCCGGCAGTGAGCCATAACCCAGCACCAGCGTCCCGGCGGCAGAGTGCGCCGTGCCGGTCAGGTCGTAGTCGCTCAGTAGGGAACAGCGCACCCCGTACTGCCGGGCAGCAGCCCGCAGGGCGGCGTCCGGCGGCGGGTCTTTCAGCTGTGCCAGCAGGTGCAGGCCGGTGTGCAGCCCCGCAAGGGTCAGCTCTTCCGGCGCAAAGGAGGTGCGCAGTGCAGCTACCAGCGCATCCCGGCGGGCTTTGTAGGCGGTGCGCTCCCGCGCTAAGTGCCGGGTAAAATACCCCCCGGTGATAAAGCGCGCCAGCGTCTGCTGCTCAAACCGCCCTACCGTGCCGGAGTACAGCCGGTACTTGGCCTGCCATGCGCCCAGCAGCTGCCGGGGCAGTACCATGTAGGCGATACGGATGCCCGGGGCAAGGCTGCGGGAGCAGGTGGACAGGTACACCACCGGGCCGTCTGCGCCCGCCATGCCCTGCAAACTGGGCAGCGGGCGGGTGTCAAAACGGAACTCGGAGTCGTAGTCGTCCTCAATGATGTACCGCCGTCCCGGGGCGCGGGCTGCCCAGTGCAGCAGCTCGGCCCGGCGTCCGGCGGGCATGGTGACCCCGGTGGGGAACTGGTGGCTGGGGGTGACGTAACACACCGCCGCATCACTGGCGGAAAGA
>ENA-OUPQ01000526-OUPQ01000526.1-human-gut-metagenome-genome-assembly--contig:-NODE-526-length-14152-cov-3.86245_pt1 | contig 14152 bp, 12 predicted proteins | sample MGYA00237946_ERZ548807 | MGnify/ENA primary metagenome ERZ548807 (study PRJEB26490, sample SAMN05194714) | human gut metagenome | biome: terrestrial biome; feature: human-associated habitat; material...
GTCTTATCCTGACTTGCTAAAATACGCTGATAATACATCGTATTAATCTGCCGTTCCAGTTGGCGGACACTCCACGCTGCTTTTGCACACTCCTCCATATAAAATGTTCTTGCCTGTTCATCATTTATACGCATCAAAACACGATAATGCGACCAGCTCAATTCAGGACACAGTGTGTCTCGAATTGGGAAAGTGCAATAAAACTGCCGCATCTTACGAAGATTCGATTTATCAAAACCTTTTCCAAACTCTGCGGTCAACTGCTCAGAAAGATATTCCAATAATCTCTTTCCATATTCTGCACGATCATTTTCTCCACATGCTTTAAAAATCTGTTCTCCTATTTCCCAATAAGTTGTTACCATAGCTGAATTTACCGCTGTGCTTAAACGATCACCGACACGTCCCGCACTGTTGCCAAACAGATGTGTCATCCCTTTCTGCGGTGCGGACAACTAAATAACAGATTAAAAAACAGCAGTTATACCGGTAGTTTATCGGATATAACTGCTATTTTTATTATGACAACCGTCCGTTCTCCATCTCATACACCACATCTGCCACGTTCATGGTGGAGACTCTGTGGGATACCAGGACTACGGTGCGGCGGGTGGTGTCTTCTTTCAGGGACTTGAGGATGATGCCTTCGTTGAGGGAATCCAGATTGGATGTAGGCTCGTCCAGAAGTAAAAGGGGACTGTCGTGGAGGAAGGCTCTTGCAATACCGATCCTCTGTTTTTCGCCGCCGGAAAGGGTATCGCCAAGTTCCCCGACCTCTGTGTCATAACCTTTGGGGAGGGTCATGATAAAGTCGTGGATGGAGGCTTTCTTCGCGGCAGCCATGATCTCTTCCCGGGTGGCTCCCGGTTTCGCGATGACGATGTTGTTTGCGATGGAATCGTGGAACAGGTGGGTTTCCTGTGTCACATAGCTTTCCATGTCGCGGAGATGGCGGGTGGGGATTTCCCGTACATCTTTGTTATCTACGGAAATCGTTCCCTGATTTACATCCCAGAAACGCATGAGCAGTTTCAGCAATGTGGATTTTCCGGAACCGCTGGCTCCGTGGATACCGGTAATCTTACCAGGAGCAAGTTTCAGGGAGTAGTCATCCAGGATGGTTTCGTCTTCGTATGCGAAGGTTACGTGAGATGCTTCGGCTCCGGTAAATCCGGCTGCACCAGATCTGCTTTCACCCGGAATCTCCTCCACCAGCGGCTTCTCCTCCAGAAGGGACAGCACACGCTCGCCGCTTGCCAGTGTCTGGTTCAGGTTGTTGGAAAGACTGGACAGCGCCACAACCGGGCCAAAAGATCCCATCATAGCAATGGTACAGGTAAGGATCCCGTCAAAACCAATCTCACCTTTTCCATATAGATGGATCGTCAGCGCCAGCATTCCAAAGGATGCAAGCAAAATCATCAGATTGGTAAACGATCTCTGAGAACCTTCCATCTGGCTTAAATCTTCCTGCATTCCCGCAAGTTTCCGGGAACGCTCTGACATCTGGCCTTTTCTCTTTTCGCCCTGGTTGTACTGAATGGTCTCATCCAGTCCACGGAGGGAATCCAGCACAAAACTGTTCAGCTCACCAAACTCTGTACGGAATTCCATACCCTTCTGGCTTCCACGCTTTCCATTCCACATCGGGATCGCCACACCTACAATCAGGTAGGCGGCCAGAGCCAGTACTCCCGCAAGCATATGGTATCTTCCAATAAAGATCACCATGATCACAGAAGTCAGCGTAGCAATGGCGATAGGGGAAATGGTATGTGCGTAAAAAACTTCCAGAAGTTCGATATCCGTAGTGATGATCGAGATCAGGTTACCCTTGTCACGTTCTTCCAGCTTAGCCGGGCAGAGCTTACGCAGAACCGCAAATACCTTATGGCGGATGATCGCCAAAAGCTTAAATGCAATAAAATGGTTACAGTACTGCTCCACATAATGAAGGATACCACGAAGCACCGCAATGAGGATCATCACGGCAAGAATCCCCTTCACAGAAGTTCCGGCAAGCCAGGTACTCTTCATTACAACTTCCGGAATCCCGGAAATCCCTGCGCCGGCCACATTTCCGGCAAGTCCATGGAGGATCACCTGTCCGGCCAAGATAGTCAGAAAGATGGCACATAAGTATCCTACCGTTCCAAGAAGGATAGCCGCTAGCATGATGTGGAGAAGGGGTTTTACGAGCCCGATAAGGCTTCCCATAATAGCAATGGCACTTCTCCGCTTCTTCGTTGTATTTTTCTCACCACTCATCACGCATTCCCCTCCTTCCCGTAATTTTCCAGTGCCATCTGACTCTCATACAGATGACGGTAATCACTGTCCAAAGCCATCAACTCTTCATGTTTTCCACGCTCTCTGATTTCTCCGTCCTTCAGGAAATAAATCTGATCAGATCCAACCACATTGGCAAGTCTGTGGGAAATCAGAAGCACAGTCTTTGTTTTTGCCATCTCATGGATCACTTCCATGATCAGCTCTTCACTTTCCACATCAATATTGGAAGTTGCCTCGTCCATGATATATACAGGAGCATTTTTAAGAAGTGCCCTTGCGATCACCAGACGCTGGCACTGACCGCCGGAAAGATTTCCCGCCTTTTCCAGAAGGATCGTATCCAGCCCGTTCTGAGTATCCAGAAATCCAAGAAGATTGACCTTCTTAAGAACCTCCCGCATTTCTTTATCCGTGGCATCTGGTTTTGCCATCTGAAGATTTTCACGGACAGTTCCCTTAAAAAGATAACTGTTATGCCGTACCAGAACTCCATGTTCCATCAGGTCATCTTCCCGGACATTCCCAAGAGGCACACCGCCAATCCGGATCTCACCGGAGAATTCCCGGTTCTTTCCGGACAGGATTCCCGCAATGGTACTCTTTCCACAACCGGACTCACCAACCAGGGAGACAAAACTTCCCGCCGGAACATCAAGATCAATTCCCTTAAGAATCTCACGGTCCTTCTCATAGGAAAAATGCACATCCTGAAAAGAAATATCCAGGCCGCCATCAGGCAGTGTCTTCTCTCCGGCCTTCGGCTCCGGAAGATCCAGGATCCGGAAGATCTTGTCACTGGCAGCCATACCATTCATGGCAATATGGAAAAAAGATCCCAGAAGCCGGAGCGGCAGGAAAAATTCACTGGCCAGAAGCACAATACAAAGAGTTCCGGAAAGACTTAAATTCCCATGTAGAAACTCTGTTACCGCCACCGCCATACCAATGGCAGCACCGCCATAAGCCACAATATCCATGACACTGGTGGAATTCAGCTGCATGGTCAGAACCTTCATGGTGATCTGACGAAACCGCTGGGACTCCGCATCCATCTCATCAGCTTTCTGCTGATCCGCCTGATAAATTTTTAAGGTAGTCAGACCCTGAAGGTTTTCCAGAAAGGAATCTCCAAGTCCTGTATAAATGCTCCAGTATTTATTCAGAAGCTTCTTCGCGATCTTCTGTACCACCACAATGGAGATCGGGATCAACGGCACACAGATCAGAAGCACCACGCTGGCCTTCATGCTCACCCGACAAAGAATCACAAACAGTGTCACTGGTGCGATCAGGCTGTAAAACAACTGTGGAAGATATTTTCCGAAATAGGTTTCCAGCTGCTCCACGCCTTCCGTGGAAACCTGCACCACCTCAGAGGAGGAAACCTGCTCTCTGTAAGAAGCGCCAAGCTTCAGCATTTTTTCGTAGATCTTTTCCCGGAGGATCCTCTTTACATCCACGCAGGCCAGATAGGAGGATCTTGCGCCCATCCGCTCGCAGAAGAAACGGATCACAACGACCAGGATCAGGATGAGGACCGTATGCTGCACGCCCGCAGCGGTCACTTTACCATAGACCACTTTTTCCAGAAGACCTGCAATGGAAAAAACGGCCATCACCTGTGACAGCAGGGCCAGCCACTGCCACAGGATCGTATACACGATATATTTTTTTGCATGGGATAAAAGTCCCACCAGTCTTGTCTTGATCATTGGTTACTCACACCTCCGGCTCCACAGTTTTTACCCTGAGGAAGAAATACAGAATGTGGCATACCCACACAATCGCGATACAGATCCTTCCCACAGGTACATTTTTCATGCAGATAAATCCGATGGCCATGACTACAGTCACCATGCCAATGATCCTGCATTTGGTTCCAAGCGTCATGGCTCTTTCCTGCACAAAACTGTCCAGATGTTTTTTATAAAGGCCGGTTCCTGTAAACCAGGTGTGGAGCCGCTCTGAGCTCTTTGCAAAGCAGAATAAAGTTCCCATATAAAAGGGAACGGTTGGCAGGATCGGCAGTACGATCCCTATGGTGCCAAGTCCCAGGCAAAGAAACCCCAGCAGAATCCAGAAAATTTTTAACGGATTTCTCATTTTCTTTTCCTTTCTCATACGTATTAGACGGTTAGTACAAACTTACGCCCATCCACCCGGGCTACTTTCAGATCGATTCCATAGAGTTCATGAATACTTTCCTCCGTGATCACCTCTTCCGGCTCTCCTTCCACGATAACTTTTCCGCCGGCGAGGCCGATAATTTTATCGGAAAAATAGATCGACTGGTTGATATCATGAAGAACCATGACAATGGTCATTCCAAATTCCCGGTTCAGCTTCCGCACAAGCTCCAGGATCTCAATCTGATAACGGATATCCAGATATGTAGTCGGCTCATCCAGGAACAGAATTTCCGTTCCCTGTGCAAGGGCCATGGCAATCCACACGCGCTGGCGTTGGCCTCCGGAAAGCCTGGATAATTCCCGGTCACGGAACTGGGAAACATTGGTTACTTCCATGGCCCAGTTTACATACCGCTCATCCTCGTCTCCGCGGATTCCCATCATACCAAGATGCGGCGTTCTTCCGAAAGAAACCAGCCGCTCCACCGTAATATCGTCAGCCGCTGTATTATACTGATGGACAATGGCCACTTTTCTTGCAAATTCATTCAACCGTAAGTGTGCGATATTTTTTCCACCAAGGAGAACCTTGCCTTTTCCGGGAACCAGATTCTTGGTCATCAGTGAGAACAATGTGGACTTGCCACATCCGTTGGCTCCCATGATGGTAGTCACCTTGCCTTTTTCGATTTCCAGGGACGCCCCTTTCAGGATTTCATTCTTTCCGTAGGAAAAAAATACTTTTTTTACCTCCATGGCAGGTCGTTTTTTTTCTGTATTCTGTGTTTCAGTCGCCATATTTCTTTGACCTCCTTAAGAGAATGATAAAGAACGGACCACCTACAACACTCATCACAACCGCCGCGCTGATCTCATAAGGAGCGGCAACCGTTCTTCCGATGGTATCCGCCAGAAGGAAGGTAAAAGCTCCCGCAAGAGCAGAGAACGGGATCAGTGCCCTGTGGTCACTTCCAACAAGAATTCTTCCGATATGAGGAACAATCAGTCCAAGGAAGCTGATGGCACCTGCAATAGCTGTGGAAATGCTGGCCAGCAGTACCGCAATGAGGGAAATCACGATACGGGTGGCATTGACATTCAATCCAAGGCTTCTGGCCGTTTTATCTTCCAGAGACATCAGATTACATTCCCCGATAAACAGGCAGGCAAGAAACAGTCCTGCCACAACGTAAGGAATCAGCGTGGTCACATCATCCCAGGTTTTCTGTGTGATATTGGCCTCCACAATAGAAGCCACACCGGACATGTTTCCGCCGCTCATACTGTTAAAAGCACTGGAAAGTCCGGTAAACAGTGCATCTACCGCAACACCGGTAAGGATAATACGAAGCGGACTCAAGCCGCCCTTCCAGGACAGGCAGTACACCATAAGAAAGGCGATGACACCTCCAAAAAACGCAACCAGTGGAGTAAAGAAGTACAGTCCCGGCGCAAATGCCGTAATCAGCACTGCCGCAAAACTGGCTCCACTGGAAATACCGATCAGTCCCGGATCAGCCAGGGGATTTTTTAAGACTGCCTGTAACAGAACACCGGAAACCGCTATGGCTGCTCCTGCCAGCATGGAAATAATAATTCGCGGAAAACGAAGGTCATAGATGGTAGCAACCTCGTCGATCCGTTCCACAAAAAGTCCTCTCATCAGTGTTCCAAAAGAAACCTTCAGGCTTCCGATATTGATGGCTGCAAAAAACAGCACCACCAGAAGCACCGCCATGGTCACAAAGGAGAGCACTGCACGAAGCCGCTTTCTTTTTTCTCTGTTTTCATCCATTTTTGTCACTTCTCCTTTTCTGTGGTCTTTTTGGAATCTTCCGCTGCAGTGGTTCCGGATGTGCCGGATTTCTGTGCATCCTCATATTTCTGCGTTGCATTGGATTTCTCCGCATTTTTCTGTGCACTTTCGCTGTTCTTTTTCGCCTTTTCCAGATCTGCATCACTTTCCGGATAGAGGATCGGCTGCAGTTCTTCCAACGCCTTCGGATAACGGAAGGTAGCACTCATACCGAAATTCTCATAGGTCAGATCGTAAACCCTGCCGTTTTTTACCGAATCAAAATGTTTCCCGATATCGTTGGTCTTAAAATCTTCGTTAAACATCTCCACAACCTGATCTGGAAGTGCATGGGCTGCACGGAGGATAATATCCGGCTCTTTTGTCTTCATATCCTCAGTATTCACGGTAAGAAATTCCTGACTGGAATCCGTATAAACATTTTCGCCTCCAGCCAGGGCAACCAGACTTCCCACATAGGATTTCTCCGTTGCAATGATATAGCTGCCGGGAAGGCCCATGAGGATCAGAACCTTCGGATGGTCTTTTCCCTCGTTCTTCTTTTTGTATTTTTCATAGAAATCCTGGAACTCTTTTACCAGTGCGTCTGCCTGCTCTTCCCTGTCAAAAATCTCTCCCAGCTCCTGAATGGACCGGTACATACCCTGTACACTTCGAAGATTCAGAAAGGCCCAGTCTGTACCGATATTTTCATATTTCGGCTGCAAATCAGACTGAAGGGATATGGGACTTAAGATCCAGTCCGGTTTCAGGGAAGCCACAATCTCCATATCCGGGCTCATAGCTGTACCTACGGTGGTTACATCCTGATAACGTTCCGGAATGGTGGAGATACTGCTGGAGCACACGCCCACAAGATCCAGATCCAGTTTATCACAGATATCTGCGGTTGCCGGAGATGTGGCAATGATCTTCGGGGTTCCTTCCATGGAACGCACCTTGGCTTTTGCCACCTCCACCGCCTGTTTTTCCACAGGGTCTGTGATCTCAAGCATGGACTCTACCGTCTCGGTCTGCGTGGTTGCTTTCGTTCCTTCCGGGTGCTGGTTGACACAGCCGGTGAGAAGAAGGGACGCTGCTGCCAGGCTTAGGACAAGCACGCCACGGCTTATGCAGGATTTAATATTCATCATCATCGTCATCCTCTCCGCCCCATCTGCGCCAGTTTTTCCGGAAATACCAGATGATCAGTGCCGTCACCAGAATCAGCACAAGACCGGAACCGGTCACTGCCAGGGCAATGGCAAATACGGTATTGATCTTCACCGTACCCTCGGATTTCTTTTCGCCGGAAGCAGTGCTGTCCGCTTCTGCAGTGGAAAGGCTTAATCCCTGTGCACTGTTCAGCTCTTTATCTGTGTCGGACTCCCCGGAATCTTTGTTTGCGGCAGCTGCCTGGGCCTGCGCCGCGGAAGCTACCGTATTTCCGGAATTCATGGCATTTGCATTCCCGCCGGAACTGTTTCCGGCTGCTGCCGCCTGGGTAGCCGCAGCATCACTCTGACTTCCGGTTTCGTTACCTTCTGTGCTTTCCTCTGCCTCTGTTTCTTCTCCTGACTGATTTTCACTCTCCTGGGAAGTCTCAGTTTCTTCCCCGCTTCCGGTATCCAGCGTACCATTGGAAACGCTTTCCGTACTGCCGGAATCCTGTGCAGATGCTGTCTCTGTCACAAATGCCGGGTTCATTCCCACACTGTTGCCCTCGGAATAATCACTGGGATACAGATAAAAAGTTACATCTCTTCCCATCGGTGATACATACATACTGACCCTTACGATGCAGTTTTCACTGGGAACCTGCATACAGATATCCGAAGTGCTTCCGTTGCTGTCAGAACCGTTTCCGGTTACCGCAATGCCGGTTCCACTCCATCCGGAATCTCCCACATTCTGTACACTGAAACTATGGTTTGACGTATAATCAATAAGACTCATGCGGATCGTCAGATAATAATTTCCCGAATCCGTAACTTCCATAAGTCCGCTTCCGTAAACCGCACCTTCCACCATGCCCTGTCCGGTTGCATAGGAAGCCTCTCCACCGGAGTCCTCGATCTCTCCGGTTACCGGGTGGGAATAGCACCGGTTAATGTTACAGGAGTACACCGCACCAGTCTCCGCATGGACAGAAACTGCCAGGAACCCAAAAGTCGCTGCCAGACAGAGAACCACTGCCCCAAGACCGGTCAGCAGATAATTTTTCCACTTCATCTCTCTCATTTTCTCTTTCTGGCCTGTTTTACCAGGCTTCCCCCTCTGCTTTTGATCTTATAGAAAATACCGGCCAGCGCAGCCAGAAGGCTGACGGTCACCGGAATGGCTACCTTCGTCATGTCTTTGGATGAGCTGCCGCTTTCATCCGCATAGGCGGTTCCCGAGGAAACCCTTCCCTGATCCTGATCAGATGCCTCGGAAAGTCCGCTGCTGGTAAGCTTTGTGGTTCCTGCTTTTGAAGAACTTTCTGTTCCATTCAGGCTCTTTCCGGATTTCAGAGCTGTTGTTTTCGCATTTTTCTTTGAAGTACCGCTTTTTGTGGTGCTGCTTCCGGAAGACTTCAGGGAACCGCTGCTCTTTAAGGAACTGCCTCCTGCCTTGGAAGAGCTGCCGCTTAAAGAACCGTTGGCACTTAACTTGGAGCCGCTTCCGCTTAAGGAACCGTTGCTGTTTGTACTTAAAGATCCGTTGTTTCCATTTAAAGAACCGTTTCCGCTGTTGTTATCAGTTCCGGAACTGGTGCCATCCCCGTTATTATTATCTTCATTAAAGCTGGAATCTTTGCTGCTTGTCTTTTTCAGGGTGTTCCAGTCCAGTTTCAGATATGCCGGCTGGGTTCCCGTTCCTTTTGTGATGGAATCCATAATCGGTACAAATACCTGTACCGGTACATATCCGTCACTCTTCGCCTCCTCAATCAGCGGGAAGGTAACCACATCCGGATAATTGGTTCCAAAATTATCTGTCACCAGCTTGCCATTGGTATACTTCTGGTAAGAATCCACCGTTACTTTTCCAAGAGAACCGGAAGGCGCTCCATATTTGTCCGTCTTATAACCGGTCTTAAAATATTTCAGGGTACCTAAGTATCCAAGCTGGCCGTTAATAGTCAGGCCTTTGAAATCCATGGTAATGGAATATTTTCCGTTTTTTACGGTCAGTTTGATGGTATGGTTGATGGCTTCGTTGGACATGGAAGCGGAAGACTTGTCAATCTTTACCATGGAACCTGTGACGGAATACACTCCATCTGCCAGGTTCTTCACATTCAGGCTGGAACTTCCGCTGCTATTACTGTTATTATTTCCGCTGTTACTGTTGCTGTTTCCGCCATTTGAGCTGGAATCTGTGGCTTTCTTTTTCAGGCCGCTGACTGCTTTGGACAGTTTCGTGATCTGGGCATTGACCTGCTTCTGGGTTGCGTTTTCGTTATCATAAACCGTCTTTGCCGCTGTGATGGCAGCATTAAGCGTCTTAAGTGTTGCCGCCGTGTAGATATCTTCCCTGCCTGCCATGTTGGATGCTGTGAGAATCATTTCGTAAAGTCCTGTCTTATCCACTTTGGTCTCGGACGCTTTCTTCATATTTTTCGTGACATAGTCAAGAATGCCGGTCTGGGCATCTGCCTCTTCCTGGCTTGCCTCTTTGTCCTCATAAACTGCTTTTGCCTTCTCGTAGACAGAACGGAGGACATCCATATCTGCTGCTGTATAGCTGGAAGTATCTGCCAGGTAGGATTCTGCTTTTGTGAGAGATTTTTTCAAGGCACGGCGGTCCGTTCCCTGGATAATCAGGCTCTGAATGGCATTGTCCACTGCTGTCACACACTTGTTGACTTCTGTCTGGGAAGCTTCTTCATTGTCATAAACCTGCTGTGCACGGTCCCTTGCACGCTTCAGAGCTTCCAGAGTGGAAGCTTCAAACTCCACATCTGTTTCATTGAGGTAACTGTCCGCAGTTTCAATGGCTTTTTTCAGCTGGCTCTTGTCGGAATCCACTTTTACCTTTGTGACTGCGTTCACTGCCATGGTAAGGGCGGTTACTTCCCTGTCCACGATAGTCTGATCTGTATTCATGTTTTTGTACACTGCCTGAGCAGCCGCAATCGCACTGGAAAGCATCTCCAGCTGTTCTGCGGCATATCCCTGGTTATCCTGCTGCAATGATTTCAGAACACTCTGGGCACTGGAAATCCCGGATTTCAGTGCACTCTTATCTGCATTTGTACCGCTGATCTGTTTCAGGTCATTCCAGTCCAGATAAAGTTTTGCATACTGGGAACCGCCTCCGGCACTGATGGATTCCATAACCGGAACATAAATTTTTGTCCACACAAGGCCCTGGTTCAGCTCTACCGGAATAGTTATGTAATGGGGATATTTCTGGCCTTTTACATTGGCATCAGTTCCTTTTTTCGGATCGTTGTAGGAATCGTACTTATCATAATAGGACTCCACACCCACTTCTTTTGCAGTGGCCGCCTCTGCTTCCGGTACCGCATTTTCTTCCAGTTCCCGGGAAGCAGCTTCTTCCTGGGCATCCGCCGTTTCCTGCTGCTCCTGTCCTTCTGTCTCGGAGCCGTCTGCAAACAGCCCGTCCTCTGCCTGTTCGCCGGAACTTTCCGTTCCGTTATCCGCATCCGTCTCCCCGGCTGCTTCCGCCTCTGCGGTTTCCACTGCACGTTCTTCTCCTGACGCCCCATAGGGCAGGGTATCCTCATCGGTCATTTCCGGATAATACCACATTTTTGCCAGGTAACCGGTAAAACTCTGGCTTCCAAGTTTGGTGGTAAGGGAGGTACACTCAATCCTCAGATGAATGTCATTGCCCTTTTTTACAAGCTGGAACGGTTTTACCAGTGCGGAGTTTCCCATGGAAACCTGATCCGCTGTGGCATGATGAAGAAGGCCGCCAATCTCATAGACGCCATCATAAACGGTATTGGCATCGGTTTTCTCATAAAGAGCCTCTGCTGCCGCCTGAAGAAGCTGAATGTGTTTGTCCACCATGCTCTGTGTGGCGGAGGCATTGGCCTTAACCTGTTTTGCGGAAGCAATGGCAGTTTTTAACTGCTGCACAGAAGCCTCATCGGAACCGGAAGTATCCAGGGCCTCTGCCTGACTGATCAGATCATCCAGCACACTTTTATCTACTCCGCCGCCCAAATTCTCTTCTGCTTGAACAACTGCCGCCGCTGCTCCGTCTGTTTCTGCCTGGGTTGCATTGCCGTCTTCCAGCACAGCCTGGGCCTGGGCACGGACATTTTGAAGGACCTCATAGCCTTCTGCCTCTGTGTCTGTGCAATCTGCGGACTCTGTCAGAACCGCTTCCAGAGAAGACTTATCCGCCCGGGCCACCAGACCGTTTTCCAGAATCGCCTGCAGCATCATTCCACCGGCCCCAAGCTCCTCTTCGGTTACATTTTCTTTTTCAAGAAGCGCCTGGGCACCGGCAAGAGCCTCATTCAGACTCTCGCAGCTTTCCGGCGTATAACCGGAAATGTCCGTGTTCCTGGCTTCCTCAATAAGCCTGGAAAGTTCATTTCCGTCCATGGCGTAAACTCCGGATGTGCTTCCAAGACACAGGGCAGCCGCCATAAAAAAAGCGCTTCCTCTCTTTATTTTTGCTGATTTTATTGTCATACTCACCTTTTCCCTCCTATGAGTACTTGTTATCCATGTTTAACCCTATCATAGGAAAAAGTTAACGTCAACATACTCCCTTTGAAACCGTTCCCTGTGGGAACCGTTCTCTGTTTCGAAAAATCTTTTAAATATCACATTTTTCCGGTTTTTCCATCAAAAAAAGACCGAAATTTTTTCATTTCGGCCTTTAATCCAGGACAGTCCCGGAATTCAGAGTTTCACATATCTGGCACCTGCGGCATCTGCAAGCGTTTCCGCCATTCCCATGCCAAAGATGCTGTTTTCCGTATCAATCACCAGAACCGGTATCTGCCACTCAAAATGTGATTAAATATACTCACATTGAGATAATGTGGCTTCTCTCGAATACCACTTACTGTTTCTTCGTGTATGTTTTTGAGTAACCGGAGTTATCTCTACTCACAGATCCTAAGTACACTCCACAGTCGTTAATTCCCAAAATAGCCTTCGGTACATGCTTATGTTTGCGGGATCATGCAATCTCGTAAGTTTCTGCATCTCTCAGATTCAGTGCTGCATTGAAATCTCTGTCTTCAATATAGCCGCATGCACATCTGTAGACTCTGTCTGAAAGTTTCAGGTCTTTTTTGATGTGTCCGCAACAGTGACAGGTCTTTGAAGAAGGATACCATCTGCTGACTATCCGTAATTCAATTCCAAATTCCTCACATTTTGTCTTCAGTTTTGTGCGAAATTCGTAAAATTTCTGTGACGCAACTGCTTTTGAAAGATGCCGGTTCTTCATCATACCGGATACATTCAGATCCTCAACCGTTATATGAGATGGCTTGGTTTTTACAATCTCAGATATCGTCTTATTGATATAATCTGTACGGATGTTTTCCAGACGCTGATGAAGCTTCTGTACTTTAAGCTTTTGTTTACGTATATTTGCTTTTTGAGTGGGCTCTCCTTTCTTTAAATTTTCATATTTACGGGAAAGCTTTCGCTGTTCCCGTCTTAATTGTTTTTCAAGTTTTCTTATTCGTGCTGTTTTATTAATATTTCTCTTTCAGCCTTACCCATCCAAGCGTCGGAATCTTAATCCGGTGTCTTTCGCAAAGACAGTCTTTGGGATTATTTCTTACAAAATACATTTTTACATTCGATCGTCCTTTTTTCTTATACCGCGGAAAACCACTTTGATGATGAAAAAATCTTGAAAAAGCTGTACAGGCATCTTCAATCGAATGTTTTACCGATTTGGAACTGACTTCCCTGATCCAGGAATATTCCTGATGATTCGGAAGATAGTCATTATTCAACCATACACTGAACGATTTACCGCTCATAAATTTTTTACCCAAAGTATAAAGTTCTTTATTATGAAACAGGTAAAAATTATAGATATATCTGCATGTGCCGATTGTCTTATGTATTTTAATCTTCTGCTCTTCTGTAGGATTGATCTCTGTTTTGAAACTTTTCCTTCTCCGGTATCAAAGTTTGCCTTTCCGTCGGTGAGAATCACAAGAATTCCCGGTTCTTCCGGATTCTTCCGTTTTTCTGTTTCCAGAACCTCTATGGCTTTCCGGTTTTCAAACACCACCATACCGGCCCGTTCCCGTTCACTGTACACCCGCTCCAGAATGGACAGCACTGCGCTTTTTACAAAAGTCTACTCACACAATACCTCTTTTGCCTGCGTACCATGCTTCCGGAAGGAATAACCGTAAAACAGATCCAGGATTGTCTGCTCATCCATTTCCGGATGGTCTTTTTGGAGTTTTTCGGCCATTTTTTCCGTAAAATAGTTCTGCTGCGGTGATTCCCCAAGAAGCAGGATCTGACGGAGCATGGCATTCAGATTGTCAATCAGGTATGGTTTCGCCCTGCCTTCTGTCCTCTCTCCCAGGCAGTCCTAGTTGATACCAGTCTCGGGTCAAACTGCACCAGATTCCGGCCGGAAGGCAGGATGTCCGGATTTTTCACCACATCACCAGCTGTTCCCACCGGAACATATCTGCCGTTTAATCCATGGAGCAGCCCACTGATTTCTTCTTGGCTGATCTTATGAAGTCCGTCCGTAATCAGGCTGTTTTCATATTCATAGAGCTGTTCTTCCTGAAAATCCAGATCCTTCTCTGAGCAGCTTTCTCCTGCATTTCTTTTAAGAAAGCCACATTTTCCAGACTGCACCCCGATATTTTCCAGAAGATCCCCGCAGCGCTCCGAAGCACTCTGAAGGCTTTCCCGGTATTCTCCGATCATCTCTTTCAGCTCCTGAAAATCCCCGTACAGATCACTCTTTTTCA
>ENA-OUPQ01000527-OUPQ01000527.1-human-gut-metagenome-genome-assembly--contig:-NODE-527-length-14141-cov-4.95513_pt1 | contig 14141 bp, 8 predicted proteins | sample MGYA00237946_ERZ548807 | MGnify/ENA primary metagenome ERZ548807 (study PRJEB26490, sample SAMN05194714) | human gut metagenome | biome: terrestrial biome; feature: human-associated habitat; material...
TTCTGAAAAAGAAAAAACCTGCGAAAACGCCGTGTTTACGCAGGTTTTGGAGCTGATAGTCGGACTCGAACCGACGACCTGCTCATTACGAATGAGCTGCTCTACCAACTGAGCCATATCAGCATTTATTCAATTTTTTGCTTGCTTTGAGCCTAAATCGACGAACAGCCTTCCGTTTACGAATGAGCTGCTCTACCAACTGAGCCATATCAGCATAACGTGCTGCGTTGCAGCACGGCTAAGATTATACTATATCTTGCGGAGAAAATCAAGAGAAAAATCGCAACTCCCGCGGAAAAACAAAACCGCACTGCCGGTCTTACAAAATATCCAGCAATTTAGAAAAAACGAATTTCACAGCAGACTCGCGCACCCGGTTGCGACCCAAATTGCCAAATTGGCAAGTATAGGTCTGCACTTGATCCTGCACGCAAAAGCCGAAGCAAACCGTACCCACCGGCTTTTTAGCTGTGCCGCCACCGGGACCGGCAATACCGGTGATGCCAACGCCCACATCGCTCTCTGTCGTCTTAGCTACGCCCCGTGCCATTTGCGCCGCCACCTGCTCGCTGACTACGCCATAATTCAAGATCGTGTCCGCCTCCACGCCCAAAAAACGAATTTTCGCCGCATTGGCATAGGTTACAAAGCTGGCATTCAGCACCTTGGACGCATTGGCTACATTAACCAGCGTGCCGCAGCACAGTCCGCCGGTGCAAGACTCTGCAAATGAAACAGTGTACCCCAAGTGGATCAGCCGATCCACCACCTGTTCTTCCAACGCCATTTCATCACCTCTTGTTCAATCTGTAATTAGTATAGTCCTTTTGCAAAAAAAATGCAACCATTCGCAAAAAAGGCTTGCAATATAGCGCATTTTATGGTATAGTGTTTAAGCAATCGGGGTGTGGCGCAGTTGGTAGCGCACTAGACTGGGGGTCTAGGGGCCGCAAGTTCAAGTCTTGTCACTCCGACCAAAAAGGACAGCTTTTCGGCTGTCCTTTTTTATTTTACTCTTTATTTTCGGCTTACCACGGACTTCTTTTCTTTTGGGGTCAGGTCGGCATCTTCCGCCAGCCACTTGGCGAACTTCTCGCCGCCCTCCTGCGTGCTGGCTTCACCACTGATGAAGTCAAAGATCATCTCGCTGACGGCATCTTCTCTGCCTTAGAACCATTATACAGTCTTGCCATCGCGGCTGTCAACGCTCAACGCAAGCGGATCCCTCTTGTGTACCAAATAGCGGACAATCAATCATAGTACCAACGAACGCCGCGCAATCGGTTAGCCGTTGACATGGGTTCGAATCCGAGTTTGCTAATAAAAGGATAAATCTGAACCCTACTTTCCTATAGCTATCAATGCAAAAAGAGCAAGTCCGAAGACTTGCTCTTTTATAGATTCTGTAATTCCGGGAATTACTCCTTGATAGCGGTAACAACGCCGGAACCAACGGTACGGCCGCCCTCACGGATAGCGAAGCGCAGACCCTCTTCAATAGCGATGGGGGTGATCAGCTTAACATCCATGTTTACGTTATCGCCAGGCATGCACATCTCGGTGCCCTCGGGCAGGGTGATCACGCCGGTAACGTCAGTGGTTCTGAAATAGAACTGGGGACGATAGTTGTTGAAGAAGGGAGTATGACGACCGCCCTCTTCCTTGGTCAGTACATACACCTGACCGGTGAACTCAGTGTGGGGATGAATGGAACCGGGCTTAGCCAGAACCTGACCACGCTCGATATCAGATCTCTGAACACCACGCAGCAGGCAGCCGATGTTGTCGCCGGCCTCAGCATAGTCCAGAATCTTACGGAACATCTCAATACCGGTGCAAACGGTCTTGGAGCTCTCGTCCTTCAGACCAACGATCTCAACTTCCTCGCCGGTCTTCAGCTGGCCTCTCTCCACACGGCCGGTAGCAACGGTACCACGACCGGTGATGGTGAACACATCCTCTACGGGCATCAGGAAAGGCAGGTCAGCCTTACGGTCCGGAGTGGGGATATAATCGTCAACAGCGTCCATCAGCTCCTGGATGCAAGCGCAAGCAGGATCGTCGTTGGAAGATGCTTCCAGAGCCTTCAGTGCGGAACCCTTGATGATGGGGCAATCCTCATCAAAGCCATACTCAGCCAGGGTCTCACGAACTTCCATCTCAACCAGCTCAAGCAGCTCGGGATCGTCCACTTGGTCGGTCTTGTTCAGGAAAACGATGATTGCGGGCACGCCTACCTGACGAGCCAGAAGCAGATGCTCCTTGGTCTGCGCCATGGGGCCATCGGTAGCAGCGATAACCAGGATAGCGCCATCCATCTGAGCAGCACCGGTGATCATGTTCTTAATGTAGTCAGCATGGCCGGGGCAGTCCACGTGTGCATAGTGGCGCTTGTCGGTCTCATACTCAACGTGAGCGGTGTTGATTGTGATACCACGCTCTCTCTCTTCCGGAGCCTTATCGATATCTGCATAGTCCTCGAACTTTGCATAGCCCTTGTTTGCAAGGTACTTGGTGATAGCTGCGGTCAGAGTGGTCTTACCATGGTCAACATGGCCGATCGTACCAATGTTAACATGGGGTTTGGTTCTGTTAAAATGTTCTTTTGCCATTGGAATTTCCTCCTTAAGAATTTACAATAGTCAATTGTCATTGCTATTCTATCAAAATCGAATAAAAATAGCAAGCATTTTTTATTGATTTATCGAATTATCAGTCTTTTTTGGCGCGCTCGCTGATAATGCTCTCAGAAATGGACTTGGGAACAGGCTCATAGCCGTCCGGCTCCATGGTGTACTGGCCACGGCCCTGGGTCTTAGAACGCAGGTCGTTTACATAGCCAAACATCTCAGACAGCGGTACGCGAGCATTAATCTGCTTTGCACCGTTGCGGTCCTCCATGCCCTGGATCTGGCCACGGCGGGAGTTCAGGTCGCCGATTACATCGCCCATGTATTCCTCAGGAACGATAACAACAACCTTCATCATCGGCTCCAGAATGATGGGACCGGCCTTCTTGGCAGCGTCCTTAAATGCCATAGAACCGGCGATCTTAAAGGCCATCTCAGAGGAGTCAACCTCGTGGTAAGAACCGTCGTACAGCTCTACGCGAACATCTACCACATTGTAGCCTGCCAGAATACCGCTCTTCATAGCGCCCTGGATACCGGCGTCTACCGCAGGGATATACTCCTTGGGAATGGAACCGCCGACGATCTGGTTCACGAATTCATAGCCCTTGCCGACACCGGTCTCCGGATCAATGTTGGGCATAATGCGGATCTTACAGTGACCATACTGGCCGCTACCACCGGACTGACGCTTATACTTGGTATCGGAAGCCGCTTCCTTGGTGATGGTCTCTTTGTAAGCCACCTGGGGAGCGCCAACATTGGCCTCTACCTTGAACTCGCGCATCAGACGGTCAACGATGATCTCCAAGTGCAGCTCGCCCATGCCGGCGATGATGGTCTGACCTGTCTCTTCATCGGTGTAAGCCTTAAAGGTGGGGTCCTCTTCTGCCAACTTGGCAAGACCCAGGCCCATCTTTTCCTGACCGGCCTTGGTCTTAGGCTCAATGGCAACACGGATCACGGGATCCGGGAAGTTCATGGACTCCAGAATAATGGGATGATCCTCGTCACACAGGGTATCACCGGTGGTGGTGTTCTTCAGACCTACGGCAGCAGCGATGTCGCCGGCGTAGCAGGTGGGAATATCCTCACGGTGATTGGAGTGCATTTGCAGAATACGACCCATTCTCTCCTTATGACCCTTTACAGAGTTGTAGCAGGGAGAGCCTGCGTCAATGGTACCGGAATATACACGGAAGAAGCAGATCTTACCAACGAAGGGGTCGGTAGCGATCTTGAACGCCAGAGCAGCAAAAGGCTCTGTGTCGGAAGAGTGACGATACTCCTCCTCTTCCGTGTCCGGATTTACGCCCTTAATGGACTCAACATCCGTGGGGGCGGGCATATAATCTACGATTGCGTCCAGCAGGGGCTGTACACCCTTGTTACGGTAGGAAGTACCGCAGGTGATGGGCACCATCTTGTTGGCAATGGTAGATTTTCTGATGGTCTTTTTGATCTCGTCAACAGTCAACTCTTCACCGGCGAAATACTTCTCCATCAGCGCGTCGTCCATCTCGGCGACATGCTCGATGAGCTGCTCACGGTACTTCTGCGCCAATTCCATCATATCCTCAGGAATGGGCTCACGGCGAACATCGTTACCCAGATCGTCATAATAGATCTCGGCGTCCATATTCACCAGGTCCACAATCCCGCGGAAAGTGTCCTCCGCGCCGATGGGCAACTGAATAGGCAGAGCATTGCACTTGAAACGGTCATTGACCATATCCAGTACATTGTAGAAATCTGCGCCCATAATGTCCATCTTATTGACATAGATCATTCTCGGTACATGGTACTCGTCAGCCTGACGCCATACGGTCTCAGACTGGGGCTCAACGCCACCCTTGGCGCACAGAACGGTAACAGAACCGTCCAAAACGCGCAGGGAACGCTGCACCTCTACGGTGAAGTCCACATGCCCGGGGGTATCGATGATATTGATTCTGTGCTTCTTCCAGAAGCAAGTGGTAGCAGCGGAAGTAATGGTAATACCGCGCTCCTGCTCCTGCGCCATCCAGTCCATGGTTGCTGTACCATCGTGGGTCTCACCGATCTTATGGTTAATACCCGTGTAATACAGGATACGCTCGGTGGTGGTGGTTTTACCAGCATCAATATGCGCCATGATACCAATATTTCTTGTCATTTCAAGAGATACTTTTCTCGGCATAATATCCTCCTAACAAACTGAATGGCTTAATATCTGAAATGAGCAAACGCCTTGTTTGCCTCAGCCATCTTATGGGTATCGTCGCACTTTTTGGCAGCGCCGCCGGTCTTATTGGTAGCATCCATAATCTCGGCTGCCAGGCGCTCCTTCATGGTTCTCTCAGAACGCTGACGCGCATAGAGAGTGATCCAGCGCAGACCCAGGGTCTGGCGCCGTTCCGGACGAACCTCAAGCGGTACCTGGTAGGTCGCACCGCCTACACGGCGAGCCTTAACCTCCAGTACGGGCATAACATTCTCCATGGCAGCTTCAAAAGTTTCCAGGGGATCATTACCCGTCTTTTCTTTGATGATGTCGAAAGCGTCGTACACGATCTTCTGTGCGACACCTTTTTTACCATCGTACATAACGTTGTTGATCAGGCGTGTAACAAGCTTAGAGTTGTACAGCGGATCAGGCAGAACGTCACGCTTAGCGATCTGGCCTCTTCTTGGCATCTTCGCTTCCCTCCTTCATTATCATTGATGAGTTCATAGGTACTCGAGTTTTCCCGTGGAGCCAACAAAAAGGTCATACACTGTATAGCAATATAAAGTATATAAACTTTTGCCGGATTTCCAAACAAGAAGATCAAACTCAGCCGGGCTGAGCTTGGTGGATCCTTAACGGATCGGCGCTGCTCTTATTTCTTAGCAGCCTTCGGTCTCTTGGCGCCGTACTTAGAGCGGCCCTGCATTCTGCCGTTCACGCCCTGGGTATCAAGAGTACCGCGAATGATGTGGTAACGCACACCGGGAAGATCCTTTACACGACCGCCGCGGATCATAACTACAGAGTGCTCCTGCAGGTTGTGACCTACGCCGGGAATGTAAGCGGACACTTCAATGCCGTTAGACAGACGCACTCTGGCAATCTTACGCAGTGCAGAGTTCGGCTTTTTCGGAGTTGCAGTCTTGACTGCGGTGCAAACGCCGCGCTTCTGGGGAGAATTGTTATCGGTCATAACATTCTTCTTGGTGTTCAGCCCCTTCAGCAGAGCCGGTGTTTTGGACTTTTTCTCCAGCGTCTTACGACCTGTTCTTACAAGTTGGTTAAAGGTAGGCAATCGTTTATCTCCTTTCAAATTATTTTGTACGCTTTTGCGCACAAAACACAAATTTGGCAAAGCAAATTTGCATTTTCTGCTCAAAAACGCACCTACTGGGGCAGAACTTTACGGTTCTGCCCCGGTAAATGGTCAATTTTTGGCTAAATTCGATGGGATTTGGGCCGATTTAGCGCAAATCGCACACCGACAATTTAGCATTATATCACTCGGACATACTGTTTGTCAAGAGCTCTTGCAGCTGTTCCAGGTTCAAAATTTCCTCGCTGCCCTCAGCGGAGAAATAGCTGGGCACCACATCCACCTTATCAAACACCTGCATACCGGTACCGGCGGGCACCAGCTTACCGATGATCACATTTTCCTTCAGGCCGATCAGCGGATCCACCTTGCCTTTGATGGCAGCATCGGTGAGCACGCGGGTGGTCTCCTGGAAGGAGGCGGCGGACAGGAAGGAGTCGGTGGCCAAGGACGCCTTGGTAATACCCATCAGGATCGGGATATAAGTGGCGTGCTTCAAAGTGGTCTCGCCCAAAGCGATCCGCTTGTCGATGGCCTCATTGGCCTCGTCTACCTGGGCCACATCCACCATGGTGCCGGACACCAGATCGGTATCACCGGCATCGTCCACGGTGCACTTCTTAAGCATCTGACGAACAATAACCTCAATGTGCTTGTCGTTAATATCAACACCCTGGGTACGGTAAGCGAACTGTACTTCCTTAATTAGGTAGTTATAAACAGCCTCTTCGCCCAAGATAGCCAAAACATCGTGGGGGTTCACGGCGCCGAGCGTCAGCTCCTCGCCCTTCTTCACATGGGCACCCTCAACAATGTGCTCGCACAGACGGGCACCGTAGGGGATCAGATACTTCTTCTCTTCCCCGTCCTCGCCGGTCACAATGGCGTGACGGCTCTTCTTGATCTCCTCAAAATGAACCACACCATCGATCTCAGACAGAATGGCCAGCTGCTTGGGTTTTCTGGCCTCGAACAGCTCCTCTACACGGGGCAGACCCTGTGTAATATCGGCACCACCGGCAACACCGCCGGTATGGAAGGTACGCATGGTCAACTGTGTACCCGGCTCACCGATGGACTGGGCGGCGATGATACCCACGGCCTCACCGACCTGAACCGGCTCATTAAAGGCCAGGTTGGCACCGTAGCACTTGCAGCACACGCCGTGGTGGGACTTACAGGTGATCAGAGAACGAATCTTTACGGACTCGATACCGGCGTCCACAATACGCTTGGCGTCTTCCTCTGTCATCATACGATCCGGCTCCATCAGCACTTCGCCGGAGTTAGGATCGATCACCGGGTCTACAACGAAACGACCGGTGAGGCGCTCCTCCAACGGCTCCAGTACACGGTTGCCGTCCATGATCTTGCTTACGATAATACCATCGTGGCAGCCGCAATCCTGGTCGCGAATGATTACATCCTGGGATACATCTACCAGACGGCGGGTCAAGTAACCGGAGTCTGCGGTACGCAGTGCGGTATCGGCCAAACCTTTACGGGCACCACGGGAGGAAATGAAGTATTCCAGAATATTCAGACCCTCACGGTAGTTGGCACGAATGGGAACCTCAATGGTCTTACCGGCGGTATTGGCGATCAAACCACGCATACCGGCCAGCTGACGCAGCTGAGAGGTACTACCACGGGCGCCGGAGTCTACCATCATGTGAATGGGGTTATGGGCGCCGTCAAAGTTACTGGTCAGCTCGTTGGATACCTTGTTGGTGCAGTCCTCCCAAGCCTTGATAACGGCGGAAGAACGCTCCTCGTTGGTAATCAAGCCATAGTTGTAGTTGGTGGTAATCTCGTCCACCCGCTTCTCGGCCTCGTCCAGGTACTCCTTCTTCTTCTCCGGGATCAGGGCGTCCACAACGGCTACGGTGGTGCCGGAAATGGTGGAATACTTATAGCCCTGTGCCTTCAAAGCGTCCAGCACCTTGGATGCCACGGCCACACCGTGCACGCGAATGCACTTCTCGGCGATTTGGCCCAGCTGCTTCTTCTTTACAACAAAGCTGATCTCCGGTACAAACTCATTCTCCGGATCGGAACGATCCACAAAACCCAGGTCCTGAGGCACCGGGGCGTTAAAGATCACACGACCGATGGTCGTCTTAACCAGGTGCTCGTGCACTTCCCCGTCCACTTCCTTGGAGAAGCGGATCAGGCACTCGGAGTGCAGACCCAAAGAGCCTTCCTGGTAGGCCATCATGGCCTCGTCCTTATCTCTGTAAATGTTATAGCGGGTATATTCGTTGCCCTGGGCGTCTTTCTCCACCGTGGGGCAGCCCGGCTCGCCGCCCTTAATCATGGTCAGATAATAGGAACCGATCACCATATCCTGGGTAGGCACGGTCACCGGCTTACCGTCAGAGGGCTTCAGCAGGTTGTTGGCAGCCAGCATCAACATTCTGGCCTCTGCCTGCGCCTCTGCGGAAAGGGGCACGTGCACAGCCATCTGGTCGCCGTCGAAGTCTGCGTTAAATGCGGTACATGCCAGCGGGTGCAGCTTAATCGCGCGGCCCTCTACCAGCACCGGCTCAAAGGCCTGAATACCCAAACGGTGCAGGGTAGGTGCACGGTTCAGCATCACCGGGTGATCCTTAATGACCACTTCCAGAGAGTCCCAAACGGCCGGGTTGTTGGCACGCTCCACCATCTTACGGGCAGATTTAATGTTAGAGGCCACGCCGGTCTCTACCAGCCGCTTCATCACAAAGGGCTTAAACAGCTCGATCGCCATTTCCTTCGGTAAACCGCACTGGTGCATCTTCAATTCCGGGCCAACCACGATTACGGAACGGCCGGAGTAGTCGACACGCTTACCCAGCAGGTTCTGACGGAAGCGACCCTGCTTACCTTTCAGCATATCGGACAGGGACTTCAGCGGGCGGTTGTTGGGACCGGTGACCGGACGGCCGCGGCGGCCGTTGTCGATCAGGGCGTCCACAGACTCCTGGAGCATACGCTTTTCGTTGCGCACGATAATATCCGGTGCGCCCAGCTCCAGCAGCTTCTTCAAACGGTTGTTTCGGTTGATAACGCGGCGATACAGGTCGTTCAGATCAGAGGTGGCAAAACGGCCGCCGTCCAGCTGAACCATGGGGCGAATATCCGGGGGGATTACCGGGATGGCATCCAGGATCATCCACTCCAGCTTATTGCCGCTCTGATAGAATGCATTGACCACATCCAGGCGCTTGAGCAGACGCACACGCTTTTGACCGGTAGCAGTCTCCAGCTCCTCGGTCAGCTCATCCCGCAGGGCTTTCACATCAATGTCTTGCAGCAGCTTTTTGATGGCCTCGGCGCCCATGCCGGCCTCAAAGTCGTCCTCATAGCGCTCGCGCATTTCTGCATATTCTTTTTCGTTCAGGATCTGCATTTTCTCCAGCGGGGTGTCGCCGGGATCCGTTACGATATACAGTGCAAAGTACAGCACCTTCTCCAAATAACGGGGGCTCAGATCCAGTACCAGCCCAAGGCGGCTGGGAATGCCCTTAAAATACCAAATGTGAGACACGGGAGCCGCAAGTTCAATGTGGCCCATACGCTCACGGCGCACCTTGGCCCGGGTGATCTCTACGCCGCAGCGCTCGCAGACCTTACCCTTATAGCGTACTCTCTTATATTTGCCGCAGTGGCACTCCCAGTCCTTCATGGGGCCGAAAATGCGCTCGCAGAACAAACCGTCCCGCTCCGGCTTCAGCGTTCTGTAATTGATGGTCTCCGGCTTGGTGACCTCGCCGTAGGACCACTCCCGAATCTGCTCGGGAGACGCCAGACCGATTTTGATCGAGCTGAATTCGTTTTCTTTATTCTCCATCATGGAAGCACTCCTTTATATATAATGTAGTGTCGGAATGGCGTTTACGCGTCGGCCCCGTCGTCCGAATCGTCGTCCAGGGCGTTTGCAAACAAATCTGCAAACGAATCCGCTGCGTCTGCGCCTGCTTCCTCGCCGGCTTCTTCCGCATTCTCAATGCCAAAGCCCTCGCTGCCCTCGTCAAAGTCATTGACGGTGGTGAACGCCTTGTCATCAATAGGCTGAATACCGGTGCCATCGTCCAGATCCTGCTTGAGCTCTACTTCCTCGCCGTTGGCGTCATACACACGAGTATCCAGACCCAGTGCCTGCAGCTCCTTAAACAGAACCTTGAAGGATTCCGGCGTGCCTGCCTTGGGGATATTCTCGCCCTTAACAATGGCTTCATAAGCCTTCACACGACCCACAACATCATCGGACTTCACCGTCATGATCTCTTGCAGGGTGTAAGCAGCGCCGTATGCCTCCAGTGCCCAAACTTCCATCTCACCGAAACGCTGGCCGCCGAACTGGGCTTTACCACCCAAAGGCTGCTGGGTGACCAGGCTGTAAGGACCGGTGGAACGGGCATGAATCTTATCATCTACCAGGTGATGGAGCTTCAGGTAATACATATAGCCCACGGTCACCGGATTATCAAACTTTTCGCCTGTACGGCCGTCGGTCAGGGTAGTCTTACCGTCCTCACGCAGCCCAGCCAATTTCAGGCACTCACGAATGTCGTCCTCATGAGCACCGTCAAATACGGGGGTCATCATCTTCCAGCCCAGTGCCATAGCGGCATAGCCCAGATGCACCTCCAGCACCTGCCCGATGTTCATACGAGAAGGTACGCCCAAGGGGTTCAATACAATATCCAACGGGCGACCGTCCGGCAGGAACGGCATATCCTCCTGGGGCAGTACCCGGGACACAACGCCCTTGTTACCGTGACGACCGGCCATCTTATCACCGGCCTGAATCTTACGCTTCTGGGCGATATAAACGCGAACCACTTTGTTCACGCCGGGGCTCATTTCATCGCTGTTGGCACGGGTGAACACCTTAACATCCACCACAATACCATACTCACCATGGGGCACACGCATGGAGGTGTCACGCACCTCGCGGGCCTTCTCACCGAAGATGGCACGCAGCAGCCGCTCCTCTGCGGTCAGCTCCGTCTCGCCCTTGGGGGTCACTTTACCCACCAAAATATCGCCGCTGTGTACCTCGGCGCCGATGCGGATAATACCGTCCTCGTCCAGATCCTTCAGCGCGTCCTCGCCCACATTGGGAATATCGCGGGTGATCTCCTCCGGACCCAGCTTGGTGTCTCTGGACTCCACCTCGTGCTCCTCAATGTGAATGGAAGTATAAACATCGTCCCGCACGATCTTCTCGTTGATCAATACGGCGTCCTCGTAGTTGTAGCCTTCCCAGGTCATAAAGCCGATCAGGGCGTTCTTACCCAGAGAAACCTCACCATTGCAGGTGGCGGGACCGTCGGCGATCACCTGGCCGTCCTCTACCTGCTGATGCAGGGAGACGATGGGCCGCTGGTTGATACAGGTGCCCTGGTTGGAGCCGCTGAACTTTACCAACTCGTAATGGTCGATCTCACCGGAAGCGGTCTTAATATCAATGGTACGAGCGTCTACGGCGCACACGGTGCCGCCACGCTTGGCAATGACCACCACGCCGGAATCGTAAGCTGCCTTATACTCCATACCGGTACCCACCACCGGGGCCTCGGTCTTCAGCAGCGGCACAGCCTGGCGCTGCATGTTGGCGCCCATCAGTGCGCGGTTGGCATCGTCGTTCTCCAAAAACGGAATCATAGCCGTAGCTACGGATACAACCATCTTGGGGGATACATCCATGTAATCCACCCGCTCCGGGGGCAGGGTCAGGAACTCGTCCCGATGGCGGCAGGTAACGCGGCGGTTGGTGAAGTGACCTTCCTCGTCCAGTGGCTCATTGGCCTGGGCCACAACGAACTCGTCCTCCACATCGGCGGTCATGTAGACCACCTCATCGGTGACCACACCGGTCTCTTTGTCCACCTTACGGTACGGTGCCTCAATGAAGCCGTACTCATTCAGCCGGCTATAGCAAGCCAAATAAGAGATCAGACCAATGTTGGGTCCTTCGGGCGTCTCAATGGGGCACATTCTGCCGTAATGGGTATAGTGTACATCTCGCACCTCAAACCCGGCGCGGTCACGGGACAGACCGCCGGGGCCCAGTGCGGACAAACGGCGCTTATGAGTCAGTTCCGCCAAGGGGTTGTTCTGGTCCATAAACTGGGACAACGGAGAGGAACCGAAGAACTCACGAATGGCAGCCACCACCGGGCGAATGTTAATCAGTGCCTGGGGGGTAATGGCGTCCTCGTCGTCCTGTGCCTGCAAGGTCATACGCTCACGAATCACGCGCTCCATACGGGTAAAGCCGATACGGAACTGGTTTTGCAGCAACTCGCCTACTGCGCGGATACGACGATTGCCCAGGTGGTCAATGTCGTCTGTGGTGCCTACACCGCAAGCCAGGTTGCAGAGATAAGACACGGTAGCAAAAATATCGTCTGTGGTAATGTGCTTGGGCACCAGGTCGTCCTGCTTAATGCGGATCTCCTCTTTCAGCGCCTCTTCATCATCGCCGCACTTCTCCAGGATCTCTGCCAGCACAGCATAGCTGACCTTTTCGCGAATACCCAGAGGGGTGCAGTCAAAGTCCACATATTTCTTGATATCGACCATGCCGTTGGACACAACTTTTACCTTGTTGCCGTCCACATCGACAAATGCAAACATAACACCTGCATCCTCGATCTCCATGGCCTTGATCTTGTCGATCTTCTCACCGGCGTCTGCCAGGAACTCACCCTGGGGAGAGATCACCGGTTCTGCCAGGATCTGGCCGTTCAGGCGGTCAGCCATACCCAGCTTTTTGTTATACTTGTAGCGACCCACTCGGGACAGATCGTACCGGTGCGGGTCAAAGAACAGGCCATCCAAGTGAGCCTGTGCCGTCTCCAAAGTGGGCGGCTCGCCGGGACGCAGGCGCTTGTACACCTCCAGGAGTGCCTCCTCCTGGTTCTTGGTGGTGTCCTTCTCAATGGTGGCCACCAGGCGCTCATCCTCACCGAAATAGTCAATGATCTCATGATCGAGACCCAGACCCAACGCACGCAGGAAAGTGGTGATAAAGATCTTGCGGTTCTTATCAATGCGCACATAGAACAGGTCGTTGGCGTCTGTCTCATACTCCAGCCATGCGCCTCGGTTGGGGATCACGGTGTTGGTATACAATTCCTTACCGGTCTTGTCATGGTCCATGTGGTAATACACGCCGGGGGAACGCACCAGCTGAGACACAATGCAGCGCTCTGCACCGTTGATTACAAAAGTGCCGGCATCCGTCATCAGCGGGAAGTCGCCCATGAAGATGATGTTCTCCTTCACCTCACCGGTCTCTTTGTTCTGCAAGCGGGCACGGACCTTCAGCGGTTTGGCGTAAGTCACATCCCTTGCCTTACACTGGGCAATGGTGTACTTGGGGTCCTCGTCCATGGTGTAGTCGATAAAGTCCAGCACCAGATTGCCTGTATAATCCGTGATGGAACCAATGTCGCGGAACACCTCTTCCAAACCTTCATCCAGGAACCACTGATACGATTTCTTTTGCACTTCAATGAGGTTGGGCATTTGCATCACTTCATTGATCTTTGCAAAACTCTTTCGTGTTGTGGTGCCGAGCTGCACGTCTTTCACGTTCAACATAAAAGGGGTCACTCCAATCTTTTTTTCTCAGAAAAAAGTCGAAATCCAGCGCCGATCCGCTGCCGCGGGCCTAAAGTTTTTCGCACGGCCCGGCAGGGGCGCGCATATACTCGTGCGCATAAATTTCCATTTTAATCGTGCATATAATATAGACGAACAAGCCCGGAAAGTCAACAATTATTTTTATATAAATTCCACAAAATGAAAAACTTTTTGATACACGCCACCGTGTGCTTCTTGTTTTTCGTCACTTTGCACAAGAATTTTTCAAAAAATTCTACAAATTGGAGCGCTAAAAATTGATTTCTTCTCTCCCATTATGGTATAATAGACGGCAAGAAAATCAACTGGAGCGAACCATGAAACAAAACTGTAAGCGTATCTTCTCTCTGCTGCTGTGCGCCGCTTTGGTGTGCACCCTGTTTGCCGGTTGCGGCGGACGGAACAAGCAGCTGGATATTATCTACCCCATCACCGGCGATATCACCAGCTTTGACCCTCAGGTGGCTGCCACCCAGGATGAATACCTGATCGCGGAGAATTGCTATGAGGGGCTGGTGCGTGTGGAGGACGACGGCACGGTCAAACCGGCTGTGGCTGTGGACTGGAC
>ENA-OUPQ01000529-OUPQ01000529.1-human-gut-metagenome-genome-assembly--contig:-NODE-529-length-14051-cov-4.72142_pt1 | contig 14051 bp, 9 predicted proteins | sample MGYA00237946_ERZ548807 | MGnify/ENA primary metagenome ERZ548807 (study PRJEB26490, sample SAMN05194714) | human gut metagenome | biome: terrestrial biome; feature: human-associated habitat; material...
GGTGTACAAGATGTATCTGGATGAATATAAGCGCTGGCTGGCAGCGGATCTGGAAGATGCAGACCTGAAGCCGGAGCTGGCAAAGGTCGAAGGCAATGACGATGAGATCAAGGATCGCTTTGCTGTGGCGCTGAAGTTTGGTACCGCAGGTCTGCGCGGCGTGCTGGGTGCCGGTACCAACCGCATGAACATCTACGTTGTCCGTCAGGCAACGCAGGGTCTGGCAAACTGGGTGCTGACCCAGGGCGGTACCCAGACCGTGGCGATCAGCTACGACAGCCGCCTGAAGAGCGATGTCTTTGCCAAGACCGCCGCAGGCGTTCTGGCAGCCAACGGCATCAAAGTGCGCATCTATGATGCCCTGATGCCTGTGCCTGCCCTGAGTTTTGCTACCCGTTACTATAACTGCAACGCCGGTATCATGGTCACCGCCTCCCACAACCCGGCCAAGTACAACGGCTACAAGGCCTACGGCCCGGACGGCTGCCAGATGACCGATGACGCCGCCGCCATCGTCTACGACGAGATCCAGAAGACCGATGTGCTCACCGGCGCAAAGTACATCTCCTTCGCCGAGGGCGTGGAGAACGGCATGATCCGCTTTGTGGGCGATGACTGCAAAAAGGCTCTGTACGATGCCATTGAAGCACGTCAGGTGCGCCCGGGTCTGTGCAAGACTGCCGGTCTGAAGCTGGTGTACAGCCCGCTGAACGGCTCCGGCCTTGTGCCCGTGACCCATGTGCTCAATGATATGGGCATCACCGATATCACCATCGTGCCCGAGCAGGAGTACCCCAACGGATACTTCACCACCTGCTCCTATCCCAACCCCGAGATCTTCGAGGCACTGAAGCTGGGTCTGGAACTGGCCACCAAGACCGGTGCAGACCTGATGCTGGCTACCGACCCCGACGCCGACCGCGTGGGCATTGCCATGAAGTGCCCGGACGGCAGCTATGAGCTGGTGTCCGGTAACGAGATGGGCGTTCTGCTGCTGGATTACATCTGCGCAGGCCGTATCGAGAAGGGCACCATGCCCAAGAACCCCGTGGCAGTCAAGTCCATCGTGTCCACTCCGCTGGCAGACGCTGTGGCAAAGCATTACGGCGTGGAGATGCGCAATGTGCTGACCGGCTTCAAGTGGATCGGCGACCAGATTGCCAACCTCGAGGCTGCCGGTGAGGTCGACCGCTTCATCTTCGGCTTTGAGGAGAGCTACGGCTATCTGGCTGGCCCCTATGTCCGCGATAAGGACGCCGTCATCGGCTCCATGCTCATCTGCGAGATGGCTGCTTACTACCGCAGCATCGGTTCCTCCATCAAGCAGCGTCTGGAAGAGATCTACGCTCAGTACGGCCGCTACCTGAACAAGGTGGACAGCTTCGAGTTCCCCGGCCTGACCGGCATGGAGAAGATGGCTTCCATCATGCAGAAGCTGCGTGACCAGCCCCCTGTGGAGCTGGCCGGCCATAAGGTGGTCAAGGTGACCGACTACAAGAAGCCGGAAGAGACCGGCTTGCCCGCTGCCAACGTGCTGATCTACACGCTGGAAAACGGCGCTACCGTGGTGGTGCGTCCCTCCGGCACTGAGCCGAAGATCAAGACCTACTTCACCACGCTGGGCAAGGATCTGGCCGAGGCGCAGGCACAGAAGGATGCTCTGGCTGCCGCCATTGAACCCATCCTGAAGTAAAACTATCCCAAAGCATCTGCGGGGCTGCTGCACGTTTTGTGCAGCAGCCCTTTTTTGCGTTCAGCAGACAGTTGATCGGAGCAAAAGCCTTATGGAGATGCCGCAAAGTTTACCGCCACCGCGAAAAGCCGTCCCCTTGGGGAAGGTGGCTGCGAACGTAGTGAGCAGACGGAAGGGGTCAGCGCCTGAGGGGGCGAAAGCGCACACTCTGGGTGACTGCCCTTTCAGGACAGACCGCAGGACTTTATGCAGCACAGATGCACTTTTGCTGTGTAAAATCGGTTGAAGTTTGCGCTGTGATACGCTATAATAAAACATGGTTTATTATAAGCAACTGTGGGCGTGCAGCGCGGCACAGCGGCAGGGTAGGTGGAAGAGATGGAAAAAACTGTATCAGCAGTATTGGTGGCGGCGGGCAGCTCGACCCGCATGGGTTTTGATAAGCTCAGCTTTGATCTGGGAGGCGAAACGGTGCTGCACCGCAGCATCCGCGCCTTTGCTCAGTGCCCGCAGATCACCGAGCTTGTGCTGGTGGCGGGCAAAAACCGGGAGTTTGTGGCGCAGCAGGCGGCGGATTGCCCAAAGCCTGTGCAGATCGTAGTGGGCGGGGCTACCCGCGCTGAGAGTGCAAAAAACGGTGTGCTGGCTGCGCACGGAGAGCTGGTGGCGGTGCACGATGCCGCCCGCCCCTTTGTGAGTGCAGTGGTCATTACAGCGGCGCTGGAAGCTGCCGCCCGGTGTGGCGCGGCAGCCCCCGCGGTGCCGGTGAAGGATACCATCAAGGCCGCTGCTCGGGGCGATGGCAAAACCGTGCCCCCGGACTGCGCGGTGCACGCTACCCCTGATCGCAGCACCCTGTATGCGGTGCAGACCCCCCAGTGCTTTGACCGTGTAGCGTACCTTGCGGCGCTGGAAGAACTGGACGAGACCCGCGCCCGCCTTGTTACCGATGATTGCAGCCTGTTTGAGCTGACCGGACGCCCGGTGCAGCTGACGCAGGGCGACTATGCAAACCTGAAGATCACCACCCGGGAGGATCTGCCCCGCCCGGCACAAAGGAAGGAAACGGAAATGCGTATTGGACACGGCTATGATGTACATCGTTTGGTAGAGCAGCGCAAGCTGATCCTTGGCGGGGTGGAGATCCCCTTTGAAAAAGGCCTGCTGGGCCATTCGGATGCAGACGTGCTGACCCATGCGGTGATGGATGCTGTGCTGGGCGCTGCGGCGCTGGGGGATATCGGCCAGCATTTCCCGGACAATGACCCGGAGTACGCCGGTGCCGACAGCCTGAAGCTGGCCTGCCGCGTGGCGCAGATCCTCAAGGAGCATGGCTGGCGCATTGAGAACATCGATGCCACTCTGCTGTGCCAGCGCCCCAAGCTTGCACCCCATATCCCGGCCATGCGTGCCAATCTGGCGGCGGCTTTCGGCCTGCCGGTAGAGGCGGTAAGCGTAAAGGCCACCACGGAGGAGCATCTGGGCTTTACCGGCGAGGGACTGGGCATTGCTGCCCACGCCGTCGCCCTGATCGAAGCTGTGTAAGGGGGCACACACGCATGACACTGAATGCGATCATCGCCAATTTTCAGACCTTCAAGATCGTTGATCTGCTGGATATCATCATCATCGCGTTCCTGATCTACCAGCTGCTGGGCATCATCAACCGCACCCGCGCCGGGCAGCTGGCCAAGGGTGCGCTGCTGGTCATGGTCGTGTATCTGGTAGCCAACACCCTGAATATGCGCACCGTTACCTGGCTGCTCAACTCGCTGCTGCAAGTCGGTCTGCTTACCCTTGTGGTGCTGTTCCAGCCTGAGATCCGCCGCGCACTGGAGCGCATGGGTCAGACCGACCAATGGGCTTCCAAGCTGTTCAACGTAAAGGGACGCTACAACGACCCCAGTCTCAAGGGCGCATGGCGCAGCGCCATCATTGCCATCTGCGATGCAGCCGAGCGCTTCTCTGAGACCAAGACCGGCGCCCTCATCGTGCTGGAGCGCCACACCAACCTTTCCGAGATCGTGCGCACCGGCACCCCGGTGAACAGCGCGGTCAATCTGGAGGTGTTGGGCACCATTTTTTACGAGGGCACACCTCTGCATGACGGTGCCGCTATCATCGAAAACGGCCGCATCAAGGCGGCGGGCTGCGTGCTGCCCCTTTCCAACAATCTGGATCTGGGCAAGGATATGGGCACCCGCCACCGCGCCTGCCTTGGCATTGCGGAAAACTCCGATGCCATTGCCATCGTGGTCAGTGAGGAGACCGGCATCATCTCCATGGCCAAAAATGGTGTGCTGATCCGTCATTTTGACCGCCAGAGCCTGTATACCCGCCTCATCGACGAGATGATCCCCAAGGAGTCCACGGTGGAAAAGAACACCGCCGACAGTTGGGTGGAGCAGGCGAAAAAGCTGTGGAACTGGATCAGCCAGAAGGGGGAGGACGAGCAGCAATGAGCAACCAGCCGAACAAGACGAATGGCGCAAAGCCTGCCGTCCGCAAAAAGAAAAATCTCCTGGATGACCGCCGCGTCCGGCTGGCACTGTCTGTGCTGGGTGCCATCGTTGCATGGATGGTGGTCACCATCATCGTTCAACCCGGCACCACCAACACCATCTATAATGTGCCGGTGGATTACACCTACGATTCCGCCGCCTATACCTCCCGGGGCCTGAGCATCGTCAGCGCCGAGGACAAGACCGTGAACCTGAAGCTCTCCGGCGATGGCTACACCATCGGCGGGCTCAGCGCGTCGGACTTTGTGGTCTACCCGGACTGGTCCAGCGTGCGCGACAGCGGCGAAAAGACCCTGCGGCTGCTAGTACGCGGCGCAAACGGTCTGCTCAATGGTGTGACCGTGACCATGGAAGGCAGCGACAACACGGTGGATGTGGTGTTTGACGTGGTGGAGGAAAAGACCCTGCCCGTTACCGCTACCACCAACTATCTGCGCATTGCAGACGGCTATATCCTTTACAGTACCGAGGTCTCCAAGGAGACCGTCACCCTGTCCGGCCCCAGCAGCGAGCTGAGCAAGGTGGCTACCTGCACCGCCGAGGCATCCTATAACAGCGAGCTGACCGAGTCGGTCACGCTGAACACCCCTCTGCGCTTCTACACCAGCGGCGGCAAAGAGGTCAAGTTCCAGTACACCACGCTGGAAGAAAGCAATGTGGACGTGACGCTGCAAGTGTACAAGACGGCGACCCTGCCGGTGAAGGTGAATTTTATCAACGCGCCGCGCGGGTTCGATAACTCGGTGCTGAGCTATGCCCTCAGCTGCAAGCAGCTCAAGGTGGCAGGCCCGGCAGAAAAGATCGATGCACTGTCCACTTTGTCCATCGGCACCATCGACCTTTCCACATTCAGTCTGAACAAGGTGTACGAGATGCCCATCGAGCTGCCGACAGATATCTATCTGCTGGACAATATCTCCACCATCACGGTCAGCTTTGACTGCTCCGGGCTGGAGACCAAGACCATGAACCTGCCCTCCAGCTGTGTGCAGGTGGTCAATCTGCCCGCCACCTATCAGCTGACGGTGGAGACCGAGCGGCTGATGAACGTGATCCTCTGCGGCCCCAAGGGCGCTATGGAAACTTTGACCCCCGAGCAGGTGGTCATTGAGATCGACGCCGAGGACTTTGCCGTGGCCACTGGCCAGCAAAACATTGCCTGTCGGCTATATGTGCCCTCCAACGGCAAGATTTTTGCACTGGGCAGCTATGTGCTGCAATGCCGCATTGAAAGCAACTAAATTTAAAGGAAAACACAACAAATGATTCTGGTTCGCAACATCCGTCTGCCCCTCTCCGCAGGGGAGCCGCAGGCATTTGAAAAGGCGCTGCACACCCTGCGGGTGCCCCGCAGCAAGGTAGAGCACACCGGCGTGGCAAAGCTTTCGGTGGATGCCCGCCACGGCCAGCCCAAACTGGTATATACCGTGGCGGTCACCCTCAAGCAGCCCGGGGAGGAGGCCGCCCTTGCAGCCCGCTGCCCGGACGCTGTCCTGCACCGCCGGGCAGACTTTACCCTGCACGCGGGTACGCAGCCGCTTGCGCACCGCCCTGTGGTGTGCGGACTGGGCCCGGCGGGGCTGTTTGCGGCCCTGCTGCTGGCACGGCAGGGCTACCGCCCCATCGTGCTGGAGCGCGGCCCTGCGCTGGATGCCCGTGTGCAGGCGGTGGAGCACTTTTCCGCCACCGGTCAGCTGGACCCCAACGCCAACATCCAGTTCGGCGAGGGCGGCGCGGGCACCTTCTCGGATGGCAAGCTGACCACCCGCATCGGGGATGAACTGTGTGATTTTGTCACCGAGGTGTTTTTGCAGCACGGTGCTCCGGCAGAGATCGCGTGGAAGCAAAAGCCCCATGTGGGCACCGACCTGCTGCGCGGCGTCATCACCTCCATCCGCAAGGAGATCGAGTCTCTGGGCGGCGAGGTGCACTTCAACACCGCGCTCACCGGACTGGAGCGAAAAAACGGACGACTTGTGGGCATCACTACTACAAACGGCAGCTTTGCCTGCGAGACACTGGTGTTTGCGGTGGGGCACTCGGCACGGGATACGTTCAGCATGCTGATGGATAGTGGCCTTGTGCTGGAATGCAAGCCTTTCAGCGTGGGTTTCCGCGCCGAGCACCTGCAAACCGAGATCGAAAAAAGCCTGTACCATGAAGCTGCCGGGCATCCGGCGCTGCCCCGGGGCGAATACCAGCTTTCCCAGCATGTCGGCGACCGGTGCGTGTACACCTTCTGTATGTGCCCCGGCGGTCAGGTAGTGGCTTCGGCCAGTGAGGAAGAGCGCGTTGTGACCAACGGCATGAGCTACCACGCCCGCAGCGGCAAAAACGCCAATGCAGCGGTGGTGGTCAGTGTAGGCGGGGCAGACTTTGCCAACGACCCCCGCCGCGCCATTGCCTTCCAACGGGAGCTGGAAGCAAAGGCCTACGCCGCCGGTCGTGCCGCCGGGGCTTACGCTGCCCCGGCGGAGAATGTGCAAAGCTTTCTGGAAGGGCGCGGGCAGCTGCATATTGGCAGCGTGCAGCCCACCTACGACCGCGGCGTGACTGCCGCAGACCTGGGCGCACTGCTGCCCGGGGAGCTGGCAGATACCCTGCGGGCGGGTCTGCGCGCCTACGAGCGCAAAATCGCGGGCTACACTGCGCCGGACGCCATCCTGACCGGCCTTGAGACCCGCACCAGCAGCCCGGTACGGCTCAAGCGGGAAGAGGACTTTGTGTGCACCCAGCTGGCAGGGCTTTACCCCTGCGGCGAGGGTGCGGGATATGCGGGCGGCATTATGAGCGCCGCCGTAGATGGCCTGCGGGTGGCCCGTGCCATCATCAGCCGGTATGCACCGGCAGAAGGGTGAGAAAATTTTGATGTACGATCGTGAAAACGATAACCGAAATAACGAAGGCCGACAGGTACAGCAGGAGCTGGAAGACCAGCTGCGCGCCTTTGGCGACACCATGACCGATGCCTTTGCCCACGGCTTTGAGGGCAGGGGCATGGACATCGGCGACCGGGCGTGGGATGTGGGCAAGGCCGCCGTCCATGCAGCCAACTACGGCATCGGGGAGGCCGCAAAGGCCTTCCGGCAGGGGCGCAGAGGTTATCCCTACGGGGATGCAAAGCAGCCTTTCCGCGAAGGTGCTGCGGATGCCGACCCCGCCGGGATGCCAGGCTGGTTCCGGCAGATCTTTGCAAAGCCGGAGCCGACCCCGGTGGAAAGTATCCGTATCAGCGCCCAAAAACGCCATAGCGCAGGCTGCACCCTGCTGGCTGTGGGCATCACCTTTGCGGTGATCTTCGGGCTGGGCGGCATTGGCTGCATTGCGGCGGCGGAGGCCGTTCTGCCCGGCCTTATTACAGAGACCATGATCGGTGACACGGTGGCGGTGGCCACGGCCGCGGAGGGCATGACCTATACCTTTACTACCGGCGCTTCTATGGCCACGACGGTGCTGGAGATCACGGGCAATGTGCTGACCCTTGTTGCCTGCGGCTTTGGCGCGATGATCGCCGCCGGTGCTTCCCGGCTGTCGGCCTCCAAAAAGCTGCGCCTGCTGGCAGATGCAGCCGAAAAGCTGAACCTGCAAAAGGGGCTTTCGGTGGAGATGCTGGCAGACCTGACCCATCAGACCAAGAAAAAAACGCTGAAAAAGCTGCGCAGCTACATCCATAAGGGCTGGCTGAACGCATGGCTGGACGATGAGACTGAAACGCTCTACCTGACGGCAGAGGACTACCGCGCCGCCAAGGAGAAAGCTGCTGCTGCCGACGCGCAGCCGCAGCCGGAACAGGCAGAAACCGGCGAGACTCCGCTCAATCTCGATACCGCCCGCCGCTTTGCCGCTGTGCTGGAAAAGGAGCAGCAGCTCATGCAGGATGCGCAGGCACGGGAAGAACTGGCTGCCATGCACAAGACCACTACCGCCATCTGCGACTGGCTGGAGGCACACCCGGAAAGCCAGCCCAAGACCCGCCGTTTTGCGGAATATTATATTCCCACCACCCTCAAGCTGCTGCACACCTATAACGATGTGCAGGGGCAGCAGGGCGAAAACGCCGAGACCATCCGCCGGGACATCGCAGGCATCCTGCATACCTTGAATCAGGCGTACGAGAACCTGTACAACAATCTGCTTTCGGACGTAGCCATGGATATTTCTTCCGAGATCGCCGCTTTGCAGGGAATGCTGGCCAACGATGGCCTGACCGGGAGGGAATTTGAATGACCTACCGTGCTTGGGAACAAAAACCGCTGGACCGCACCGCTGTGCGGGAGCTGACCGCCGCTATTGCCGAGCAGGCAGCGGCACAGCTGGAAGAGCAGGCCATGGACGAAGTGCCGTGGTCAGACGAAAAATATAAGGCCGTGCTGGCTGCGCAGCAAAAGGAAAACGCCCTGCTGGCGGGCATTCTTGCTGCCCGGGGCATCACCGACCCCGCCGAAGCGCTGACCTTGCTGGCAGGGGAGGAGGAGCTTTCCGACCCCGCCCTGCTGACCGATATGGACGCCGCCTGTCAGCGCATCTGGCAGGCCATTGACAACGGCGAGACCATCGCCGTGTTCGGCGATTACGATGTGGACGGTGTGACCGCCACCGCCCTGCTGTATCAGCACCTCAAAGGCATGGGCGCGACCGTCAAGTGTATGCTGCCCAGCCGCGAGGGGGACGGCTACGGCCTGTCCAAAAACGCCATTCAGTCCATGCACAACAAAGGCTGCACTCTCATCGTGACGGTGGATAACGGCATCTCTGCCGTGGAGGAGGCTGACTTTGCGGCTTCGCTGGGTATGGACCTGATCATTACCGACCACCATCTGCCGCCGGAGACTTTGCCCAAGGCTGTGGCCGTGGTGGACCCCCGCCGGGAGGACGACCACAGCCCCTTCAAGGGTTTGTGCGGCGCAGGCGTAGCCTTCAAGCTCTGCGCTGCGCTGGACGGCTGTCCGCCGGAGGAGATGCTGGATTACTGCGGAGACCTTGCTGCTGTGGGCACCGTGGCAGACGTGATGCCGCTGGTGGGGGAGAACCGCACCCTTGTCAAGGCCGGGCTGCGGCAGCTGCAGCAGACCGATCGCCCCGGCTTTGGGGCACTTTTAGAAGAAGTCGGCCTTGCGGGCAAGCCCATCACCGCCGAGAATATCAGCTATGCCATTGCGCCCCGCATCAACGCGGCAGGCCGCATGGATAACGCCGTCACCGCTTTGCAGCTGGTGCTCTGCGAGGACCCGGACAGGGCCGAGGAACTGGCGCACAAGCTGAACGAGATCAACGCCCACCGGCAGGAGACCGAGCAGCAGATCTTCAAAGCTGCCGAGGAATTGCTGGAGCAGCAGCCCGAGCGGCTGGATGACCGCATCATGCTGCTGTGGGGACGGGACTGGCATCCCGGCGTCATTGGCATCGTGGCTTCCCGGCTGGTGGAGCGCACCGGCCGCCCGGTCATCGTGGTCACCATTGATGAGCACGGCGAGGGCAAGGGCAGCGGACGCAGCGTGCAGGGCTTTAACCTGCACGCCTGCATCGGCTCCTGTGCCGACCTTCTGGTGCGCTACGGCGGTCATGCCATGGCGGCGGGACTTTCCGTCCGGGAGGAAAACCTGCCCGAGCTGCGCCGCCGCCTGAACGACTGGGCTGCCCGGGAGTGCCCGGTGCTGCACACACCGCCCCTTACCTGTGATGTTACCATCCATCTGGACCGCATCACGGTTGAGAGCGTGCGCCATCTGGATCAGCTGGCACCCTACGGGGCAGAGAACCCCACCCCGGTGTTCCTGCTGCAAAGCGCCGTGGTGGACGGCGTATACCCGGTATCGGAGGGGCGGCACAGCCGCCTGCGGCTGCGGCAGGGCAATAGCTGCCTGTACGCCGTCTGGTTCGGGATGCCCGCCGAGCAGCTGCCCTACGCGCTGGGCGATGTAGTGGACGCAGCGCTGAACCTTTCGGTCTACGAGTCCGCCCGGGGTGCGCAGCTTTCCGGCCGCATCATCGACCTGCACCCGGCGGGGCTGGGCGCAGAATTGGCGCGGCAGGCTGCATTGGTGCAGGCGCTGCGCCGGGGCACCCCCCTGACCGAAGAACAGAAAAAACAGATCGCCCCCGCCCGCACGGATATCATTGCCGTGTACCGGGAATTGCAGTCCCGCCGCTGGCACGCCGAGGACTTGCAGCCCCTGTGCGCAAAGCTGGGGGAGGAGCAGACCGGCAAAACGCTGGTGGCAGTTGCCGCCTTAGAGCAGGTGGGGCTGATCACCGCAGCGGAAAAAGGCGGGGCAAAATTCTGGGAGCTGGTGCCGACAGCAGGCAAAAAGAACCTTGCCGATGCCCCCATCCTGAAATGTCTGGAGGAACTATAAATGCCTGAGGGAAAGAAAAATACTGCACCGGTCCCGTCTCCGGTACGGGACGAGGATGGTTACTCTGCCAAGACCCATCTGCACCAGCCGGTGCAGGAGACCGCCACCGTAGCTGCTACGGCGCTGCTGGCAGACGCACCGGAGGGGGCACTGCCCTCTGAGGTGCGCCCGGAGATCGTAACGTGGGAAAAGCTGTGCGAGGCCATTCAGGCCAGCGGCAAGGCCTACAATATGGAGATGATTCAAAAGGCCTACGAACTGGCCAATAACGCCCACAACGGCGTGTGCCGCCGCAGCGGCGAGCCCTATATCTGCCACCCGCTGGCAGTCGCCCGGCTGGTGCTGGATCTGGGCATGGACTCCGAGAGCATTGCCGCCGCTCTGCTGCATGACGTAGTGGAGGATACCCCCACCACGCTGGATGACCTGAAAGCCGCCTTTGGCGAGGAAGTGGCACTGCTGGTGGACGGCGTGACCAAGCTGACCAAGATCCAGTTCTCCAATATTGAGGAATTGCAGGCCGAAAACCTGCGCAAGATGCTGCTGGCGATGAGCCGCGATGTCCGCGTGATGATCATCAAGCTGTGCGACCGGCTGCATAATATGCGCACCGGCGACGCTTGGCCGGAGCAGAAGCGCCGCGATAAGGCTCGCGAAACCATGGAGGTGTACGCCCCCATCGCCAACCGCCTTGGCATCCTGAACGTCAAGGAAGAGCTGGAGGATCGCAGCCTGCATTATCTGGACCCTGTGGGCTATGCCGAGATCAGCCGGATGCTCAGCGAGCGCGCCGGTGAGGAGTTTTTGATCAAGGTGTCCGGCGTCATTGAGCGCCGTCTGGTGGAAAGCGGCATCGAGGGCGCTACCATCAAGCGCCGGGTCAAGAGCATTTACGGCATCTACCGCAAGACCATCATGCAGAATAAGTCTTTCGACGAGATCTATGATATCTATGCGGTCCGGGTAATTCTGGATTCTCTGGCCGAGTGCTACAGCACCCTTGGCCTCATCCATGATATGTACCACCCGCTGCCCAACCGCTTCAAGGACTATATCTCCACCCCCAAGCCCAACGGCTACCAGAGCCTGCACACCACCGTCATCGGGCACGAGGGCATCCCCTTTGAGGTGCAGATCCGTACCCGCAAAATGGACGAGCAGGCCGAGTACGGCGTTGCCGCCCACTGGAAGTACAAGGAAGGCCGCGAAGGCCACGATAAGCTGGACGACCGTCTGGCATGGGTCAGCCAGCTGCTGGAAAACCAGCGCCTGAGCGAAGATTCCGGCAACCTGCTCCACGATCTGAAGAGCGACCTTTTGCCGGAAGAGGTGTTCGCCTTTACCCCCAAGGGTGATGTCATCAACCTGCCCACCGGTGCTACCTGCATCGACTTTGCCTACGCCATCCATTCGGCAGTGGGCAACCGCATGGTGGGCTGCAAGGTGAATAATCGTATGGTGCCCATCGACCATGTGGTGGCTACCGGCGAGATTATTGAGGTGCTGCTGGGACCGGCAGATAAAGGCCCCAGCCGCGACTGGCTCAAGATCGTGCGCACCAGCGAGGCCAAGAGCAAGATCCGCAACTGGTTCAAGAAGATGCGCCGGGAGGAGAATATCCAGCAGGGACGGGACGCCTTGTCCAAGGAACTGCGCAGGGAGATGATCATCATCCCGGATGACCAGCTGGATGCCTTTATCGACAGCTGCTCCCGCCGGATGCGCCAGAACAACGCGGAGGAGCTGTACGCCGCCATCGGCTACGGCGGCATGACCATTGCCAACTGCCTGCCCAAGCTCAAGGAAGAGTGGCAGAAGCTCAAGGCAGCCGAAGCCGAGGAGAATAAGTCGGTGGAGGATCTGCCCAAGGTAGACCTGAGCCGTGTGCACGCCACCGACGGCGTGGTGGTGGAGGGCTTCGATAACACCCCCATCAAGTTTGCCAAGTGCTGCAGCCCGCTGCCCGGCGACCCCATCGTGGGCTTTATCACCCGCGGCTTCGGCGTTTCCATTCACAAGCAGACCTGCGCCAACGCCGTTGCCAGCATGAAGGACCCCTCCAACGCTCCCCGCTGGGTCAAGGCCTACTGGGCAGACAGCGTCAAGGACAGCTACAAGGCCGGGCTGGAGATCATTGCCCTGAACCGCAACGAGCTGCTGCAGGACGTGCTCAGCGCACTGGCCGATATCCGGGTGCCCATCTATGCCATGAACGCCCGTCAGGTAGAAAACAACTGCGCCGTGGTCAGCCTGACCATCGGCATCAACAATACCGAGCACCTCAACCGTGTGGTGGCGCGCCTTTCCAAGGTGCGGGACGTGCTCAAGGTGACAAGGAGTTAACGCAATGCGAGCAGTCATTCAGGCCGTATCCTCCGCCAGTGTGCGGGTGGAAGGCGGCGAACCCCGCGCTATCGGGCCGGGAATCATGATCCTGCTGGGGGTCAAGGATACCGACACGCTGGACATCGTGCCCAAGCTTGCCGATAAATGCGCGGGTCTGCGCATTTTCCCGGATGCGGAGGGCAAGCTGAACCTGAGCGCCCGGGATCTGGGCTATTCCGCGCTGGTGGTCAGCCAGTTCACCCTTTACGGCGACACCAGAAAGGGCTACCGCCCCAGCTTTATCAAGGCTGCAAAGCCGCCCCTCTCGGTGGATGCCTACGAGCTGTTCCTTGCCGAGATGGCGAAACACGGCCTCAAGGACGTGCAGCACGGCGAGTTCGGCGCCCATATGCAGGTGTCGCTGGTGAACGAGGGCCCCTGCACCATCATCATTGATACCGACGAGTGGAAAAAGAAGGAGTAACGATGCAAGGTTTTCACATTCCTGCGGCACCGCCGCTGTATACCAACACCTTTCTGCTCATCTCCGATGCAGGCCATGCCGTGGTCATCGACCCGGCGGCAGAGATGCACAGCTACGACGAAATTTTAAAGCAGCACAACGCCACCCTTACCACCATTCTGTGCACCCACGGCCACTACGACCATGTGGGCAGTGCGGCTGCGCTGAAAGCAGAGTGGAACGCCACCCTCTACTGTGAAAAGGCAGACCTTGCCGGCGACCGGATGTACCCGCTTTCCGCTGCGGACTGCGGCTATACAGAAGGGGAGCAGATCGCAGTGGACGAGCTGCGCTTTACCGCGTGGCACACCCCCGGCCACACCCCCGGCAGCGTGGTGCTGCTGTGCGGTGAACATCTGTTCTGCGGCGATACGCTGTTTGCAGGCAGCATCGGCCGCACCGACCTTGAGGGCGGCAGCAGCGCACAGATGGCGGACAGCCTGCGCAAGCTGGCACAGCTGCCCATCCCCCGCGAAACACAGGTGCTGCCCGGCCACGGCGAATTTTCTACCTTTGGCGCGGAGCTGGACAACAACTACTATATCCGCAGCGCCCTGCGCGGCGGCAACGACATTTTTTAAAGAGAGAACGACATGAAGATCTATATCACTGGGCTGCCCTCCGGGCTGTCT
>ENA-OUPQ01000530-OUPQ01000530.1-human-gut-metagenome-genome-assembly--contig:-NODE-530-length-14040-cov-4.12428_pt1 | contig 14040 bp, 9 predicted proteins | sample MGYA00237946_ERZ548807 | MGnify/ENA primary metagenome ERZ548807 (study PRJEB26490, sample SAMN05194714) | human gut metagenome | biome: terrestrial biome; feature: human-associated habitat; material...
CCGCCGTTATTTTTATTTTCTTGATGTTTTTCGCCGCCATTGCGGATTTTTCGCAAAATATATAACTGTATATATAACAAACCGCTGATTTCAAACGCCTGCGGACGGCGCTGATCAGCGGTTTACTATATGTAGAATTTTAAAGAAAAATCAATATGAGCATCAAATTCAGGATTTTCTCCACACCATCTTGTCAACAATGCCGGTATATGACTGGATGATTTTCACAACTCTGCCGCTAACATTTTCATCCGTATAATCTGCAACAGGAGCACCGAAATCTGAATTTGCATTCATCTCAACAGCTAACTGCACCGCGCCCAGCAGCTCAGGCTTATCTATCCCAGCGAGCACAAAGCAACCTTTCTCAAGAGCCTCCGGCCGCTCCGTAGATGTTCTTATACAGACCGCCGGAAAAGGTTTTCCGATACTCGTAAAGAAGCTGCTTTCTTCGGGCAGCGTGCCACTGTCGGAAACGACCGCAAAGGCATTGAGCTGAAGCTTGTTGTAATCGTGAAAGCCAAACGGTTCATGGCATCTGACGCGGCTGTCGAGAACAAACCCGCTCTTTTTCAGTCTCTCCCTACTTCTCGGATGGCACGAATACAGTATCGGCATATCATACTTATCTGCAAGCTCGTTTATTGCAGAAAACAATGACAGAAAATTCTTCTCCGTATCAATATTTTCTTCCCTGTGGGCAGAGAGTAATATATATTTTCCTGACTGCACATCTAATTTTTCAAGCACATTGCTTTTCTCTATCTCTGCGAGGTTTGCGCGGAGCACTTCAGCCATTGGGGAGCCGGTCACATACGTTCTCTCTTTCGGAAGTCCGCACTCGGCAAGATATCTGCGCGCGTGCTCAGAATAAGCCATGTTCACATCGGAAATTATATCAACTATGCGTCTGTTAGTCTCTTCCGGCAAGCACTCATCCTTGCACCTGTTTCCGGCTTCCATATGAAATATCGGGATATGGAGTCTCTTTGCCGGTATTGCCGAAAGGCAGGAATTCGTGTCGCCGAGTATAATGAGTGCATCCGGCTTTATTTTCTGCATTAACTTATAGGAATAATTTATTATGTTGCCTATCGTCGCGCCGAGATCATCTCCGACGGCATCCATATACACATCGGGATCATCGAGCTTTAAATCATGAAAAAACACACCGTTCAGGTTGTAGTCGTAATTCTGCCCGGTATGCGCAAGTATGCAGTCAAAATATTTTCTGCATTTGGTTATCACGGCAGAAAGTCTGATTATCTCAGGTCTCGTGCCTATTATTATCAGAAGCTTCAGCTTTCCGTTATTTTTAAAGCTTATATTTTCAAAATCTTTCATCTTTCCACCGCCTCTCCGAATGTGTCCGGGTGTAAAGGATCAAACTGTTCATTCGCCCACATAAGCGTTATTAAAGCCTCATTATCACTGAGATTTATTATATTGTGCGTATATCCGGGAAGCATACGCACAGCTTCTATCTTTTCTCCGCTCACTTCGAAATTCAATATCTCATCCGACCCTATTCGTCGTTCCTGTATCAGCGCATGACCAGAAACCACAATAAATATCTCCCATTTACTGTTGTGCCAGTGCTCGCCCTTTGTTATGCCGGGTTTTGATATATTGACGCTGAACTGCCCGCAATTGGCGGTTTTCAACAGTTCCGTAAAGCTGCCGCGAGCGTCAACATTCATTTTCAAAGCGGAAATTGCTTTTTCACGCGGCAAATACGACAGGTATGTGCTATACAGCTTTTTTTCAAAGCTTCCTGCCGGGATATCCGGCATCACGAGCGTGTCCGGCTGACTCTTGAATGTGTTGAGAATCTCAACTATTCTGCCGAGCGTAACATGATGAGTTATCGGCACGGTGCAAAATTTACCGCTGTCCGATTCAATCGTGTTTGCTCCCTCGAAATTACATCTGTGTTCTTTTGCGTTTATGACATCTAACATCTCACCGACAAGATCGTCAATATAAAGCAGCTCCAACTCTATATCCGGATCGCTGACGCTTATAGGCAAATCATTTGCAATATTATTGCAGAATGTCGCTACGACGCTGTTATAGTTAGGGCGGCACCACTTACCGAAAAGGTTCGGAAAGCGATATACGAGTACGCGTGCGCCCGTTCTTTTTGCATAGTCAAGGAACAGATTTTCCGCCGTAAGCTTTGATTTACCGTATTCACTGTTTGCATACCGCCCTGCAAGAGTTGCCTGAACGGATGACGAAAAAACTATCGGACAAGTATTGTTATGCTTTTCGAGCAACCCAATCAGCGCTGATGTGAATCCCACATTTCCTGTCACAAATTCGCTGCTGTCCTTCGGTCTGTTTACTCCGGCAAAGTCAAAAACAAAATCGGTATCTTTGCAAAATCTTTCAAGCTCAGCGGAATCTGTACCGATGTCATACTCAAAAATATTATCTATTTTGAGTTCCGGTCTTGTGCGATCCTTGTTGTCCCTGATATTCTTTAACGACTCAACAAGGTTTCTCCCAACAAACCCGCGAGCTCCCGTAACAAGTATATTCATCAGCAGTCTCCCCCAAATAGTTTGAGCTTTCTGAGCAAATTCTTCATACCTTCCACATCGAGCCTCTGTGTGTTGTGAGATGTATATTGTCCGACAGTCTCAAGAGCTTTGCTTCCATTTTTAAAATAGTTGTCATAATTAAGATCACGGTTATCCGCATGTATGCGGAAAAATCCTGGAAGATCCTCTGCTCTGAGCATTTCCTCCTCTGTTACAAGCACCTCATAGACCTTTTCGCCGTGGCGTGTGCCTATAACGGACATCCCGACATCAGATTGCCTCAGCTCAAGTATAGCACGCGCAAGCGTTTCAATTGTCGCGGCCGGAGCTTTTTGGACAAACAAGTCGCCCTGCCCCGCATTTTCGAATGCATAAAGCACAAGATCCACTGCATCATTGAGTGTCATCATAAACCGTGTCATATCAGGGTTTGTGACAGTAAGCGGTTTCCCTTCCTCTATCTGCTCGCAGAACAGCGGAATGACCGATCCGCGTGATGCCATAACATTTCCGTAACGTGTCAGGCACAGCACGGGATCATCTGCCAGCATCTGTCGCGATCGAGCTATAACATTTTTCTCCATCACGGCTTTTGTCATACCCATAGCGTTTATCGGATACGCCGCTTTGTCGGTCGAAAGAAACACCGCCTTTTTGACATGGTTTTCCACGCAGGCATCTATAACATTATTCGAACCGATAACATTGGTCTTTACCGCCTCCATCGGATAGAACTCGCAGGACGGAACCTGTTTAAGTGCCGCGGCATGAAACACATAATCCACTCCGCGGAACGCAGGAGCTATAGAACGGTAATCGCGAACATCTCCTATGTAAAATTTGATTTTATTTGCACTGTCCGGATATGCCAGTTGATAAGCATGCCGCATATCATCCTGCTTTTTTTCATCGCGGGAAAGTATTCTTATTTCCTCTATGTCGGTTTCCAAAAAACGGTCAAGTACAGCATGTCCGAAGCTACCGGTTCCGCCGGTGATTAAAAGTAGTTTGTTTTTAAAATCAATCATTGCTTCCTCCAAAAAACTTTTTAGGCAATACGTCTTTCAGACACAAAGCCTCAAGCATCATCACTCCGTTTGCCCTAAGGTCTTTTATAAAAAACGGAAAAACAAACACTGTGCTGACCTGTGTTATCAATGAAGCCAAGGCTGCACCTGATGCTCCCCAACGCGGAACAAACAGCCAATTCAACGCCACATTGGTCAGCGCTGCACCTATATATATAGGACTAAGATACTTCTGCTTGTCCTCGCAAACCATCCATGCATTTCTTGCAACTCCGAGATACGAAAAAGCCGTATACCAAGTTATTATTCTCAACGGCTCAACAGCCGGAAGATATGCTTCACCATATAACAATCCGATTATTATTTTTGCACCTGCAGTAATTATTACCGATACAATCACTGAAACATAAAAAACTATTGCATACAGTTGTTTGTTAGTTCTATCATATAGCTTCAAATCGATTTTATGCGCTTGCATTATTGTCGGATTAAACGAATCAATTATTGCTGAAAGAAGAAACACCCACATATTGCAGACACTTGATGCAACAGAATAATAACCGACAGCCGAATCAGAAAGCATATGTTTTAGCATAAATCTATCAGTACAGTTATAAATCGAAACCATCAGTCCGGAAAGAATGAAACTTTTACTTTTAGAAAGCAGTTCCTTCGACTTTCTTATCGAAAATGAGAAATGTGGACCTCTGCATTTTTTATATATTATCAACAATGCAACAGCTGCCACAGCATAATCAATCGCTGTTGCTACGGCAAACCATTTAACATTTTTATCAAAAACAAATAGAAGAACTTTATAAATCGAAACCACTGTATACGACACAGCCGTTGCGATTGCCGAATATTTTGAGTTCAGCCTCGATTGAAACCAATAATTGATTGTGTCAAATATCTGAAATAAAAGCGAAAGACTGCAAAGCGCGACAACTGTTATAGTCAGCGGTTCGCCGGAGTCAATTATTCCGACAAAAGCAATTATCATCACAGCCGATAAAGTACTCGATACAGCTCTGAGCAAAAGGGCTGTTCCGAGCGCCTCACCCTCTTCATCCGGATGATCTACAAAATTTTTAACTATTATAGAATTTATTCCAAGCGTGCACAGCGACGTAAAAAAACTTGTATACAATGCTGCATAATTTATAAGTCCGTAATTGTCAGGGCCGAGATATCTCGCTGTAAGTAACCCTATAAAAAATGACAGTAAAAGATGATACACCTTACCGGCGATTATCCATCCCGCATTCTTTGCAACTCTTTTTCCCGTAAAAACATTTTCCATATTATAAATCTCTTATCTTCTTTGCAGGAACCCCACCTGTCAGAATATTTTTCTCTACATCTCCTACAACGCAAGCGCACGCTGCAACAACACAACCGTCTCCGATTGTTGTATTTCCCAGTATTGTACTACGGCCGCCTATCCATGTTCCGTTGCCAACAGCTATTTTATAAGATTCCCCTACGCCGGCTCTGCGTTCAGTTGTTCCTACTATGTGTCCTCCGGTAAAAAATGTGACATCAGGAGCAATATCGCAGTTGTCACCAATGATAACCGAACCATTTCCGTGGACAGTAAGGTTACGTCCGATCCAGCAATTCGCGCCGATGCAAAGAGTTCCCGTGCAAAAAATAGGTCCGACAATTTTTGTGTTTTCGCCTATTTCATACCCGATGGAACATAGAAGTTTCCTTTTGGCTGCAAAAAAGCGAGTTCCGTTCAACACATGATTTACCATGCGAAATACTATTCGTTTTTTTAGCGATTTAAACTTCATTTTTTGTACCAGTCCTCCTGGATTATTTCTGCACGGCTAGATGGTCCCGTTGAAAATAAATCCGGAGTTTTATCTCCTTCAAGAATTGCGTTTGAAAGTTTTACAAATCGCTCAGCAGCAACATCCGCGTTCCAAAGCTCTGCTATAGTAGAATAAGCAGACATTCCAAGTTCATCCTGTTTTTCCGGGCAGTTGAGAAGATATCTCACCTTTCTATAAAGCTCGTCAACATTACCGGATTCATAGACATATCCGTTTCTACCATCCTCGACAAGATACGGTGTAGCACCGGCCAAATGGCTTGCAATAACCGCACAGCCACTGTTCATAGCCTCATTTAACACGGCGCCCCAGCCTTCTTTTCGGTCGCTTGTGAAAAGAAAGATTCCCGCCTTTTCCATAACATCTCTCACACTTTCAGGGGACATCGTCCCTAGAAGCTCAACATTATTTTCAAGATTGCTTTCTTTGATCCTTTTGCGTAGCAAAGGTTCCATCTCACCACTGCCGATAAGCTTTAACACAAAATTATATCCCGCATCCCGCAACCGTTCAGCTATTTCTATCGCATCGTCAGGGTGCTTCAAATCAAGAAACCGTCCACACCAGAGCAACATTTTTTTATCCTTTTGCCGCATAACGTCATTGATGCTATCATACCGCTGCATCTCCGGGAAATAGCCCCATTTGTAGCACTTTCTCTTAAATAAGCCAAATTTAGCATAATCTCCGGCAGTAAAGGCACTGGCGCAGAGCATATAAATTGGTTTATCTATCGGATTCATCTTTCGCCACTTTATAAGCCGCGGAAAATACTTTATCGGTTCAAATCCGTTTTTCAACGGTCTCTCTGAATATCTGAAAATCAATCTCCCATTTTTCTGCCGATCTTTTATTAGACTTTGCGAAGCAGAGCCTATAATTGTCACATCTGCTTTGTAAATAAAATCCATGCACACTTTCATCTGATAACTGCTTTCATATATTCTGTCTACATACACACAATTATCATCACACCCAAGTATGCACCTCTCCTGTGGGATTCTTTCAGTCTCAATAAATCTGTAAACAACATTCGGCGTCTTTGCAAAAGCATCAGATACCGGCTGCTGATGCTTGTTAAAGAAGTTTGAGAGCATGGCTATTCTCATAAAACACCTCGTAACTAATTAAAAGCCTAAACTAACTATAATAGTAACAGCAGTTACTTATCCCAAAAGTCAATCATCCGCCATACCATTGGGAAATGTCGAATCGTCCGCATCTGATCCAATTTGCATATTACATGCATTAATGGCCAAATTTGGTTTCTTTACAATCAGAAACACACCAGCAAAAAGATATATCCCCATTCCTCCGGAAAAAACAGCAGCCTCACCCATGCCTAAAAACAGCACACAAATAAATCCAATTAACATCATTGTGTTCATATCGCAATCGTTATTTGAAAGCACAGATTCCATCAATTTATACAAAAAAATACAGACCAATATAAAAGTAATGACTCCATAAGAAACAAGAATATCTATATGTGTGTTATGTAACTGGGACATTCCCGTTCCGTTACTTATTTGATAATAAGCACCCAATATAGGCGAACTCATAAGTTCATCAATTGCATTTTCCCAAATAAAAGCTCTCGAATTCAGGGCCTTCCCCTCGCCTATCATGAACGAAAATATTTTTGTCAAAGTTTGGGCGTTTATGATTTGCATATATACAACCACAAATATGAGTGGCGCAACAGCAGATAAGGCTAAAAACCATTTCTTTAATCTTAACTGTTTCTTAGTGATGGCAAATATAATCGAAAGAAACAAGAAAATTGTAACCGCCAACAGAGAATTTCTAGACAAAGTTTGATATAAAAATACCATTTCAACTATTGCCGCAATCAAAAGGACAGCCTTCCTGGTCTTGTTTTTTTCGTCGAAGAACGTTGTTATCAAATATATTATCATACAGGAAAGAAATAGTGCTGTAAGATTTGGATTCGTAAAGCGGAATGTCAAATAATTTGTATAAAATCCGTTAAGTATATGCATCTTTTTGTTCTGTGTAATATACATAAATATTAAAAAGAAGCAAATTCCAATATATGAATACTCTAAAAACAAAGCAAACTTATCTTTGCGTTCTATTTTTGCAGCCGCAGAAAAAAATAGAACAGTGCAGCAAAACATAATATACTTTTTATAATAAGCAAAAGATGGGCAAAATCCCGACAACATACCATTCAGTGTTACACTCATAAAAGCAGTGATAATTATAAAAATTGCCAGGACGTCAAGATTCGTTATCCTTTCCGTAAGCGTATATATCCAAATAATGGCTGAAACAAAGAATGTTCCTGCAAAGAATATACTTGTGAGTTCGGATTGTCCAAACAGCTGACAAATTATTATTGCCGCACCCAACAGATAATCAGAATATAATAGTCCTTGCTTTATTCGCTGCATGCCATCCTCCGATATAAGCCCTCATACTGGCGTATCATAATCTCCTTGGAGTACCTCTCTTTTGCTCTTGCTTCAATCTCCATGCTTGAAAAAGATTTTTTTGATGTTATAAAATTCTTTATACATCTTTCTAATCCATCCATATCACCATATGTCACGAATTTGCTATATTCCGGGATGGAAATCATTTCCGGCGCCCCGGCACAGAAACCCATCACCGGAGTTCCACAGCACAAACTCTCGGCGCACACCATCGAATAGGTTTCACGCCTGCTCGTCAGCACAGTTATATCCGCCATACTGTAGTATTCCGCTAATAGATTTTGATCATTTATTTCTCCAAGCAAAATCATATTTTCTGGTATTTTACCAGATATCTCATATTTTCCTGCAATGATTACTTTGACTGGTAAATCACGTAATCTGTTTGCAAGATCTATTATAAAAGCTCCACCCTTGGGGTCTCCAGGCTTGTCTCTAAACATAGATGTTGCCTGAAAAAGCACCGTTTCATTCTCAATATTGTGTTCACGTTTCACTCTATTTTTACTGCTGCGATGAAAAATTTCCGTATCAACACCATTTAGTATTACTTCGTGCTTCATATCAGCAAGAATCGGCGACTTTTTCGCACGTTCCATAAGCCACGGAGAAACAGATACTACACTGATTCGTGAGCCAAAGCCAGAAAAAGCCTCAGACATTTTTAAAAAGCTCTCATGTGTTCTATCAAAAAACATACTCTTTGTTGCATCACTCAGTCTTGGACAATTTCCGCAACCTATTTTCCAACGGTCACAATCAAATGAATGTCCGCAGTTTGCAGTATACATAAACTCAGCATGTAAAGTCAGTACTGTTGGTATGCCTGATTTTTTTAAATATTCTATCAATTTATATATGTTTACAAAATTTCCATTAATGCACTGAACATGAATTATATCCGGATGTTCGTGTTCTATCAACTCAATAACCCGATGGGTAGACAATACACACCCACCATACCTTATTCCACTCAACATAGAAACTGCGCTGTTTAGCTTCCCATAAATATCACTGCACACGCGGTAAACATTTTTCTCATTCACAGTGAATCCGCGGCCATATAAAACTATTGAATCAAAGCCATCATTTATGAGGGCATCATGTAGAAGTTCTGTCAGTTTTCCTGTACTTCCTGCACGATAGACATTATTTATCTGTAAAACTTTCAAAAAAATCACACCAATACAAAGACCAATACTGTAGAGGCAAAAATGCCTCTACAGTAATTAGCAGATAAAATCCTAATTTAGCCTAAAATCATCTTTCCGTCAGCATCAAACTCATACGAGCCTTCCGGCATAAGACCGTTGGTCTTGGTGATCCAGTACTTTCTTCCGTGAACAACCTCGCCGTTTGTGCGGACATAGTAATATGAGCCATTGATCTCGATAAGTCCTGCGTAATTGAGCTTGCCATCTTTGTAATAGTAAAGGCTGCCATTCTCGCTGACTATTCCGTCCTTCTTTTCCGAAGGATCGGTGGGTTTGGGAGGATTGATCATCTTTCCGTCAGCATCAAACTCATACGAGCCCATAGGCATAAGGCCGTTGGTCTTGGTGATCCAGTACTTTCTTCCGTGAACAACCTCTCCGCTTGTGCGGACATAGTAATACGAGCCGTTGATTTCGATAAGTCCCGCGTAATTGAGCTTGCCATCCTTGTAATAGTAAAGGCTGCCATTCTCGCTGACTATTCCATTCTTCTTTTCCGAAGGATCGGTGGGTTTGGGAGGATTGATCATCTTTCCATCTGCATCGAACTCATACGAGCCCATAGGCATAAGGCCGTTGGTCTTGGTGATCCAGTACTTTCTTCCGTGAACAACCTCTCCGCTTGTGCGGACATAGTAATACGAGCCGTTGATTTCGATAAGTCCCGCGTAATTGAGCTTGCCATCCTTGTAATAGTAAAGGCTGCCATTCTCGCTGACTATTCCATTCTTCTTTTCCGAAGGATCGGTGGGTTTGGGAGGATTGATCATCTTTCCATCTGCATCGAACTCATACGAGCCCATAGGCATAAGGCCGTTGGTCTTGGTGATCCAGTACTTTCTTCCGTGAACAACCTCGCCGCTTGTGCGGACATAGTAATATGAGCCGTTGATTTCGATAAGTCCCGCATAATCGAGCTTACCATCCTTGTAATAGTAAAGACTGTCATTCTCGCTGACTATTCCATTCTTCGGAATCTCGATCTTAAGTCTGCCTTCCTCATCGAATGTGTAAGTGCCGTCTGCCATCAAGCCATGATTGTTTGAACAGTAATAGCTGCGGTTAACGACAAGCTGTCCATTGCTTCTCACATAGTAATAGTCATTACCGACCTTTATCATACCCGCAGGAGCCTTAATACCATCAACATAATAGTACTTATCGCCGTTTTCATTTAAGATACCGTTTTTGCCGGTATCCTCGTCATGAAGAATAACTCCGTTTTCATCGAAGAAATATCCCCATTCCGGAAGGCTAAGTCCGTTTGTCTTTGTTATCCAGAAGTCAACTTCTTTATTGCCCTTAACTGCTTTACTCAGCGTGAAATCAAAGTTTTTGCCCTTGTTTGCCTTTGCATCGGCAGAAGTTACGAAGTAATAGTAATTAACTTCGCCGTTGGCTTTAACAACGCGCTTCAGGCCGGCCTCTTCCTCAATGATGCCGCTGTTGAGCCAATAGGTATCATTTCCGACGCTGTAAACACCGGTAACGTTGCTCTGGAATACGCCCTCAGCGTCAAAGACGCAGCGAGATTTTTCGTTTCCGCCTTGCGGGATCAACACAGCGATACCCGTTGCGGCATATCCGGTTTCAGTGTCCAAATAGTAGGTATTGCCGTCAATGACTGTCCAACCAGTCTTCTGCAGTTCGCCGTCCTTGTAGTACTGCTTGCCGTTCACATCCGTAAACCAACCGTCGGCGTGCTTCCAGCTTGCCTTGAGACTCAAATCGGAGAAGGCCAAGAGCGATTCTTCCTCCCATTTTTCATCATAAAGTTCATAGGACTCCCAAACACTGTAACCCACTGTGCCGGTAATAAGCCAACCGTCGAAGACATAACCATCGCGGGTAAAAGCACATTCGGGAAGCATATAAGACTCATCAGAGGAGCCATTGGCAATTTTTACGGTGTCCATTGTACCGTCACCACCGTTGGCGTCGAAAGTAACGGTCAGCTTTTTAAACTTTGTAAACTCTGCCTTAAAATCAATGTCCGCATGAGGGTAAAATCCCCAACCATTGATTTCTTTAGTTTCATCATAAGGAGTCCAACGATTTGCAAATTTGTAGGTGTAATTCTCGTCCTCAGGTTTTGTTGGTATTGGATGCTCAAAATCATCATAATAAGCATATTCCTCGCAGGTGTAGTCGCCTTCCTGCAGAACTTTACCGTCCCCGTTGAGCCAGCGGACATGGTACTTGTGCAAAGTCCACTGTGCATAGAGCGTGGTATTCTCGGAGACAGCAATAGTTTCCTTGTCGGCATAAGCCATACCACTACCGTCAGCCTTGGTGTTCCATCCGGCAAAGTCATAGTCAGCTCGGGTGAAAGTATTGGCAGGCAGTGCGGCAGACACGCCGGGATTCACAGTCTGGGCGCCCATGGTTCCCTTGCCGCCGTTGGCGTCAAAGGTTATAACCGGTTTCCGCGTCCACTGCGCATAGAGCGTGGTATCGGCATCGAATTTCACTGTTGCCCCGTCGGCATATCCCGTACCTGTACCGTCAGCCTTGGTATTCCAACCGATAAATGTATAACCCTCACGAGTGAATGTGTTGGAGCTGAGCTGCTTATCATAACCGGGGTTCGCCATTAAAGCTGCCATCTCGCCCGTGCCGCCATTAGCGTTAAAGGTAATTGTGATGTTATTCTTTTTCAAAGCCCATATGCCATCATACACCAAGTATGTATCGCCGGCTTGTGAACCCTTGGTTTCGGTATAAGTGCCGTTAGTGTTGTGAAGCTTTGCGTGAGTAATCGGAATCTCGTGGGCTGTCACGTCGGAACCGCTCTGCGTGTACTGATATGTTTTTGTTTCATTGCCGAGGTTACCCTGCTGGACATATTGACCGGTTCCCTTGGAGGAGCAGATATCCGCACCGCCTGCGGTGGTATAAATGCCGCCGATTGCGGTCAGCTTTCCGTTGACATCCACCTTTGCATCGGCAAGCGGTGCGCGTTTGCCTGTCTTGCCGGGTGCGTAGACCACCGGAACAAAATGTTCATTTCTGCCACCGCTGCAATAGCTGCCCCACTCGTCCGCATCATAGATATAGATGCTCTTTCCGTCGGGTACCACTAATTCGGCGTCCTTTGCAATTGACGCCTGTACGCCGGGAAGCAGAGCCGCCGTCTGGTTGACAGTCAGTTTGCTGCCGGAGGTCAGGTTTATGGTCATATTATTTGTAAGCGGTAAAACATAGCTGCTGGAGCTGACACTCTTGCCCGCCAGTTTCAGGTTCAAGCTGTTGACCTCGGCCTCGCCGTTGACCGTATAGATAACTCTGTCCGTGCTGCCGTCATATTCCTTGGTAAGGCTTCCGGTCTTTACCTTGAACATGCCATCGTCGGCAATAAACGGGATTGATGTGGTATAGATTTGCCTCATGGCATATACCGCAGTATAAACCGTCTCGCTTGCACCGGCATGAAGTGTTAGCGGCACCTCCACGTTTTGAACCGCATACTGGTTAAACGGGAACACTTTATTACCCATTTTACTGGTGGCAGTGCCACCGCGGAAGTCAAGAACCTGATACCACTCATAGACAGAGCCGCCGGACTCAACCGTAACGGCGCCGCTGCCGGAGATGAAGCCCCATGCATACAGGCTCGCACCGCTCTTCACTGTTATGGCACTGCCGGACTCCATTTTTATGAAGCCGTGAGGGCCGACGATTTTTCCTTGTGCACCGCCCTGGGCCGCATAGTACTGTCCGCCGACACTGATAGACGCTCCGCTTGCAAGCGTAACAGAGCTGCCTTCTGCCATGGTCAACGTCCGGAAAGGCTTGGCTGCCGCTGTGGATCTAGTGGCTATCGGTGTCGTGGTATAAAGTGTCCCCACTTCATCAAACGGTATAAGCAGAGTAACATCGTCGGGGATGATATAATTCCCGCTGATAGTACCGCTGTTGAGCAAAATTACTGTTTTCTGCGTGCCGGCATGTGCATATGCACATGCTTCATTAAGATCAATGAACTTCAACGCACCAACGCCAAAAATTGCAGTTGTATTTGCCACAAACTTTGGTGATATCGTCATATTCGCAGATGCGCTGAATGTATAAGTTGCATCTGTACTCAGCACCGTATTTTTCTCCACATTGTACCAGCCAAAGAATATATAGCCATCGTTCGCGGTTGCCGTAACAGTATATTCGCTTCCCGCCGCTGTCGTTTTAGATATCTCCTCCGTAACCTCTTGAGCAGATCCGCTTCCAGCAGCAACTTTGAAACTTCCGTTCTCGGCGGGTTTGAAGGTCGTCGTCACATTTCCGGCATCGGCTCTTATAAGCGAAAGTCCGGAAATTTTTAATTCATTGTTAGATTTGTCGCCTGTGGGTGATATAAGCGTTATATAAATACTCTGTCCCGCATCGAGCTCCGCATTATAGTTACCTTCAGTTCCACTAATATCCCCTTCCAGAGAGCCACCGTTTTTCAACTTATAATGAAATTTCAAAGTGGCCTTACTTCCCGAATTATTTGTGAAAGTTAAGGTCGTTTTGGCACTTCTTGGAATTATTCCTACATTATGTCCGGTTGCCTTTCCAACTATAGTAGTACCGTCTGCAGACCATTCAGCCTTGCCTTTTGGTGGGGTTGTATATGTTGCCCCAAGTCCGTCAATCGTCTGAAGTGTTGTACCTGCCGCTTTGGCAGTAAGCACAAAACCCGGAAGTGCGGACAGTACTATTACCAGCGCAAGCACAAAAGAACATATTCGTTTCAAATTGATTTTCATTCATTCATTCCCTCTTATTTAGATTTGGCTTCAAAATTTTCAGTCGCTTGCCGGACGACCGATTTTAACAAACTTCTTGCCCCTTTTACTTTACCCTGACCCGAAACATTTTTATCTGCCTCGGGTCAGGCGAAAATTAGACGTTAACTATCATCTTTCCGTCAGCATCAAACTCATACGAGCCTTCCGGCATAAGACCGTTGG
>ENA-OUPQ01000547-OUPQ01000547.1-human-gut-metagenome-genome-assembly--contig:-NODE-547-length-13493-cov-3.79253_pt1 | contig 13493 bp, 10 predicted proteins | sample MGYA00237946_ERZ548807 | MGnify/ENA primary metagenome ERZ548807 (study PRJEB26490, sample SAMN05194714) | human gut metagenome | biome: terrestrial biome; feature: human-associated habitat; material...
GCTCCATTGTCATTGGAATCTGTTCCATCGGAAATGCACGTACTACCGGTAAGATCACAGCTGCATCCATGATCTATTTCCTCTGCACAACGGCACTTGCCAGCCTGTGTGGACTGATCATCCCTCGCCTTATTCACCTCGGTGAAGGCGTAAAATTCGAGATGGCAACCTCAGATATCCAGGCTACTGAGATGAGCAGCATCCTGGACACACTGAAAAACCTGATCCCGTCCAACCCCATCGCTGCATTTGCCAACGGAAACATGCTTCAGGTTCTGGTATTTGCCCTGATCATTGGTTTCACACTGATCGCAGTTGGTGAAAAAGGAACTCCGTTCCTGAATCTGATCGATTCCGTCAATGAGGTATGTCTGAAGATCATCACAACGATCATGTACTTCACTCCGATCGGTGTTTTCTGTACTATCGTACCAGTTGTGGAAGCCAACGGAACCGAGACTATTATTTCCCTTGCAACACAGCTTGTCATCCTGTATGCGGCATTTTTCGGTTTCGCTATTGTGGTGTATGGCCTGTCTGTAAAGATCATCGGAAAACAGAGCCCGTTTAAATTCCTGAAAGCTCTCCTGCCTGCTGCCCTGAACGCCTTCGGAACCTGTTCAAGTTCCGCTACTATTCCACTCAGCAAACAGTGTATGGAAGAAGAAATGGGCGTTTCCAATCAGATTACCAGTATCGCCATTCCTCTCGGTGCTACGGTTAATATGGATGCCGTATCCATCCTGATGTCCTTTATGATCATGTTCTTTGCAAATGCCTGTGGAATCCATGTAAGCGTTTCCCTGATGATCATCATCCTTCTTGCAAATGTTCTGCTTTCTGTGGGTACTCCTGGTGTTCCTGGCGGAGCTATCGCATCCTTTGCGGCACTTGCAACCATGGCCGGACTTCCAGCCGGTGTTCTTGGTGTTTATATCAGCATCAATACACTCTGCGATATGGGTGCTACCTGCGTTAACGTTATCGGTGATATGGCATGCTGTGCGGTACTGAAAAATGTTATCAAAGTTGAGGAAGAAGCATAAAAACAAATTTGTCTGAAATGTTGTTTATGCGGAATGCAGAAATACTTTACATAAAATATTTTATGTAAACAAATAACAATAAAAGCCGTAAGATATATGTTTAAGAAACTTTCACATATACTTACGGCTTTTCTGTTTTATCATTTATCGGTTGTTCAACATCCCGTATTCTTTATACTGTTTAACATAAACGATACAATACCGAAATTTACATTTCACTTCTTGCTGTCCTTATTTTTTCAGAACACGATAATTTTCTTCACTGTCGTAATCCTTATGGATTCCATCGTCCTCATATAAGGTATACTCTGCACCCTCATATCCAAGAAGCTGCATATTTTCCGTATCCAGAGCTGCCACACATTCCGCAGCCTCTGCAACCGGAATACATTTTCCCTTGCGGATAAACAGTGGGATTTCATTTAATGCCACTTCCACATAGTGAACACCTTTTTCCAGAATTTCCTCTGCAATGGTTCCATCCGGAAGGAATTTTACAAACTTCATCTCCTCCGGAAGATATACATAACGGCCTCTTGCATTCTGCTCATAAACCGGAGCGATCATGATCTCATTTCCAAGCATCAGCTGGTCTTCCACACGAACGGCGATCTTATCTTCCGGATAAACAAATCCCAGTGGTCGGAAATACATGTCATCGTTCAGTGCAGCTTTCATATATTCACTGTAGAGATACGGAACAAGACGATATCTCACACCGATCACATGGCGGAAATCTTCCACTTGTTCAAACTGATAACACTCCTGCTCCCTGGTACCGATCGCTGTATGGTCACGCATCAGCGGTGTGAATACTCCAAGTGCCAGGAAACGGAGCAGCAGCTCTCTTGTGGTATCAGCGCCAAATCCCCCCAGATCTGCTCCTGCATACAGGAAACCACACATATTCAGAGAAGGCATCATCTTCAGGTTCAGGAGAATATGCGCCCACCAGGATTTATTGTCACCGGTCCAGATTCCACCATAGCGGTGCATACCAATGTAAGAAGATCTGGAGAACATCAGGAAACGTTTCTCCGGATCGATCCGTTCAAAAGCTTCCCCCGCTGCCCTGGTCATATTGTAGCCAAACAGGTTGTGCACTTTGTCATGGCGGATCTTTTTACCATCTACATTATGATAAAATCTCCGGTAATCTTCCGGATTGTTGGCAGCATCACGAAGGGCACTCTGCATCTTCCAGATATGGATCTTTCCCTCTGTATCTTTTGCAAATTCCCCAGCAAGCTCTTTGACCTCTTTCATTCCCTCTGTGGAATAAAAAATTGCCGGCTCGTTCATATCGTTCCAGAAACCGTCGATTCCCTTCTCAATCAGGAAACGGTATTTGTCACCGAACCATTTTCTGGCATCTTTGTTCAATACATCCGGAAAATGAGTATCTCCCGGCCATACAGCAGCCACAAAATCACTGCCATCCTCTCTCTGGCAGAAGTAACGGTTTTTGACACCTTCCTCATAAACATCGTATCCCGGCTCTACCTTGACACCGGCATCGATGATCGGGATCAGACGGATATCCTGATCCTTCAGTTCCTTTACAAACTCCGGGAAATCCTGAAAATTCTCTTCACTTAATGTAAAGTCCTTATAAGACTGCATATAATCGATATCCATATAGATCATATCAATAGGAATATGATTTTCACGATATCCGGCTGCAACCTTACGGAAATCTTCTTTTGTAGTATAGCCCCATCTGCTCTGACCAAATCCAAAGGCAAATTTCGGCGGGATATAGCTTCTTCCGATCACATGGCGGAACTGCTTTACAATATCATAGGGACTCTCCCCCTCGATCACATAAAGCTTCAGGTCTGCATTTTCGCAGGTTACCTTCATGGTATCCATTCTGGTATAGCCAATGTCAAAGGTGATCGCTGCCGGATAATCAAAAAACATTCCAAAGGTTTCTTTTCCGGACACAATGATAAGATTATGTGCACCGTACAGGGAATGTTTATCCTCTGTATGCTCCGGATCATCGGTACAGTTACTGGTATAAATGAATCCTCTCTTGTTGATACCGCGGTTGGATTCTCCCAGTCCGTAAACGATATCCTCTTCATCCATGATATAAGTAAAAGAAAATCCATCTTCTGTGCAGATTTCTCCATATCCTGGCTTTCCTTCTGCTGTTTCAAGGGTTTCTGTCAGTGCCTCAGTTTCAAAGGGCTCTCCATATACATATTTTTTTATCATTTTTCACTCTCCTGTTACAGATTTCTGTAAAGAACAAATGCCTCATAAGGTTTCAGGACCACTTTCTTTCCAAAATCCTTTCTTCCAAGATTTGTGATCAGACATTCTGCATTTTTCTGAAATTCTTCCGGAATTTCCATTTCTGCCACATGCTCACTGAAATTGCAGACTGTGAGAAGCTTCTCTCCCTCAAGGCTTCTGGTATATGCAAAAATCTGATCATGATCTCTGTAAAGTGCCTCAAATGCACCGTAAACGATCACCGGTTTTTCTTTTCTTAAACGGATCAGCTTCTGATAATAATGGAAAATGGAATCCGGATCCGAAAGCTGCTGCTTCGCATTGATCTCCTTATAATTGGAGTTTACCCTGATCCATGGCGTTCCCTCCGTAAAGCCAGCCTGATGGGAATCCTCCCACTGCATCGGTGTTCTGGCATTGTCACGTCCTCTCAGCATCAGGCACTTCATCATATATTCCGGTGTATAAATACCTGCTTCTGTATATTCATGGAAATACTGAATGCTCTCGATATCACGATAATCCTTAAGCTCTGTAAAATAAGCATTGGTCATTCCAAGCTCTTCTCCCTGATAAACATAAGGAGTTCCCTGCATCATATGAAGACAGGTTGCCAGCATCTTGGCTGAAGTTTCCCTGTATGCCGGATTATCATTTCCAAATCTGGAAACACTTCTTGGCTGGTCATGATTTCCAAGAAACAAACTGTTCCATGCTTTTCCCGCAAGCTCTTCCTGCCATTTGATCATAACCTTTTTAAATTCCTGGAAATCGTATTTCTCGGTAGTCCATTTACCATGTTCTGATCCCTGTCCCTCTACATGCTCAAACTGAAACACCATGTTCAGCTCATTTCTGTCCTCACCTGCATATTTCTGTGCCTCTTCGATAGTCACACCGGAGGTTTCTCCAACTGTCATCACATCGTATCGGGATAAAACCTCTCTGTTCATTTCCTGAAGAAACTCATGGATCCTCGGACCATGGACGCAGTAAGGACCAAAATCACCGTATAATCCTCCATTCATTTCTCCATCCGGATATGACTGATCCTTGGAGATCATGCTGATCACGTCCATTCGGAAACCGTCGATTCCTTTTTCACACCAGAAATTCATCATATCGTAAACTTCCTGACGAACCTTTTCATTTTCCCAGTTCAGATCCGGCTGTTTTCTTGAAAACAGGTGAAGATAATACATCTCTGTCTGAGGATCATACTCCCATGCAGGTCCTCCGAACGCACTTCCCCAGTTATTCGGTTCTTTTCCATTCACCGGCTCTCTCCAGATATAGTAATCCCTGTAAGGATTATCTTTGGATTTCCTGCTTTCAATAAACCAGTTGTGTTCATCGGAAGTATGATTTACGACCAGATCCATGAGGATCTTAATGCCCCGTTTATGCGCTTCTTCAAGAAGCTTTTCATAATCCTCCATGGTTCCATATTCTTTATAGATCCTGCGGTAATCGGAAATATCATAGCCATTGTCATCCTGCGGAGATTCCAGCATGGGTGAGATCCAGAGAACATTTACTCCCAGTTCTTTCAGATAGTCCAGTTTTTCTATAATCCCGGGAATATCACCAATTCCGTCTCCGTTGCTGTCCTTAAAACTTCTTGGGTAGATCTGATATACCACGCTTTCTTTCCACCAGTTTTTTTTCATGGTAAATTGCCTCCTTTTTCTGTTAATTCTGAAATAAGCATATCCTATCCCCCCTTTAAAATCAACAGGTTTCTCGTGAAACTTAAATTACTGCCAAACTTTTCTGTTTTTTTTATGCAGTTTTAACAATAAAGCACTACTGGCCTCTAAAAATAATTTCCAACCGTATTTCGATGATGTGCCAGGAAAAGTCATCACAACATAAAAAAAGAGATCCTGCTACTCTTTTACAGAATCTCTCTTTACAAGCCAGACAGGGCTTTTTACATTTTTTTCGGCAGGTTCCTTTCCCTCTGCCATAAGAAGCAGTTTCCGCAAGGCCAGAACTGCTTTCTGATGAACATCCTGATGAATGGTGGTCAGCTTTGGCCTGACGATCTGTGCATAAAAATTATCATCAAAGCCGGTAATGGAAATCTGATCCGGAATCCGGATTCCCCTGTCTGTAAAAAAATTGATAGCCTCCACAGCTGTGTAATCCGAAGAAAATGCCAGAGCCTTTGTCTCCAGAAAATGAGGCAGCAGCTCTTCATATTTTTTCAGTCTGCGCCGGGGTTCCTGGGGAACCACCACATAGCGGGAGCGGCTGCAGAAGCCGCCATTTTTTTCCATAGCCTGTTTGAATCCAAGCCATCTGGCATAATCACTGTCCTGCTCTGTTTCCGCAACAAAAAGTGCCCGGTGGTATCCACAGGAATGCAGATATTCCCCGATCTGATATCCACCGGAATAATCATCCACTCCTACATTCTGAAAGCTATATCCACCCTTCGGATAGGCATCGATCAATACCATTTTTTTATTCAGCTTTCTGGAAAGCTGATGATACTGTTCTTCATTATACCCTATAATGATAAGACCCTCCACATTCCAACGGGATGCCATATCTACCACATTATCGATCCGTTCACCGCCAATGAGCATAATATAATAGCCTCTGTTTTCTGCTTCGACCTGCAGCGTTCCGGTGATCTCTCCCACAAAAGAATCCTGCAGAGACTGCATACCATGAATGAAGGAAAAACCAAGAACCACTCCAATGATCCTTGAGCCGTGTCCGGATAGCATCACAGATCCCATGTGGGGAACATAATTCTGCTCCTTCAGGATCGCCGTGATCCGGTCAATAGTGTTCTGTGAAACCCGTTTTGTATTTCCATTGATCACATTGGATACTGTTGTACGACTGACACCTGCCATATCTGCGATATCCTGCAGCCTTATCATTTCATTGAATACTGCATCAGCTCATAATGAAGCTCACAGCCCTCATAGATTTCTGCCGGAAGTAATGCTCTGGCAACTACTTTCAGTTCCTCCTCCGGCTGATCCACACGCTTCAAATGTGCATAATCTCCGTCAATCTGTTCCACGATATAATCACATACCAACATTTTTTGTCCTCTCTCTTTTCTTTTTTGCTCATACTTCAATAACCTGTATGAGCGCAATTCGTTTCTCTGACTGCTTATTCACGAATGCATCTAAAAACAGGCTACAGCAAATGCTGCAGCCTGTCAACTCTTTATTCTGCCCTCAAAAAATATCTCTGTTTATTCGTCAGCACTGTCAACCTTGCTTGCGCGTGCCGCGATCTCTTTCTCCTGGATATCACTCGGAGCCTGCTCATAGCGTGCAAACTCATAGGAGAAATCTCCGCTTCCACCGGTCATGGAACGAAGTACTGTGGAATAACCATAAATCTCAAGCAGCGGAACATCTGCCTCAATAATGGTATTTCCTTCGTGATCCGGATTCATTCCAAGAACACGGCCACGTCTCTTGTTCAGATCACCCATAACATCACCGGTATATTTATCCGGAACGGTAACCTTCATGGAGATGATCGGCTCAAGAAGTACAGGAGAAGCCTCCATAAAACCCTTCTTGAAGGCAAGGATCGTTGCCATCTTAAATGCCATCTCAGAAGAATCTACCGGATGATAAGATCCATCATAAAGGGTTGCTTTCACACCAACTACCGGATATGCAGCCAGAGGGCCTTTCAGGACACATTCCTGAAGTCCTTTTTCAACTGCCGGGAAGTAATTCTTCGGAACTGCGCCACCTACAACTACCTGCTCAAATACATAAGGTGTCTCCAGATCACCGGATGGCTCAAAACGCATCTTAACATGACCATATTGTCCGTGTCCACCGGACTGTTTTTTATGTTTGCCTTCTACATCAGACTTCTTACGAAGTGTCTCACGGAACGGAACCTTTGGTTTTGAAAGTTCCACATCCACTTTATAACGTTCTTTCAGCTTGCTGACAACGATATCCAGATGCTGATCGCCCATACCGTAGATCAGGCTCTGACGGTTGGCACTGTCATTGACAACCTTAAGCGTTCTGTCCTCTGTCATCATCTTGGCAAGGGACTGTGCGATCTTATCCTCATCGCCCTTCTTCACTGCCTTAAATCTCTTATATGTATATGGTGTGGAAAGTACAGCCTTCGGATAAAGGATCGGGTTTGCCTTGGTCGCAAGGCTGTCACCGGTCTGTACGCTTCCAAGTTTGGCAATGGCACCGATATCACCTGCAAAAAGTTCCGGAACTTCGATCGGTTTGGAACCTTCCAGAACATAGAGTTTATTTACGCGCTCTTCTGTTCCCTTCTCTACATTAAGAAGTGTATCATCGGATTTCAGCACACCAGAGCATACCTTGATCAGAGAATATTTACCAAGGAACGGATCTGCGATAGTCTTAAATACATAAGCGGATTTTGCCTTGGCAAAGTCATAATTCGCCTCAAAGATCTCGTTGGTCTTCTGTGCGATACCGTTGCAGGAACGTCCGCTCGGGCTCGGGAAATAACCGCAGATATCATCCAGAAGATTGGATACACCGCGAAGATTCACCGGTGAACCCATGCATACCGGAACAATGCTTCCATCCTGTACGTTGGTTGCAATAGCTGCAGAAACCTCTGCTACGGAGAAAGTATCTCCCTCAAAATAACGATCCATAAACTCTTCACTTGTCTCTGCAACAGACTCCATCAGAGTTTCATGATATTTCTCAAGATATTCGGTCAGATAGTCCGGAACCGGGCATTCTTCCTTACCAGCCTTGTCAATGTATCTTCTTCCGGCCTGTTTCACAACATTGACATAACCTACAAACTTACCATCCTCACGGATTGGGAAATGAAGAGGAGCGATTCTCTTGCCGTACAGCTCTGTCAGCTCTTCCACGACCTCACGATAGCTGACATCATCCACGTCCATATCGGTAACAAAAATCATTCGCGGAAGTTTATATTTCTCGCAGAGATTCCATGCTTTCTGTGTTCCAACCTGAACACCGGCCTTACCGGAAACAACGATGATCGCTGCATCTGCTGCACTGACTGCCTCCTCAACTTCTCCCACAAAATCGAAATATCCGGGAGTATCCAGTACATTTACCTTCATCTTATCCCATGGTACCGGAATCAAAGAAGTTGTGATGGAAAAATGTCTCTTTATTTCTTCCTTGTCATAATCGCTGACAGTATTGCCATCCTCAACACGTCCGAGTCGGTTTGTCATACCTGCCAGATAAGCCATTGCCTCAGCCAGTGTTGTTTTACCTGCGCCACCATGACCTAATAGGACTACATTTCTGATTCGGTCTGTTCTGAAAACGTCCATATGTAATACCTCCCTGTTTGTCTTACTTAATATGTTCACATTTTACTAAATTTCCATGCAAATTTCAAGTATTTTATTCAATTTTGACAACTTTTTTTCAGAAAGTTTTTAGTTATACCGTCAATTGATACAGAACAGTCTGTCCTCCTGTCAGAATTTCCGATTTACATACTTTTTCACAGCATCCACGGAATGGTTCAGTACCAGATCTTCCGGAAAATCCAGTTTTGTCAGAAGGGCTCTGGCAAGGTCAAATTCTCCGATCAGAAGATCAAAATGGGCATCGCTGTCCATAACCACAGGTACCTGATATTTTTTGCAGTAATTCAGCATAATGGTATCGTTCTCTACCGCATTCTCACGGGTACAGTCCGGGTCCATGGAGTGATTATTAAGCTCCAGAACTTTACCATATTCTTTTGCCCCCTGTACAAGCGCCTCATAGTCGATATCGTATCTTCCGTCATCCGGATGTCCGATGATATTGACATACGGATTTTTCATAACATTAAGATAGGCTTCTGTATTCTCCTGCCTGCTGCCCGGTTTGATACATGGCACATGAAGGCTTGCAATGACCACGTCCAGCTTTTCCAGGGTTTTCTGAGCCAGATCCACCGTTCCTGCAGCATCCAGGATATTTACCTCTGATCCCAGAAGCAGCTGGATTCCGTACATTTCACGGGGCACTACTTTTATATTCTGAAAATAGAACTTGTGGCAGGTTCCGGGCATCTTCGGTGCATGTTCTGTGATTCCCAGAAGCTCAAGCCCCTTATCGGAAGCTGCTTTCGCCATCTCGCGAAGCGTACAGTATGCATGTCCGCTGGCTACAGTATGTGTGTGCAGATCCATTACTGACTGATATTTCATAATAAATTCTCCTCTGTATCTTACGTTGTTTTTTCTTATTATACGTCCGAAATCCCTGATTTCTCAAGCCCTTTTCTATTACTGTTTATTGTTTGCTGCTGCTCATTGGCAATATTTCTGTTTCCTCTAACATTTGTTGACATTTTTCGTACTTTCTTTTACAATATAGTCGTGATTTACACTATTAAAGAATAAAAGTAAAAAGTAACCGGAAAGGACTCTGAAGTACTATGAAAACCATAGGTTTTATCGGCCTTGGGCTGATCGGCGGCTCCATTGCCAGAACCATACGAAAATTTCACCCGGATTATCGCCTGCTTGCCTTTGACAAAGACAGAGACGCTCTGGCAGAGGCAATCAGTTTAAATGTGATCGACGGGATCTGCGATATTGAAGATGAGCGATTATACAACTGCGATTATCTTTTTCTCTGTGCCCCTGTAGAATTCAATGTGGAGTACATGGAAAAGATCAAGGATTCTCTTGGAGAAAACTGCATTCTCACCGATGTGGGAAGTGTAAAAAGTATCATCCACGAAAAGGTAACCGAACTTGGACTCGAGGGAAAATTTATCGGCGGCCATCCAATGGCAGGCTCCGAGCGCAGCGGTTTTTCCAATTCCAGTGATCATCTCCTGGAAAATGCTTACTATATCATTACTCCCGGAGGAGAAGTTGCTCTGGATCGGATTTCCGATTTTACGGAACTGGTTTCCTCTCTTGGTGCGATCCCTCTTGTTCTCACTGCGGAAGAACATGATTTCATCACGGCAGGAGTCAGCCACCTCCCTCATATCGTGGCTTCCGCTCTTGTCAATCTTGTAAACCTTCTGGACAACGATGCCCAGTATATGAAAATGATCGCAGCCGGTGGTTTCCGTGATATCACACGTATCGCTTCTTCTTCACCAGTTATGTGGGAGCAGATCTGCCTGGAAAACCAGAAAAACATTTCCACAGTTCTGGACGAATTTATCCGTATGCTGATCCAGATCCGCTGTTCCATTGATAACAGAGAAGCCGACAATATTTTTGACATGTTCGCAAGTTCCAAGGATTACCGCGACTCCATTGACATTGTGGATAACAGCCTGATCCCACGCTCCTATGTCCTTTATATCGATGTGGCAGATGAGGCCGGTGCCATCGCAACCATCGCAACCATCCTTGCAACAGAAAAAGTCAGCATCAAAAATATCGGCATCATTCACAACCGTGAATTTGAAGACGGCGTTCTGAAGATCGAATTTTATACAGATGCAGCCCTGGAGCAGGCAAAAGTGCTTCTTACCAAACGCAATTACAAAATCTGCGAACGCTGATATATAAACGAGGTATTTATTATGGAAATCAAAAAAGCAAAAAAATTATCCGGTTCTCTTGCCATACCCGGAGATAAATCCATTTCCCACAGAGCTGTTATGTTTGGCTCTCTTGCAGAAGGCACTACCAGGATCACAAACTTTCTGGAAGGTGCTGATTGTCTCTCCACCATTTCCTGCTTCCAGAAAATGGGCATTGACATTGAAAATACAAGCGGAGAGATCCTGGTCCACGGAAAAGGTCTCCATGGCCTTTGCGCTCCAACGGAGACTCTTGATGTAGGCAACAGCGGTACTACCACCCGTCTCATTTCCGGAATCCTGGCAGGCCAGGATTTTGTATCAGAGCTTACCGGCGATGCTTCCATCCAGAAGCGTCCCATGAAACGGATCATGACTCCACTTTCCCAGATGGGCGCAGATATCATCAGCATCAACGGAAACGGATGTGCCCCACTTAAGATCTCCGGAAAAAAACTCCATGCCATCCATTACAATTCTCCGGTAGCATCCGCCCAGGTAAAATCCTGCGTACTTCTTGCAGGAATGTACTCGGACGGCATCACCCGTGTAACAGAGCCGGTTCTCTCCAGAAACCACACAGAGATCATGCTGCATTACTTTGGTGCTGCTGTAACATCAGAGGGTACAACTGCATCCATCAAACCGGACCCATCTCTTTACGGACGTGAGATCCTGGTTCCTGGAGATATCTCTTCTGCTGCCTACTTTATCGCAGCCGGCCTCCTTGTTCCCAACAGCGAGATCCTTCTGAAAAATGTGGGAATCAACCCGACCCGTGACGGTATCCTCCGTGTATGCAAAGCCATGGGCGCAGATATCACCCTTCTCAATGAAACTACAGAAGGCGAACCTACTGCAGATCTTCTGATCCGCTCCTCCACTCTTCACGGAACAACCGTAGAAGGTGCCATCATTCCTACCCTAATCGATGAACTTCCGATGATCGCGGTTATGGCAGCCTTTGCAGAAGGAACCACTGTTATCCGTGATGCCCAGGAGCTTCGTGTCAAAGAATCCGACCGTATCCAGGTTATGACAGAAAACCTCCAGAAAATGGGGGCAGATATCCAAGCAACGGAAGACGGCATGATCATCCACGGTGGAAAGCCTCTCCACGGTGCAGAGATCGATTCTCATCTGGATCACCGTATAGCCATGTCTTTCGCAGTGGCAGGACTTCTCTCGGAGGGAACTCTTTCCATCAAAAACGGAGAATGTGTCAATATCTCCTATCCGGAATTCTATTCCGATCTTTACAGTCTGGCAGAATAATTATCAGATATCCCGACAGAGAGCATTTTTATGCATAATTCATTGCATCTGTTCTATCAGATAGCAGTGCATGAAAATGCTCTCTGTTTTTTTGTATTTTTTTATATTTCGTATATTTTTTATTTATTAGTGGTATCATAATTCCAAAATAAAATCATTTTTTTGATAAACTTTATCTATTTTCCCACTTTCCAAATTCCTACTATTATGGTATTATTTATCCGGAAAATAAAATATTTTCAGAGAGGAGCAACGATTATGAAAATTTTGTTTTATGACACTAAGAGCTACGATAGAGAATTTTTTGAGAAGCTGCTTCCGTCCTATCCAGGTATTGAGATTAAATTCATTGAAGCAAATATCCATGAGGAAACTGCAGCTCTTGCCCACGGCTACGACGCTATCTGTGCATTTGTAAATGCAGATCTTGGCGCACCGGTCATCGAAGAACTTCACCGCCAGGGTGTAAAACTGATCCTGATGCGCTGTGCAGGATACAACAACGTTGATCTGGAAACTGCTGCCAGATGCGAAATCCAGGTGGCACGTGTTCCAGGTTATTCTCCGGAAGCAGTTGCCGAACACGCCATGGCACTTGCCCTTACCGCCAACCGCCACACCCATAAAGCATATATCAAATGCCGTGAAAACAACTTTGCACTGAACGGTCTCATGGGCGTAAACTTTTATCAGAAAACTGCCGGTATCATCGGTACCGGAAAAATCGGCCAGGCAATGGCAAAAATCTGCCGTGGCTTCGGTATGAAAGTAATCGCTTATGATCTTTTCCCAAATAAAAATCTTGACTTTCTGGAATATGTTTCGCTGAACGAACTTCTTGCCACCAGTGATCTGATCAGCCTCCACTGTCCGATGACTCCGGAAACTGAACATCTGATCAACTCCGAGACCATCGCAAAAATGAAAGATGGAGTGATCCTTGTAAACACCTCCAGAGGTGGACTGATCAAAACTGACGACCTGATCGCAGGTATCCGTGACCATAAATTCTTTGCCGTTGGTCTGGATGTTTACGAAGAAGAATCCGCTTATGTATATGAAGATATGTCCAGCAGCATTCTCCCTACTTCCACGATCCAGCGTCTTCTGTCCTTCCCAAATGTGACCATGACCTCAATTAATCAAAGCGAATATCCGCAAGCAATTCTGTACCCGAACTTTTTTATTTTTTAATAGATTTCTTCAAAAGATTTTCCGTCATCTTCTGTATAATACACACGTTTTCCATCCTGTGTAAATATTATCTTCTGTTTGTCTTCAGAATCCAGGCTGCACTGCTGATAGGTAACTCCATCTTCTACCGGAAGCATTTTGTCTGCATTATCGTAACTTTTTGCAGAAAGGTTTGACGGCGCATGCCCATACTCATAAATATAC